>Ga0247727_10015759_pt1 | contig 12336 bp, 8 predicted proteins | sample WisWelCaveWW1625_FD_202498 | JGI IMG/M metagenome (GOLD analysis project Ga0247727, IMG submission 202498) | Biofilm microbial communities from Wishing Well Cave, Virginia, United States - WW16-25 | ecosystem: Environmental > Aquatic > Deep subsurface > Groundwater > Cave microbial mat | place... | reverse complement strand
CAGGCGGATTATAAAAACCAATCTTACACCGACCCTTTTATTTTAGGATCAGTTGGTGTAAATGAATTTTCTGAGAACAACATTATTTCTCTTTTCCCGAATCCATCCGATGGAAATTTATTTGTGAAATCATCCGATGGAAATATTTTCAGCAAGAATTATTTGTTCACTATTTCTAATTTGATGGGAGAAAAAGTAGTTGCAGAAAATCTTTCTTCCGCCAGCATTCGTGTAAATCTTTCCGCAGGTATGTATTTTTATGAAGTAAGAAGTGAAAACCATACGATTGTTAATGCAGGAAAAATAATCTTTAAGTAAACCATGAGCGAACAAAAAATAAAAGTAGGAATAACCCAGGGCGATCCAAACGGAATAGGGCTGGAAGTCATCATCAAGACTTTTCTGGATCCGCAGATGTCCGAGATTTGCACGCCTGTTCTTTTTGGCTCGCAGAAAACCTTTTCTTTTCACCGCAAAGCAATGAATGTAGAAATGCGTTTCAATCAGATAAGAAGTGCAGAACAGGCATTGCCAAGGCAATTCAATATTGTGAATGTTTATGAAGAAGAAATTCCGATTGAATTCGGAAACTCAACTCCTGCGGCAGGGAAATACGCACTGAAATCTATTGATGCTGCCTGCGAAGCGCTTGAGCAAAAGAAAATTGATGTGTTGGTGACTGCGCCTATCAACAAGCACAACATTCAGTCAGACCAATTTCAGTTCAAAGGGCACACAGATTATTTAGAAATGCGTTTCAAGAATCCTGCGCTCATGCTGATGTGTTCGGATAAATTCAGAGTGGGAGTGGTAACAGGGCATGTTCCGGTTGCTAATATTTCTGCCATCATCAACGAGGATAAAATTGTTCAGAAGATAAAAATCATGAGCAAATCTTTGGTGGAAGATTTTGGAATACGCAAACCAAAAATTGCCGTGCTTGGATTAAATCCTCATGCTGGAGATAATGGTATCATCGGTACTGAAGAGAAAAGCGTAATTGCTCCCGCCATTGCAAAGGCGAAAAGCGAAGGAATGTTTGTGCAAGGACCTTATTCCGCTGACGGATTTTTCGGAAGCATGATGCAAAATAAATTTGATGCGGTGCTTGCCATGTACCACGATCAGGGATTAGTTCCTTTCAAAGTTCTGGCGTTTGATTCAGGAGTGAATTACACGGCAGGACTTCCCGTCATCCGCACTTCTCCCGATCACGGAGTGGGTTACGATATTGCGGGACAAAACAAAGCAAGCGAAGAATCTTTCCGCTCGGCAGCGTATCTTGCTTGTGATATTTTCAGAACGAGAAACGGATGGAAGGAAATTACAGCCAATCCGCTGAAATCCCATTCTCACGAAAGGGAATCTGCCTGACAGACATCACCTGAAAATCCTTAATTTCGGTCATACAATATTTTCATCTTTGAATAGTTAACGAGGAATCCAATCAATAAGAATGAAATTTTTTCAGAAAATAGTTGTTTATTGTTTATTGTTTATTGTTTATTGTCTGCTGTTTTCCTGTTCTCAAAAGAAAAACACATTCACCAGCCGCCAGTTTCATAATCTCAGTGCGCATTACAATGGGCTCTACTGGGCAAATGTGAGTTTGGATGAAGGAATTTTCAATATCGAACGGGCGCACAAGGATGATTACAGCAAGATACTTTCTGTTTTCAAATATGCGGATGAGAAGGCGGCAAAAGCAAATTATCCGCAGTTTGACAGGGCGATAGAAAAAACAAATAAGGTGATTCAATATCATTCCATGCTCATCAAGGGCAAGGAGCATTGCAGGTGGATAGATGAAAATTACATGACGCTCGGAAGGTCGCACTTTTACAAGCGGGATTATTATGCTGCTGTGACTGTGTTCGAATATGTAGTAAAAGTCTTTTCAAATAATCCCGTGAAGTACGATGCTTTTCTCTGGCTCGTGCGTTCATACAGCCAGATGAACAGTGTGATAAAAACCGGACCTATTCTGGATTTACTAAAGCACGAAAAAAATCTTCCCAAACGTCTGCGGGATGATTATCAGTCCGTGCTTTCTGATTATTACGTCCGCACGGAGCAGTACAAAAAAGCGAAAGACGCGCTTTTAGAAGCAATCAGGGTTACGAAAAAGAAAACTGTTCGCGGAAGATATTGGTACATTCTCGCACAGTTGTATGAAGACGAAGGCGACCTGAAAACAGCAACACAGTATTATTCCAAGTCGGCAAAACTTCATCCTTCGTACGAAATGGAATTCAATGCACGCCTTGCCAAAGCGCGCACGTTTCAGGTAGAGAGTGGCGCTGACACCAAAGGATTGAAAAAGGAACTGAACAAAATGCTGAGAGATGAAAAGAACAACGAGTATCTCGACCAGATTTATTACGCGCTCGGAGATATTTCGGCAAGAGAGAATGATGTACCATCTGCGCTGAATTATTTTAAACTTTCCGCGCAGAGCAGTATGGCAAACACGAGGCAAAAAGGAGTGAGTTACCTGCGCATCGCGGATATTTATTTCGAACAAAAGAACTACAAACCCGCTCAGGCATATTATGACAGCACGATAGTTTTTCTTCCAAAGGATTTTAAAAATTACGACCAGATAAAAAATAAAAAAGAAAGTTTGACTGCGATGATAAAAGACATCACCATTATTTCGCGCGAAGACAGTTTGCTGAAAGTATCGGCAACGGATACAGCCAGCATCAGCAAACTCATTGACGGAATCATTTCTAAACTGATTGAGGAGGAAGAAAAGAAAAAACAGGAACAGGAAACCAACGGACAATTGTCAAACAGCACTTCGCTGACGAATGAAAACAACCCATGGCAGAGCGGAAACACAACCGGCACCTGGTATTTTTATAATCCTTCCACTGTGAGTTTTGGTTTTGCGGAATTTTTCAAAAAGTGGGGCAACCGCCCGATGGAAGATAACTGGCGCAGAAGCAGTAAAGAAACTGTAATGGAAGAGCAGGAAGTGGACACCGCAAAAGCCGATACATCGGGTCCCGTCAAAATTGCAGATAATAAAACGCACGAATATTATTTGAAGAACATTCCGTTCACTGTTGACCAAAAAGCAAAAGCAAACCTGAAAATTGTAGATGCGTATTATGATCTGGGGGGAATTTACAAAGAGGATTTGCAGGACAATGAGAAAGCCGCTGAAACTTTTGAAAATATGCTCAAGCGTTATCCTGTTAACAAATATGATTTGAATTTATATTACCAGTTGTACCGCCTTTATCTCGCGATGAACAATAACGAACGGGCGAATTATTACAAAGACAAAATTCTGAATGAGCATCCTGATTCCGAATACGCGAAGATTATCAAAAACCCGGATTACCAGAAAGCATTGCTCGCGTCAAAGAATGAAATCGAAAAATATTACACTGAAACTTTTTCTGCGTATCACACGGCAAGATATGGCGAGGTAATCGCGATGGTGAATAAAGCCGATTCATTTTACAGCAGCAGCATCCTCATGCCCAAGTTCGCGCTTCTGCGCGCGTATTCCATCGGCAGAACAAATAGTGCCGATGATTACGAAAAAGCACTGCAAGGCGTGATAGCAAAATATCCGAAAGATGATGTGAAGGGGAAAGCGCAGGAATTATTGGACTACATAAAAAAAATGCGAGCCGCGCCCGTGGATTCCGCTGCGCTGAAAGATACGGTGAAATACATATCACCTTATGCTTTCAAAGACAGCGCTGAACATCAGTGTATCATTATTATCCCCGGTAAAAGTATAAACATCAATGATTTTAAAATACGCGTTTCAAATTTCAATGCGGAATATTTTCGCTTGTCAGAACTTATGGTGAGTAACGTGCTGATGGATATGGAGCATCAGATAGTAAGCATAAAGCATTTTCCTGTTGCTGCTAAAGCAAAAGATTATTATGACCTGATAAATCAGGACAGTAAAGTTTTCAAGGACATTCCTCCCGAAGAATACCAAATCTTTCCAATTTCTACAGATAACTTTTCTATTTTCTATCAGGAGAAAAAACCCGACGAGTACAAAAAATTCTTCACAGAAAATTATTTGAAGAAAAAAGACGAATAATTATTGGCTGTTGATTGCCAGCGCCAACTGCCTACTGTTTTTTTAATTTCGGATCCATCTGCTGGGCAATCTGAAAATATTTATCAGCGTTTGCCTTGTCGCCCATGTTTTGGTAGGTTACTGCAATGAAAAAATAAGCGCGCGCGTTATCAGGCGCAAAGTGAATCGCGTTTTGAAAACTTGCGATGGCGCCATTGAAATCCTGCATCGTTCCCAAAACACTTCCGAGGTTCATGTGCGCATCAATAAACCGCTGGTCAATCTGTAATGCCTGCTGAAATTTTTCTTTCGCTTCAGGATATTTTTGCCACTCAAAATATACCGTGCCGATATTATTCAGCGTGATGGCATCAGAAGGTCTTAGTTCTGCCGCCTTGTTGTAATTCTGAATCGCTTTCTCGTAATTTTTCATTCGGTAATATGCCACGCCCATCTGCGTGTATGCGCTTGCGAAGGAGGGATAAATACTCACCGCTTTTTCTAGTTCAGCGATTCCTTCTTCATAAATCTTTTTCTTTTTCTCTTCATCCTGTTCTGCATTCGCAATAACTTTTACTAATTCCAATCCCAGATAATAATGCGCCTTCACGCTGTTTGGAACAATGCGTACATCGTGCGAGTAAAGCGTGTAATTATCTTTCCAGTCGACATTGCGGGAATATGTTTTGTAACCGAAGAGAGTCACAATTAGTAGAACCGGAATAAGTTTTGTGTTTGCTGATAATTTTTTTACATCAATGACTTCAATCTTCAGAAGTTTTATCGGTAACACAGCAACGGCAATACAAAATCCCAGTGATGGAAAATACATTAATCTGTCGCCCATGGATGTTCCAATGATGAGAACGAGGTTAGAGAATAGAAAAATTGTAATTAGAAAAAATAAAATTCCAAAGGACAAGATGTTAGATGTGGGATTTGAGAGGTGAGATTTTTCTTTAAATGACTTCCATAAAATAAATATCGCATAACCTCCAATCGCCAGATAAAATAATAATGAAACAATCGAAAAAATATTTCCAAGCGAAACAATTGGAATCTGGTTAAAAGAATAATCATAAGACAATGGATGTGGGAAGACAAGCAACTTCACATACGAGCCGAGAATGAAAAAAACAGTTCCGATATGTGTGCTGAAAGTTTTTGCGCCAACTATCAGATTATCAGAAATGGAAACGCCATCATCTGCCAATGCGCCTTGTAAAACGGACGAGCGTATGGAAAGATAAACTCCTGCTGCGATAACAAATGGAACGAGCACTAAAAGATTTTTCTTTACACTCAGTCCTCTGAAAAAATGTAATGCAAGCGGAAGGATTGCGAGATAAGTAATTACGGTTTCTTTGGAAAGAAAAGCCAGAAAGAAAAGCAGCAATGAGTAAAACATAAATTTCTTTTCTCCTTCGTCAATATATTTTAGGATAAAAAGCAAACTGGAAATAGTAAACAGAAAGCACATTATTTCATCGCGGCTTTTTATGTTTGCCACTACTTCCACATGCAATGGATGGGCGATAAACAGAAGAGAGGCGATGAAAGCAACCACTTCACTCCAGCCCGCTCCAGTGGAAAAGGAATGATTATAAAATAATTTGCAAAGAGTCAAAAAGAGCAGAAGTCCTGTAATTGCATACAAAACAATATTCACAAAATGGCTCACGTTTGGTTGGTCAGGAAAAAAACTCCATTCAATCGCATAAGTCACAAGTGAAAGCGGACGGTATAAACCATCCTTCACGGAAAGATATCCTTGCCGATAAGAAGTTTTGAAAATCTCAGGAATGGCGTGAACTCCCTGCCTTACAATATTATTTTCCTTGATGGCAGAAAAATCATCCAGCACATAATTGTGAGAAAGCGTGTTTGAATAAAGAACGAAGCCAAGCAATCCGACAATTAATCCAAGAGACCATCTTCGTTTTCTATCTGCTGAAGAAATTTGTTTTCCTCTTCCAGTAGGAGGAGCAACGGATTTGGGTTTTTGTTTTTGCTTCATGCGAAAGTTTCAAAACGAAAGTACGAAATTCGTATATTCGTTCTCTGAACAAATCATCATGCCAAATCCAAAAACACTTATACTCAGCAGCAGGAAAATCCAGCAGCGCATCGACCGCATCGCTTACCAAATTTATGAAAATAATTATCATGAAAAGGAAATTATCATAGCGGGAATTGCGAAAAATGGTTTTCTTCTTGCGAAACGGATTTCAAAAAAGTTAACGGAAATTTCTCCGATAAAAATGAAACTTGCTGAAATCATCGTGAATAAAAAGAAACCTCTTTCGGAAAAAGTAAAAGTAACCCTTCCCGAAAAAGAATTTAAGGGCAAAGTTGTAATTGTGGTAGACGATGTACTTGAGTCAGGAAGAACAATGATATATGGCATTGACCCATTCCTAAAATATTCCGTTAAGCGCCTAATCACTGTTGTACTTGTTGACCGCGATCATCATTCCTATCCTGTGAAAGCGGATTTTGTCGGCATTTCTCTTGCTACCACCATGCAAGAACATATTTTGGTAGAGTTGCAAGGCGGAAAAAATGATGCTGTCTACCTGACGTAATGGATCCCCACTCTCATCGTCACGAAGAAGATACACAAGTTGTTCTGAATGTGGAAGGAATGACCTGTGCGCATTGCGCTATGACGATTACAAAAGTTCTTGAACATAACGGTGCGGAAAATCCAAGCGTGAACTTTGCAACAGGAGAGGCAAGTTTTTCTTTGGATGATAAAAACGCATTAAAAAAAATTGTTGATGGAATTCAGAGAGCGGGGTATAAAGTTGTCAGTCAGTCGGAGCATGAAGTGCACGGGCAAGGATTTTCATCCGTGGAGAAAAAATTTCTTTTTACTCTTCCTTTTACCATTGTGCTTTTTTTTTCGCACATGATTTTTTCGTATGAGTTTATTTTAAATCAGCCGCTTGTTCAATTAGTAATTTGTATTCCTGTTTTTTTTATTGGCTGTATGTATTTCGGCAAGAGCGCATGGAATTCTTTGAAAGTGGGCGTTCCCAATATGGATGTGCTTATCATGATAGGTTCTGGGGCAGCATTTGCTTACAGCGCTGCGGGAACAATACTTTTCTATGGAACTTATGAAGTGCATAATTATATTTTCTATGAAACTGCTGCGACCATCATTACACTTGTTTTGCTTGGAAATGTTATAGAGCATCGTTCGGTCAAGCAGACAACAAGTGCCATCCGTGAACTAAGTAAATTGCAAATAACCATTGCTAAAAAAGTGTTGCTGCATAACGGTGAGACGATAATTCAAGAAGTTTCTTCAAAAGATATTTTGGTCGGAGATGTTCTGCTGGTGAACACCGGAGATAAAATTCCTGTGGATGGCTCAGTTCTTTCAGGAAATGTTTCTGTGGATGAGTCGATGATTACAGGGGAAAGCATACCCACTGAAAAATTAAATGGAGATAAAGTGATTGGCGGAACAATTTTGATAAATGGCAGCATGAAAATGGTCGCAGAGAAAATCGGCAAAGAAACAGTCCTCTCGAAAATAATTGAGATGGTGAAGAACGCGCAGCAATCCAAACCCGCAATTCAAAAACTCGGAGATAAAGTGAGCAACATTTTTGTTCCAATCGTTTTGTTTGTTTCAATTGTCACTTTTTTCGTTTGCCATTTTGCTTTCGACATCCCTATTCAGAAATCTTTAATGAATAGTATTGCGGTATTGGTAATTTCTTGTCCCTGCGCGATGGGACTTGCAACTCCTACTGCGGTAATGGTCGGAATTGGTCGCGCGGCAAAAAACGGAATTCTCATCAAAGGCGGAAGTTCACTGGAGGAATTCGCCAAAGTGCAGAGTATCGTCTTTGACAAAACAGGAACGCTCACTACTGGAAATTTCAGAATAAAAAATATTATATCAACAGGAGAAATTTCTAAAGATGAAATCGAAAGTCTACTTTACCATCTGGAACAGCGCTCTTCTCACCCGATTGCGAAATCAATTGTGCAGGAGTTAAAATCAAAATCAATTAAGCCAATCTCATTTTCATATATAAAGGAACTAAAGGGGATTGGAATTGAGGCAAAAAGCAGCGATGGAAATATTTACAAAGTTGGTTCGTTTAGAATTGTTTCAGAAATTACATCCGACAACTTACATTCTCTCTATATTTTGAAAAATAATTCCCTCATTGGATTTGTAGATATGGAAGATGAAATTAAAATCAATGCTGAAGAAACTATTTCTTTTTTAAAATCTCAGAACATTCACACCATTATGCTAAGCGGAGATATAAAAAAGAGATGCGAAGCAATTGGGAATCGTCTCGGTATTTCTGAAATTTACAGCGAGCAGTTGCCCGACCAGAAATTATCCCTGATAGATTCTTTTTCCAGGCAATGGCGCGTTGCTATGGTTGGTGATGGCATCAACGATGCACCTGCGCTTGCGAAAGCGTCAGTTGGAATTTCTATAGGCAATGCGACACAGGTAGCGATTAACTCCTCGCAAATTATTTTGTTAAAAGAGAAAGACTTTTCTCAGTTACGAACTGCGTATCTCATCAGCAAGCACACGCTGAAAACAATAAAGCAAAATCTTTTCTGGGCTTTTTTTTATAATGTGGTTGCGATACCGATTGCCGCTGCAGGATTTCTCAACCCGATGATTGGCGCGCTTACCATGGCATTTTCGGATGTGGTTGTCATAGGAAACTCCATTCGCCTAAGAACAAAAAAACTAAACTGAATAGAAGCATTCATTGGAAAAGAAACTTAAAATACTTTTCATACCAAGATGGTATCCGAGCCGTGTTGATGCTTTGAAAGGGATTTTCATTAAGCGCCATGCTTTAGCAGCAACTTTAAAAAACAATGTATCTGTCCTTTTTATAAATGCCGACCCTGTAATGAAAGATAAAATATATGATACAGAATTTTCGCTTGAAGAGGGAATACCCACAGTAAGGGTTTATTACAATAATTCATTTCCTGCCATTCCGCTCCTGTCGGCAGCGATTAAATTTTTTCGTTATCTGAATGCCTGCCGCATCGGAATAAAAATGATAAATGAAAAATTTGGCAAGCCCGATATTGCTCACATTCATGTTTTGGCAAGAACTTTTTTTGCCGCGTATTACTACAAATTTTTCTTTAATGTTCCTTACATCATTACGGAGCAATGGTCTGGATATTTGCCGGAGAATGGTTCCTATAAAGGTTTTTTAAAAAAGATGCTTACCCGACTGGCTGTACGAAACGCCTCTATGGTTACTACTGTCAGCGAGAGTTTGAAAAATGCGATGCAATCTCATGGTTTAAAAAATGAGTATTCCGTAGTGCCAAATGTTGTTGATTTAAATATGTTTTATCCGGCACCTGAAAAAATCACTGGTGGAAAATATTTTCTGCTTACCGTTGCAGATTTGGATGACAAAGTAAAAAATATTTCTGGAACTATCAGGGGGATAAAAAAATTGTCGCACGCAAGAAACGATTTTGAATATCATATCATCGGTGATGGCATCGACAGGCGCGCTCTTGAAAATCTTGCTGCCGAAAACAATTTGCTCAATAAGTTTGTTTTTTTTCACGGAGCAAAAAACTCCTCAGAAGTTTCCGATATGATGCGCAAAGCGGATTTATTCCTGCTGTTCAGCAATTATGATAATATGCCATGCGTGATGACAGAAGCGCTCGCAAGCGGAGTGCCCGTAATCGGCTCTGACATTCATGGAATGAAAGAACATATAAGAGAAGGACTGGGAGTTTTGGTTCCACCCGGAAATGAAACTGCATTATTCAACGCCATTCAGACGGCAATTCTCAATCTTAAATCATTTGATAAAAACTGTTTGCGGCAATATGCAAAAGATAATTTCAGTTACGAAACGGCAGGAGAAAAATTTAGTGAGATTTATAGAAAAATTATTTAACTACGGATGTTCAGAAAAATCATATCCACCATTTTTGCCCGCGCGCTGCTAGCGGGACTGACTTTTTTTCTTGCCATTATTACAACGCAGTATTTGGGTCCGCAAGGGAAAGGAGATGTCAGTTTGTTTATTCTGAACCTTGCCATTGTTCAACTTGTGAATAATTTCATAGGAGGCTCCTACCTTGTCTATTTAATTCCGCGAAGAAATTTCATGCATCTTTTTATTTTGTCATACTCGTGGTCGTTGCTGGTTTCTGTGGTTGTTCCTGTTGTTCTTGTTTTTTTTGATCTTCTTGATAAAGGGCAGTTCAGTCATCTTGCTATTATTTCCATAATCTTTTCACTGTTTTCTGTGAATGCGATACTATTAATGGGGAAAGAGGAAATTGGGAAATACAATATCTCCTATTTGCTTCAGTCAGTAATTTTGACTTCCACATTTGTTTTGTATATGGAAATCTTTGAAGTAAGAAACGTCTCCTCCTATATAAACTCATTGTATTTTTCTTCAACTGCGGCATTTATTATCAGTTTTATTTTTGTAATAAAATATCTTGAGAGAATTTCTTTTGAAAATATCTTCAAAACATTTTCGGCAACATTCAAGAACGGATTTATTGTTCAAACAGGAAATATCGCTCAACTATTTAACTACAGAATGAGTTTTTACATTCTTGATAATTTTTATTCGGGAGGAAGAAAAGATGTCGGCATTTACTCCATTGCAGTTTCAGTAGCGGAAGCATTATGGCTGATTAGCCAAAGCGTTGCCATTATTTTATACGCGCGAATTTCAAATTCAAAGGATATCGTTTACTCCAGAAAACTCACCGTGTCTCTCATGAAAATTGTTTTTATCTGCACATTTTTTTGCACAGGTATTTTGCTCTTCCTCCCTCCTTCGTTATTTGTATTCGTTTTTGGAAAAGGGTTTGGTGAAGTGAGCATCATTCTCATTCCGCTTAGCATCGGCATTGTGTTTCTCTCTATGGGAATACTTCTGAGTTCCTATTTTGCAGGAGTCGGCAAACCGCAGATTAGCGTGATTGGATCAATCATTGGTTTGGTTGTGACAGTCATTGCTGGTTTTATATTGATACCAACGTATGGAATGATTGGGGCGGGTATCACGGCAAGCGCGTCCTATATGGCAGCGGTCATTTTTCAGTTTGCAATGTTTTTGCGAGAAGCGCAGAAAATTCACATTCGCGATTTTATTTTTACCAAAAATGATTTTAATTTTGCGTTTTCGGAATTGAAATATATGTTCTCTCAGAAAACAACAAAGTAAAAGCGCCAAGAATGAAAGTTTCCATCATCACAGTATGTCGTAACAGCGAAGCAACGATTGAGGCAGCCGTTTGTTCTGTACTTGAGCAGGATTATACCGACATTGAATACATTGTCATTGACGGAAAATCTACTGACAAAACATTTTCCATCATTGAAAAATATAAAAATAAAATCTCTAAAATTATTTCAGAGAAAGACGATGGAATGTACTTTGCAATTAATAAGGGAATAAAACTTGCGACAGGAGATATAGTCGGCATTCTGAATGCGGACGACTTTTATTCGAATAAAAAAATTATTTCTCTCGTGGTAAAAGAATTTGCATCAAAAAAACCGGACAGCGTGTATGGTAATTTACAATATGTTTCCCGGGATAATCCAGAGAAAATAATCAGGCATTGGAAATCTGAATCATATGGTGCTCAATTTTTTCTCAAGGGCTGGATGCCTCCACACCCCACTTTTTTCGTGAAGAGAAGTTGCTATGAGAAATTCGGCATGTTTAATACATCTTTTTCAATTTCTGCTGACTATGAACTCATGCTCCGGTTTTTGTATAAACATAAAATCACTTCGTCATATATTTCTGAAGTGCTCGTGAAAATGCGGACAGGAGGAATAAGCAATGTAACGCTCAATAGCCGAATAAAAGCAAACAGAGAGGACCGCCTTGCATGGAAAATAAATGGATTGAAGCCAGCACAACTTACTTTTGTGGCAAAGCCGCTTTCAAAAGTCACACAGTTTTTTAAGAGAGGGGATTAGAACTTGGCGCGGATAGTACGCTTGGTGTACTTCTTCCCTTTGAAGTAAGATTTGTATTTTGACCTGGCAAACCTACTTTTTCCTTTCAGTGCGTAACTCGCATTAATGGTGGTGCTCAGATAGGAATCATTATGAGTAGGATCTCCGCGTTTGGGATATACCATATTCCCGTTTTCTGTATGTGGCGTATAATTCAGTGGGTCAGGAATGCCTGAGGCACCTTCTGTATAGGGTTGCAGTTCGGTATTTCTGTTTGCAAGTGCGCGCGCCTCATCGCTTCCAAGTG
>Ga0247727_10015758_pt1 | contig 12336 bp, 6 predicted proteins | sample WisWelCaveWW1625_FD_202498 | JGI IMG/M metagenome (GOLD analysis project Ga0247727, IMG submission 202498) | Biofilm microbial communities from Wishing Well Cave, Virginia, United States - WW16-25 | ecosystem: Environmental > Aquatic > Deep subsurface > Groundwater > Cave microbial mat | place... | reverse complement strand
GGACGACATCGGCATTCAGATTACCGGCTTGCGCCCCGGTGAAAAACTCTACGAAGAATTGTGGACCAGCGAGGAAAAAATGCTGCCGACGTTGCACGATAAAATTATGATGGCGCAAGCCGTTGCCTCGCTGCACGAGCTGAATGGCGAAGTCGATGAGCTGGCGGGATTGCTGAAAAATGGAACGGAGGAAGAAATGCTGGCGTTATTGCGCCGCTTGGTCCCGAATTATCAATCCCCGGCACCCCCAATGAACTGATAAGAGCGGCGTAAATAACATTTCAGGATATAACACCTAGCGGCAGAAAAAATTTTTTACAAAAGCAGATGCGCTTTGAGTTCAGTTCTATTTTCATCCATCCGTTCGACAGTTCTATTCATTCCTGCCTGATTCCTCCCGCCAATTTATAGAACCTCCGCGGTTTTTACGGCATGATCCGCCCTTGCCGCCATTTGCGCCATAAATCCCATGCCATGGCTATGCCATAATTCATACACGCCTTTCCTGGCGCCACAACATCCCACCTTCCCGCCCCGCTTTTTTATTACCTGAATTTTGCACACAAAAATAATCATTTTTTGATTTACTGCGATATTATTGATCGAAATCTTCGTGCAAAATTTTTTTTGCACCACCCAAAGGGTGGATTGGAACACCGTGCGAAGCCGCGCCAACTGCGGGTTCGATCACAATTGGTGCAAAATTCAGGTATTAATTTGCATTTTCTCATTGTGTCGTAATGAAAAATTTCCTACTTTGTGTTTTGTTTACACTTCCAAGCGTTGCGACTGCTGCAGCAAAACCAAACTCCGATGAAACCCTGGCGAATAATCACCTTCTTCATCCTCGCCGCCGGCGGCGTCCTGATGATCGCGCCGTTGTATTGGAGTTTCATCACCGCGTTGAAATCGCCGGCGGACGCCTTCGACGGCAGATGGCTTTTGTCGCTCGAAAAAATCTACTGGCAAAATTATCTCGACGTGGTGAAGCTACTGCCGTTCGGCCGTTTTTTTCTCAACAGTTTATTCATCGCTACCAGCATTACCATTCTCCAGGTGCTGACGAGCTCGCTTGCGGCGTATGCGTTTGCGCGGTTGCGCTTTCCGGGACGCGAGCGCATTTTTCTCATTTATCTCGCCACGCTGATGGTGCCGGGGCAGGTGACGATTATTCCGCTTTATTTCATCATCAAATATTTGGGCTGGATCGATCAATATGCCGGCGTCATTTTTCCCGCGGCATTTACGGCGCTCGGCACGTTTCTGCTCAGGCAATTTTTCAGGACGATTCCGCGCGAGCTGGAAGACGCCGCGGCCATCGATGGCGCCAGCCGCTTTGCCGTCTATTGGAAAATCATTCTGCCGCTGTCGTTGCCCGCGCTCGCGACGTTGAGCATCTTTGTTTTCGTCAACGCGTGGAACGATTTCTTCTGGCCGTTCATCGTGCTCTCCGACCCGCAAAAACTGCCGCTGCCCGTCGGATTGACCAAACTGGTCACGGCGCATGCTTCGGACTGGACGCGCCTGATGGCCGGCGCGATGATCGCTTTGGTGCCGGCGTTGCTGGTTTATATTATTTTTCAAAAATTCATTAATAAGGGCATTATGTTAACGGGTTTCAAATAGGATAACGGATTAAGCGAATTTTGTGGATTAAAAACCGGAGCTTTAAACTCGCCCCACGGATTGAATCCCGCCGCGGCGGGACGCTGATGAAACGCTTAATCCGTGGGCTTCTTCAATCAGCGGGAAATTTTTTTGCCGTCTTATAAACTTTCGAATTTTTAGTGTCTGGACCTTATGCCATGCCGTCAATTCCTAAAATTCAAATAGCTCTTCTTTTTGGTTGTTTCATTTATATCGCGTTATTATTGGCAGTGCGCCAAAATCAAAACGCTGACGCACTGATTTTTTCCGCATGGGGAACGGTTGAAGAGACGGAGAATCTCGTGCAGCTTGTCGACGCTTACAACGCGACGTCCCCGCAGCAAAGAGTTAAATTCGTTCATATCGACCATCGCGAATACGACCGCAAAATTCTCATTCAAACCGCCGCGGGCAATCCGCCGGATGTTTTCCTGTTGAGCAGCACGGATTTGAGCGCCCTCGCTTATCGCGGCGTTATGGAAAATCTCTCGGCCTGGATTGCCGCGGACACGAGCTTTCATCTCGACGCTTTTTTTCCCGCGTTGCTCAAAACGGCAACGATTCGCGCGCAGCTTTACGGCATTCCCGTCGGTTATACGCCGATGGTGATTTATTTTAATCGACGGCTGTTTCGTGAAGCCGGATTAGCCTATCCCGCTTCGGCATGGACGTGGAATGATTTTTTGCAAACCGCAATCAAACTCACGCAAAGAGAAGCCGATGGCCGCACGAAGCAATTCGGCTGCATGATCAGCATGGCCGGCTACACGTTCGTTTATGCCTTCGGCGGAAATTTTTTTGATGCGGATTTGCAATGGTGCCAGATCGATCAGCCGAAAACGCTTGCCGCATTGCAATTTTATGGCGACCTCGCGATGAAATATCGCGTCACCACCTCGCCGACCGAAAAATTGTACACTTCCGATCAGGGTTTTCGCCAGGAAGCCGTCGCGATGATTGCCGCTGGCCGCTGGCAAGTCCCTAATTTCGCGCGCACCAGACTCGACTGGGGCGTTGCGTCCATGCCGGCCGGCGAAAATTCCTCTGCCGGGGTGATCGTTTATAATGTCGTGATGTCGAAATTCAGTAAACGCCAGCAGCAGGCGTGGGAGTTTATAAAATTTATGGCAAGCGCAACCGCGCAACAACAATCGATCAAAAGCGGAAATCTCATTCCCTCGCGTTTCGATGTTGCGAGCTCGCCGGCATTTTTGCGCGACACGACATTTCATGTTGACAATCGCATTTTTTTGCAGGGAGTCGACAACGCGCGCCTGTGGCCGCTGGAAATGGCGCCGGAAACTTCCGGCGCCAATCAAAAGGTGATCCTGGATGAAGAAATGGAAAAAGCGCTGCTGGGAAAACAAACTTATGCGGCAGCCGCGATCAAGGCGCAGGAGCGCATCAACACGATTCTACGGGCGGAACGCCAGCAAACAGAAGGGAAAAACTTTTGGGGAAGTCGAACTTGTTATTTGCTCGGCGTTGTGATCGCCGCGAGCATTATCGGTTTGCTGATTAAGCGTCGAAAGTGAAGTCCCGCTGTAAAGAAATTCCTCTTGACACACACCGAAAAATTCATTATACTTCTCCAATCACGCGACGGCAGTTTTCCTCGGCGCCAGACTTTGGGATGGATGATGGAGTAGATAAATCAACGGGCTTGTTCAGCCGAACGACTTTCCTAATTTAAAACATTTTCCCACGGAGGAAAAAAATGCAAATTTTTACCGCAATCCGGCCCGCCGGCGTTGTTTTGTTTTTCGTTATTGCAATGGTTATTTCATCATGGGCGCAAACCGATCCGCGTTTTGGCACGGTCGGGCGCGAGGGCGCGGAACGCCTGAATTTGAAAACGTATCGCGAGTATCAGCGCCAGAACGATGATCCCGTTTTGCGCGGCAAGCAAAAGCATTTCGTTGTCGGCCAATTGACGAGCCGCAGCGACACGCTCGGCGTTGACTGGGAATGGTATCTGTTGGATTTGCTGGAGCAGCCGAATTCGTTGTTGCTGCAGAATTTCCTCAATCTCGCTGTCGATCTCATTAAAAGCAATGCGATACCGGTGGTGCAGGAAGCGTGGGAGGCGAATCGCGACGATCTGGCGGCGCAGTGGAAGCAAACGGTTGACGGCACATCCAAAACGTGGAGCAAAAAGGTTTTCGGCGTGACGATCTACAGTTATACCGTGCGCTTAAGTGACACCGCCGTGAATTTGCCGGAAGCCTTGCCGGAGATTCAACTCACCGTCGCGCCGAATGGTGAGAGCATCAATCTGCAGGTAGACCTTGACGTGACATGGTCGACGCAGGCGCAGGGTACGCGAAAAACCATACACGCGTGGCCGACGTTCAATACCAGGCTCACGCTGCTCGGAACCATCGAGATCGGCAGGGATGAAAAGGGCCGCTATCTCGCCATCAAAGAAATTCACGGCCAATCCGTTACCGATGCGCGGGGCGACATCAAATTCAAGGTCAATATTCTCGGCATTGGCGATGTGAGCTTTACGTGGCGCAAGCTCGACATCATCGTGCAATCGCAAATCGACAAAGCGATTGCCGGCGGCGCCGGCGAAATTATGAAGATCGATCAGAACGGCGACGGGCAGCCGGATATCGCCCAGCATTTCTATTTTGAGTCGTTTCTCTCCAAAACATTTTTTGGCGGCAAGCCTCTCCCCCGCCAGCAGCAAATTATCGATCGCGTTTTTGCGGCCGAGTCGAAATGGATTCACGATCAAATCGAGGAAGCGCGGCAATATGGCGTCGTTTGGGAGATTGGCAACGAGCCGAACTGGTTTCCGCTGCTGCGCCCGGAGCAATACGCCACGATTTACGCGCGTTATTACCGGCAAATCAAAAAATACGATCCGGCGGCGAAATGCATGATCGGCGGTTTGTTTTTACAGGAGGCGCTCGACAATCCCCGTGAGATTATTCTCGCCGGCATTCCGCAGTTCTTTGGCAATTTTCGCAATGAGCTGGCAACGTTTGTCACGGCCTCGTTGTTTCAAAAGTCGACGGCGGCGTGGTTGGAAGCCTTCCGCGCGGCGTTGCCAACGGACGTTAAAGTCGATCTCGGCAATTTTCATCTCTATCCGATGCGCGCGCAGGGCACCGCCTTTCAGATTTCCGAAATCCAACCGCATATCGAAAAACTCGCGGCGAGTTTTATGGCCGGCGGCATGACGGAGATCTGGGTGAGTGAATTTGGCAACATCGACTGGCGACGCACGGAAGCCGAAGCGGCCAAAGTTTGCTGGGAATTGTCGAATTATTTTATTGACAACACCGTCGGCATTCAGCGGTGGTTTTGGAGCCGCTCGATTGGATACGATCGGCGATTCGATACCATTGGCCAAAAACCGATTTCCGCATTGCTGGCTGCGGACGGCAAAACGTTGACAGCCATCGGACGAATTTATAAAATCGCCGCCGCGAGCGACCCGCGCAAAAAGGCTGAATTGGAAATCGCGGCGTCGCCGCTGCCGCAAAAGCTGGCGCTGGCGCCGAGTTATCCGAATCCGTTTTCGCTTTCGCGCGCGGCGGCAACCCGCCTGGCTTATGCGCTGCCGAAAGAGAGCGCAGTGAATCTGCGCATCTACGATGTGCTGGGACGTCTGACGCGACAAATTGTTGAAACACGGCAGGTCGCGGGAAATTATGAAACCCTGTGGGATGGCCGCAACGAACGCGGCGAAGCCGTGGCGAGCGGCATTTATTTTACCGTGTTGCAGGCGAGCCCGCAGAAATTGATGCAGAAAATCGTGGTGACGAGGTAAAGAAGATGTTAATCCCTCAGATTACGTGTGGTAGCGCAGGCATCCTTGCCTGCAGACAAGATGTCTGCGTTACTTTCTCCACAGGTAATCTGAGGAATTACAGAAGATGAATCTTTGAAGTTGACATTGTCTGCAGAGAGTGTTATTTTATCATTTTGACGCTACAGCAATTTTGCGATATCTATTTTCCGACAAGGAGATTTTGAAATGAAATACAACAGGCCATGAAAGAATGATTAACTGGAGAAAAAGTATGGATGCCTTAACATTTGAAGAACTTGAACGGCAAGTGGAGCAACTGCCTGCGCAGCAGCAGTTTCATCTATTGGCCCGTATATCAGAAAAATTGAGTAGATTGACTTTTGATGTTGCTCCAGCAAAAAATGGCGCGGCGAAAAGCGCACAACGGCAATCGGTTGCGTCGGTAGGGCAAACCCAATTTAACGACTGGCTGGCGGAATGTGATCGCGTCGCGGAATTGTGGGAAGGGCCATTCGACTCTGCTGCGGACTTGCGTCGCCTACGTGACGAGGAGTAACCCATGCCCGAACGCTGCCTTGACGCGAGTATCGCTGTAAAGAAAATATGTCACTCGATGCTTTGGTCAACTACTGGCTGCAAACCGCGGTTTTGCGGGAATGGAAGCTCGTTTGCAAGGCCGAAATGCCGACGTGCTGATCGCCGCGTTCGGCAAATTTCTGGAGAACACGCAGTCGGGGGACGAGCCGAGTTTGGAAGAAATACAGCAAGCCTGGCAGGAATGATCAGTGGGACGAGTTCAAAATTTGGTTTCTGAGGATCATGATCTCTTGAGCAATAAAACCTGAAGAAACTGCTTCGCGAATATGGCGTCGAAGTCGTGAACGCGCTGGAGTTTTATCAAAAGCTTCAAAAAATAATGGCTCCCGTCAATCTTCTTCCTGAGCAATCATCGTAACACAACGCGGGCAAGCCGCAACCAAACAGGTTTAAAAAATTGCCCCACCGGCTAGATGAACCCAACGGATTAAAAAACGACCAACGGATAAAGCGCATCGTCCCGCCGCGGCGGGATAAAACTTTAAAAGGCTTTTAAATCCGTTGGTCGTTTTTCCATCCGTTGGCCTTGCTTTATTTGATGACGCTAAAAAAGTCAGAATTTTTTTCTAACTTTTGCTGCGCAATGGCATAACCCGGACGAGCCGGAACCAAAAAGATTACCGCTCACGGAATGGAACTCTCACGGAATTTTTTTCCGTGAGCCGTTCCATTTCCGTGAGCCAAATTTCTTTGCTTTTTTTGCACAGATTCAACTTTAAAGTGACTAATACATGACTTTCGGCTAAACTTAAAAATTGGGAATTTAAATGAAACCATCATGAATAAAACCCAATAAAATCAAGCAAAAAATAAATATAGGTGACATTCAAATTCCTATTATTTAAAAATAGCCGAAAGTCATGTAATACAAAAATTCCCCTCATCTTTTTCGTGTCAGCTCAAAAGCCGGCACGCCCACATTGGGAATGACTTCGATTGGATCGGGAGTTATATACACCTCGTAGCCCGGGCATTCGATCTTGAACATATATCTTCCCGATTTGAACTCGTGTGTACACGAGCCGTAGGCGTTCAGCTCTCCGAACAACTCGCCGTCAAAGCCGACGCCTTCTTTCAAACAATCGCTGCTTTTTTTGCCTTTGCAGAACCAAACCTTTCCATCCAGAACGGGCCGTTGCGTCATTTTGTCTTTAACTTCGATCGTCACGCCAGTCGTCGGGCTCCGCTCCAAAACGAAAACCACTTCACCAGTTTGATCAGGTGCAATGTCCAGCGTTTTATCCAAATAGCCCGGCGCCGCGACTTTGATTTTGTAAGCCCGGCGCGGCAATTCGATCTCGGCCGGCGTTGGGAGGAACTCCCTGACTCTGTATTGAATGCCCATTTGCACGTTGCGCCGCGTTCCCTGCGAACCCAGAACCCGGACGGCAAGCATCGCGCTGGTGTTATCGCTGACGTTGACAACATAAGCCCGCGCGATAACTTTGTTCCCCGTCGCTTTGCTCTCCCCATCCTGTGCCACAATGGTTAAACGCCGGCTCAAAGCTGGATCGCGGCGTAAAGTCCTTTTAATTATGTTTCCGAGCTTGTCATCCACGGCCAGATCGAAATTTTCGTCCAGATACCCCGGCAGGTTTGGCCGCAGGGTGACGCGGCGCTTTCCGATCAACAGGCGAATGCTGTCCTGATTGGTAACGCCCAGCAGCGTGGTATCGTTATCGGCAAAAACCCTTGCGGAAACGGGCGTCGTTTTGAAAAAAAATTTCTTATAGAAATTTCCCGTCACCTGCCAGGCGAGGGACGCGTCTGGCAGTTTTTCGTATTGCCAGAGCGCGCTATCCGTAACCTGAAAATCATCGTTCCCGCGATAATAAAAACCTGTGACCGTGTCATACCCGGCGCGATACAGGGCCAGCGCAAAAGGCGCATCAACCTGCCAGGAAAATCCCATTGGCGTCTTTTCGTAAGCCTGGCCATTGACCAAAACCACGGCGCTATCCAGGTTGGAGGCAATTTGAAATTTCAACGAGGACGGAGGAGGCGGCACAACGTGTTTCGATTGGATGAAAAATATGGCGGCTGCAACGGTTAGGGTCGTTAGAAGAATCGCCGCGGTGAAGCGCGCGGTTCGAGGTGAAACCTTCAGCGCCCGCGCGCGTTGTGCGAATGCGGCTACGACATTTCTTATGTTCCCAGGCTTTTGCGCCTGAGCGGAAGGCTGGCGCAGAGTTTCCTGAATCGAAATCGTCTCCTGGGCATCCGGTATAATAACGGGCTGTGTGAGCTCGGCCGAGGGAGTTATTGGCGGCTTCAGTGGTATCGGCTCGGCAGAAAATACGGTCGGCGGCGGCAGGGGCGTATCCGGCTCGAGGCCGGCGTCTTCGGGCGCCGGGAATTTATCGTCATCAGGAACCGGGAATTTGCTCATGATCTCGGCCAATTCCCGCTGCAAGTCCCCCGGCCTGGCGCCCAGCCGCTGCAGGATCGCCTCGATATCTTCGCACATTTTCAGGGCCGATTGATAGCGCTTATTGATATCTTTCGTCACTGCTTTTTTAATGATCCGCTTGACCTCCGGGGAGATCCGATCGCTTTCGAATTTATGAATGGGAATAATGGCATTTCTCGCCGCATCCATGAGTTCGAGCGTGTTCTTGTCATCAAAGAGCCTGGCGCCGGTCAGCGTTTCGTATAAGACCGCCCCGAGCGGGTAGATATCGGAGCGCCCATCCATCTCCGTTTTGCTGCCATGCTCCGGCGAAAGATAATGGTATTTCCCTTTCAGCAGGCCGCTGGTCGTTCGCGTGGTGCGGGCGTCAAACTCCGCCTTCGCAATCCCAAAATCGATCACTTTGACTTCGCCATCGAAAGTGATCATAATATTGGAGGGCGAGACGTCGCGGTGCACGATCTTCAGCGGCAGCCCGGTGATCTTGTCTTTCGTGTTATGCGCGTGATCCAGTGCTTTGCAGACTTCGCCGATGATGTGCAGGGCGATCCTGGGCGGCACGAAGCGATTGCCGGCCTGGAAATTTCTGATGAATTTGCCGAGATCAATCCCCTCGATATATTCCATGATGATGGCGAGCTGGCCCGCTTCTTCCAAAAGATCGTAGATTTTGACGATATTGGGATGGTCTTCCAGCTTGCGGGTGAGAACGGCCTCGTCGCGCATCATCGCCAGAATTTTGGGATCGTCGCCCAGTTGGGGAACGATCATTTTAATCGCCACCAGGTAATCAAGGCGTTGATCTTTGGCTTTGTAAACTTTGCCAAAACCGCCCCCGCCAAGGGGCCTTAAAATTTTAAACCGCGCTTCAAGATTGCCGTCCATATTCAAATATGCAAAATTAAGAAAATAAAATTCCCGGTTGGGATGGAATTACGCATGTTTTTTTCCGCGCTTTTCGCCGCCGGCAGATTCAGCCAGCGCTTCCCGCATCCGGCTCTGGTAAACACGGTCAAATTCCTCGCTAAACCACTGCTGAAACGTCGTCCGTTCCTGATTCTGCAATTCCTGAAACTCCTGTTTGTATCGGCGCCAGCAGCGCCAGTCGAGCAGCGGCCCCAGCAGCTTTTGGGAAATTTTAAGTTTCAGCTTTTCACTTCGCACCTGGCTTTCAAGCGCCGCAGGATTCAGGCGCTCAAACCATCGGCTGCGCACCAGCCGCAAGCCCGCTTCATATCCTGCTTTTAGAGCCTGCTCATGCGAACGAAGTTTTCGCAAATCGTTTTCGAGGCCGCGGCGCGCCTGATTGCTCTCGTCCTTATCGCTCCAATCCAGCAAAAGTCCGCCGATTTTCTTCAGGGGGGTGGTCAGTTGCAATGGGAAAACTTTGTTGGTGTTTTGCGCCGCCTCGGTTTCAAAATTTTTCTGCCGATTGGCTTCCAGGTCGCGAAAGACCTCCAACAGCAGCCGCATGGTCTCCTGCAGGTTATCACCAAAAATCGACAACTCGGCTTCCGACTGAAATGGCCGCGCATTTTCCATCAAATTCCGGGCGACCGTCTCCAGCGTGGCCCTTGTCGCTTCTTCTTTGTCCTTTTCCGCGGTCTGCTCTTTTTCCAGCCGGATCAGGCGTTTCCACACCTCGTCCTGGGTGCAAAAACGTTCCTTCAACAGCTCGATCATTTCATGGCGCCCGGTCTCATCAAGCTCGATGAGACGATTCTTCAGGGCCTCTTTGAGCTTTTGTCTTCGCACCAGCGCGTCTTCGGTAACATGATTGCGATAAAGTGTGTCCAACTCTTTTGCCAGGATGAGCGCATTGTTCGTTAAATCGGTCGAATATCTGTTGCGCAAAGGGGCCTTCCCGGTAAACTGGGCTTTTGGCGGCAAGACTTCTTCCGCGCCTTGCGCCAGCCTCATAATCCCGGGGTCACTGGCCGACATTGTCAAACCCGGCGCCGGCCTCATGATCCCGGGATCACTGGCAGACATTGTCAAGCCGAACGCCGGGGCTTCAACGGCCTGCTGCGTCGGCTCAAAAAAGGAGAGGACGGGCGCGCGACATTCCTGCACCGTCAATGTATTGTCGCAGATTTCGATGCGATCCCCGACCTGCAGTTGCGGCTCCTCACCGGCCGCGAGCCTGCGGTCATTGAGTGAAGCGCCGAATTTGCCCTGGCAGGAAAAATAGGCCAGGCCCTCACGAAAAATGATGCGCGCATGTTCTCGTGACACTTCGTCCGTCGGCAAAACGACGTCGTTCAGACGGTTGCGTCCGATGGTGATCTTCTCTTTCTCCAGACGCTTGTTTTCGGTCTCGCCGTTTTTGTATTGGATGGTTATTTGAATCGGCATAAAAGATTTTACTTTTAATCTCTAAAGAGTGAACTTTGTGCAAAAAAAGCAAAAATTTTTCCAACGGATAAAAGCTGCCAACGGATGACCAAATCAAAATCCGTTGGCAGCTTTCATCCGTTGGATATTTTTTCTTGTTTGGTTCCGGCTCGTCCGGCTTATGAAATTACAGATTGGCAAATTCGTCGCGCATTTCTTCACAGACCTTCCAGATTTCATCATTTCTTTCCTGAGAGCCAAAAATCTCGTCATGCACGGCCGTGTTGAGCGCTTTTAACACTTCCAGCGCCTTGTCCATCGTGGCGCCGGGGTTATCCGGATTGTAATCGCCATGATGCGCGCAAATGCTGAAGCCGGGAACGCTGGTGATCAATTTGAAAGCGAACACCAGAATATTATACCAGAGCTGATCCGGAATATTATTGCGCCGGTCGCGGCGATCATCGTGGCGGTAGATCACGGCGTCTTTCGAAAAAATTTCGTCGTTTTGCTGCATGGACCGCGTCAGGGCCTCGGCAAGGCTTTCCGGGTTGATTTCACTGTTCTGGCCTTCCAGCAACGCAATGTGCTGGATGTGCAAACGCTGCACCGCTTCGACGACCTGGCCCAGCTTGACATTGTCGTTGACCAGCAACGTGCGGAATAACATCATGCCGAGGCTGAAGACATCACAGGGCGTAAAAAAAGAGGTATAGCAGGTCACGCGGGATCTCGGAATGACGCCGTTCAGATTTCTTTTCAAAGCGGCCAGGGTCTGTTGAGCCGGATTCGGGATCACACCTTGAACGCCCAGCCTCCCTGATGACGAATCAGCGTTTTTTCTGCACCAGAGTTCCAAATTCTCCAGCCCCAGAGCCGGCGAATTCAACACCACCTGCAACAGGTCCCGGCCGTTGATCTTCTTCATCACACTGCCGTCTGAAATCAACTCGAGATCGACAACCACATGGCGTTGCGCCTCTTTTCCTTCCCCTTCCAGTTGAAGGTTTTTGAGCCTGACATTCATATTCTCGCCTTTGCCAAAAGGCCTGCTCTGGATAATCGGCGAGGTGTAAAGCCGATCATAGTCATACGGCGGGGTGAAGATGCCCGTGAAAAACTGCTGCAGCGCCGGGAGTGGGATAAATGGCGTCGTCGCGGCCAGGTCAATCAGTTTGATTTGAAAATTCCAGCGCGCCGGCAGGTCTCGGCCCGAAGGCATGATGACCGCCATGGCGCTGGCCGGCGTCAACTCAAGATGGGGCTGATGACATTTGCCATGAAGCGAGCGCACGCCATGACAAAGCTGGGTAAAGGCAATCAATTTCAGCCGGAGAATTTCCAGCGGAAACAACCCGGAGCGATCGCCTTCAAAAATGAATTGGCGGGCGGAGGAAAAGTTAAGCTCGAAATGATTCAACACCTGCGTTTGCCCGGAAGTCGTGCCCCGATCGATGCACACCTGTTTGAAATCTTCCCAGTGTTGTCCGCCCAACAGGTCGCAGAAATCATCATAATGAATGTGCAGCAATTGCAGGGGCAGAGCCCGAAATTCATAATAGGAGACCGGATAAAGCAACTG
>Ga0247727_10015757_pt1 | contig 12337 bp, 13 predicted proteins | sample WisWelCaveWW1625_FD_202498 | JGI IMG/M metagenome (GOLD analysis project Ga0247727, IMG submission 202498) | Biofilm microbial communities from Wishing Well Cave, Virginia, United States - WW16-25 | ecosystem: Environmental > Aquatic > Deep subsurface > Groundwater > Cave microbial mat | place... | reverse complement strand
GGGTCCGAGGGGCGAGCCCGCCGGCCGAAGGCTCGTCGTAGCAGCGGATCGGCGATTGCAGCAGAAGTGTTCATGAATAATGCGGGCTAGGCCTTATCGAGCAACCAGCGGCGAAGGACATCCAATGCAGCTTGTGATGACCGTTGTTTGATGACATTCCGGTCGCCGTGAAACCGGAATTCCTGTGTGATCGGACGGCCTGTCCCATCGTCCAATCCGATATAGACCAGCCCGACCGGCTTGGTCTCGGTCCCGCCGCCTGGCCCGGCAATGCCGGTGACGCTCAGTCCCACCGAGACGTTGGCGCGCTCGCGAATGCCGCAGGCCATCGCCGCTGCGACTTCCTTGCTCACCGCGCCCCGTTGGGCAATCAATTCCGCAGACACGCCCAGCATTTCCGTCTTCGCCCGATTGCTGTAACAGACGGCGCAACGATCCACATAAGCTGATGAACCAGCCACCTGTGTGAGCCGATGGCCGATCAATCCGCCGGTACAGGATTCCGCTACCGCCAGTATGAGCCCCTGTTTGGTGAGTTCCCGCCCGACGACCTCTTCCATCGTGTCGTGCCCCTCGGCGAAGAGCCAATCGCTGAGTCGTGAGCGGAGGTCGTTCGCCAGCTTCTGCAGCAGATTACGATTCTTTTCCGGAGCAGATTGGTTCCCCTTCGTCGTCAGCGTGACAAGCACGCCCATGGGCGATGCGAGCAGCCCCAGGTCGACCGGCACTCCTTTCGGAATGAGCCCTTTGAGCTTGACATCGACGTCCACCTCCGCCAAGCCGAACGTATGAAACACCTGACGAACGATCGGCGTTCGTGGACGCCGGCCTGACGATTCACTTGCTGCGCGCAGCAATGGCAAGACTTCCTGCCGCATCATCTCTTCCATTTCCCGTGGCACGCCAGGCAACGAGATGATCAGCGCCTTCTTCCATGTCAGGAAAAACCCCGGCGCAGAGCCGACCGGATTCTTCAGCACGGTGGCGCCGGACGGAATCATGGCCTGGCGCAACTGCGCTGTGTTTGCGGTGCGCCCCCATTGCGCGAGCCGGGCCGTGATACCCTCCAACGCTTCCTTGCGACGACCGAGCCGTTGTCCGGTCGCGTAGGCCACTGCCTCTCTCGTGCAATCGTCCACGGTGGGACCGAGTCCCCCGGTCATGACGATCACTTGAGATCGCTTCACGGCTGTGTAAATAGCCGTGACGATATCCTCCCGCTCATCACCGACGACCGATTTGAATCGAACTGCGATCCCGAGCTTGCCGAGTTCTTCGGCAAGGAAGAGAGAGTTGGAATCGGATCGGCCCCCGATCAACAGTTCAGTGCCGATCGCGATAGTTTCTGCGTCAATCTGATTCATCTGGTTTGTCTGGTTCATCTGGTTTGATTAGTTCATCAAGTTGGTCTTGTTCAACCAAACAAACGAGACAAACCACACAAACCAAATAACGGACTTCTTATGCTGAAACTTTCTCAGCATCCTGCTAATGGATCTCGGAAAAATCTATACGAAAGCTCGACTCTCCTCCGTTCGCCGGGAAGACCGTGATGGTCGTTTTGGCGTTCGGGTCGAAGTCAGCATAGTTGAATGACGCGACGACTTTCGCTTTGAATCGCGGGCTCTCCGGCCAGGCAGCGCTGCGATCGGCGGACCCATCGAAGCGGACGGCCACGGGCTTGATGGTTTTTCCTCCCTGATCGAACACCATATAACTGTCCACCGCGAAGTTGGAGACATTCCCGAAGATGACGGTACTGACCAGCATAGTCTGGGCTTCCAGCACCTGCGTCACATCGGTCTCGCTCGGCTGGATTCCCCGCAAGGCCATATGCGTCGCCAGGGCCGACAGCCCGCCGAGCTTCGTGATCAAAAACCCGCTGGAATGGAGCTCGTCGGTTACGCCGAATCGAACATAAAACGTATCCGGGGGACTCCGTTTCTGCCCCGCCTCTTTGCCCTGATCGAGTGCGGTCTGAATCTGCGCCGCAGTAGGATGCACGTCGATGGCATGGGCCGACACATGAGGGAGATAACTCAGCGCAACAACGCCCACGCACAGTAACATGCTCCTGAACCGATGGACCTGCGCGACCCACATGGGCATGCCAGTACCAGATCACTCTTCTCCTGTCAACGAACGGCCCAGCCCGGTACTGGTGCAGTTTAACCGCCGCATCTTTCCCCGTCTGTCAGCCCAGCAATCTCTTCCAATGACCAGACATGATCCGTCACTCCCGCTTCCATTGCAGGGGTCACGCGAAGCGTCTGATGAATCCGTGCAAAGTTGTAGCACATAAAGAAGAGGGCGAGCGCATGTTTATGATTCTCAACTTTCTTGGAATGGGCATTGGTCAATCGGGTGAAGCGGCGCAGACTCATCCGAATCTGCAAATTCATCCGCTCCACATAGCTAGTCGAGATGTGCGCCGGATCAGGATTGCCGATTACCTTGGCCTTCTTAATGCCACAACACTTCGCCGGACTATATCTGGTCTCCGATCCCGATGGTTCCGCGCTATACAGTTTGTGCAGCATGGCGTAGTCGATCTCTGCGCCGAATGCGCCTTCGACTGCGTGCAGATAGGCACGGTGGCTGTCTGTCGTCAGTTGGACCCGGTGCGACAAGCGGCTCGCCAGATCGCCGATGAACTTCGTGGCATCCATTCCGCTACGACGTCCAATATGCCAGCAAGGAATCAGCTTCGTGTCCGCACAAATCGCGGTCCAAGTCCACACGTCACCAAAGCCAAACTTGCCCTTCAGTTCTTCCGACAGATTCTTTTCCTTCGCATAGCAGAAGGACCAGATTTCATCACATTGGAGCCGCGTGCATGGCAGATGCCGCAAGGTATTGTCTTGATACCGTTCGCACGCAGTTCCCAAATCGGAAAGGAGTTTTAGAACTGTATGCTTGGCAATGCCCGTCATACGGCAGACGCTATTGATCCCAGCGCCCTCCGCCAGGGCCGCGATGATTTGCGTGCGCTTGGTGATATTCAGTCTGTTCATGACGAGAGTATACTTGCCCGCGCAAGCATTGTCAAGAGGAAAAGAGACTACTTTGAGGATCGGGTATATAATCCGCTTCCGCACCCCAAAATGGAGGATTTGCCCGTGACTGTATGCGTAGCCGTTCGTAGCAAGGGAAATGCCATATTTGGTGCTTCAGACCGGATGTTGACCAGCGGGGATGTAGAGTTTGAACCTGACACTGCTAAGATTATTCCCATCACAGCGTCAATTGTCGTAATGACAGCAGGTGATTCAGCTTTTCAGGCTGAAATACTGCGTGAACTGTATCCGATTATTGAAGCCCGCATAAAAATCCAGCCTGAGAATTGGTGGCTCGTTCGAGATGTGGCATATCTTTACTTGCACCATCGCAACGAAATTAAGAAAAAGCGTGCAGAAGAAGCCTTCTTGGTCCCATTGGGGCTGGATCAAAATAGTTTTATTGGGAGACAAAAGGAGATGGCAGATGTATTCGTGACACAGTTAACCAAAGAACTAGTGAACTTTGAAGTGCCATCTGTCGAGGCAATATTTGCTGGCATTGATGAACAGGGGGCACACATATATACAGTAGAGAATGAAACCGTGCGTTGTCATGATTCTGTTGGCTTTGCCGCGATTGGGATTGGCTATTGGCATTCCAATTCACAACTTATGCTTGCCGGTCACCATAATGAATCTCCACTGGAAGATAGTCTGCTTTTGACTTATGTAGCCAAAAGACGAGCCGAGGTGGCCCCCGGTGTTGGTGAGGGGACAGATATGTTTACCATTGGTCCGAAACTTGGTTCTTATACCCCAATAAACTCTGAAGTTCTTACGCAGTTAGGGAACACGTATGCTGAAATGAGCAGGAAGGAAAAGCAATCATTAGATGCTGGAAGAAAGGAAATACAACAATATGTCGCGAGACTCATACAAGCTGGAGAAGCCGCCGCAGCAACGCAAGAACAGGCAACTACCAAGATTGATGGAGGAGAGAAAGCCCCTGACGGGAGCATCGTTCCAGACAATATTAAAAAAGACGGGGAAAAAGGAATCTCTACTTAAGAAATGACTAGGGTTTTGCTGACCATCTAGCTCGCGCAGCTTTCTTGGCTATCAGGCTCCGCTTCTTCGGAGAGAGTTTTTCGGCTCTAGCTTTTCCGCCTTTCGAGGCTCCGAGACGACCTAGCGCGACAGCAGCAGGGTTTTTAAGAGGATCAGTAGGCTTGTGAATGAGCGGGGTTTGGGTGGCTGCCTCCACGACCTCTAGCGCGATTTGACTAAAGTCCAGCGGCTTCTTCTTGCTTGGGCGCGTAGGCATATCCGCACTATGCCAGAAGATCGCGCAAAAGTCACTAGTCCGCTGATGGCAAACTGCACCAGTACCCCCAGCCCCGCTTCGAGGTTGACAACAGCAAAGGTGAAGTGCTAAAAACCCACCCGCTATTGAACCAAAATTATTCACGAATGCCGTCGCGAAATCGCTTGAAGCTAGTGGCCCCGTGCCTCTCACCTGAACGTCGGCGATTGCAGCAGAAGTATTCATGAACAGATCGGGTTCCTGTTCTTTTCAAGAAGTTACACGGAGGAGTTTCGATGTCGACCCCCGAACAAACCCCAGCGCCCCAAATACCTAGACGCCAATATGTAAACTTCGCCTTCTATAAAGTCGACCCGGCCTGGCGGCGCCTCCCCGAGAGTGAACGCACCAAAGGGAAACAGGAATTCCTGCGAGCGGTCGAGGACTATGCCGGCAAGGTCCTCGTGGTTGCGTACTCCTCGATCGGGATCAGGGGCGATTGCGACATCATGCTGTGGCGGATCAGCTACGAGCTGGAATTGTTCCAGGACATGACCACGAAGATCTTGGCCTCGGGGTTGGGACAGTACCTGACCACGCCCTACTCCTATCTCTCGATCACCAAACGCTCAGTCTACGTGGATCATCACACCCATGAAAATCAAGAGAGCAAGCGTTTGACCGTCGTGCCAGGAAAAGCCAAGTATATTTTTGTCTACCCGTTCCTGAAGACGCGCGAATGGTTCCTGCTCACGAAGGCGGCGCGGCAAGGCATGATGGACGAACACATCGAAGTCGGCCATCGTTTCCCCTCGGTGAAGCTGAACACGAGCTATTCATTCGGATTGGATGACCAGGAATGGGTGGTGGCATTCGAGAGCGATAAGCCGGAAGACTTCCTGGATCTTGTGATGGCGCTCCGCGAAACCGAAGGCTCACGCTACACGCTGCGCGATACGCCGATTTTCACCTGCATTCGCAAGAGCCTCAAGGAAACGCTCGACACGCTCGGCGGCTGATACGACGTCGCGGAGCAGCAGTGAACACGGCCTTCGGTCTCACGATCGAAGGCCGTTCTTTTTGGCCGGCAGGTTGTATGACGAGTCATCGTTACATCGTACCGACAAGCGGGATGAGAGTGCGAGCGGCGGTACTCTCCGCCCTGCTTCCAGGCCTTGGTCAATTGGCTCAAGGCCGTCGCCGTCAGGCATTGACCTACTTTGCCATCACCCTGCTCCTCATCGCGCTGAGCCTCAGTCTTGGCCGCATCTCCGGTCGTGCCGCCGAAATCTTCTTCTTCATGCTCCTCGCACTACCGTGGTGGGCCATCCAGAGCTACGACGCGTATCTTGGACCAAGCGACTCCTCAGCCGACCTCCAGCGCACCTGGCGGACGGTCTGGGCACGGGCTCACGACATTCGATTCTTGGGTGCACTCTTTCTGCTGAGCGCCATCAACGACTCGTTCATCATCCTGATGAACCCCGAGTATCTCCTCCCCTTCTTCTGTATTAAACCGGGGGGGCTCTTCGGTTTCCTTGCGAAAGCCTTGTCGCCGGTTCTGCATACGATGGTGGGCTATGGATTTCTCCAGCTTCGCCGATGGGCACTGTTTGTCTATCTCTTGTATGCTACCTACGGCATGACCAACGCCGTGGTCAACCTGACGTGTTTTGGCCCAGGTCGAGTGCGTAACACCCTGCTAATCACCCTGGCGGGCTTTACGGCCTACATCCTGTGGCGGCGACGCTGTTTTTACGCACCGCTGACTCAGCAGGCTCCGGAAAGACTATTTCATCACAGCTCTTAGACAAGAGGGGAACATCTCAGCAGGATGCTCAAAAAGTTCGTCCAGCAAGGCCGCAGCGAGTGAACAACTGAACTTTGAACGATGAACGCGGAACGCTGAAGTGACCAATGTTTCCTTATTCCTAGTTCATCGCTCACCGTTCAGCGTTTCCCGGCTGGCGGACTTTTTCAGCATCCTGCTAGAGCGAATTCTCCGCTTTGACAGCTCAATCGCCCGTATGGTACCTGTCTTGGTTAGGGGCGGACATTATAGGAATGGTCGCCGACACGTTCAATGGCTGACAATAACGCACTCTATGCGGTTCGCTTTCCAGACGGGTCGGTGAGCCTGTACATCGACGAAGACTACGCGATTGAACGCGGGGTAGACCCGGCCACGCTCACGCGCGTGGAAATCCCACGGGATATGTTCGTCAGCGGGACCATTCAAGAGATTCGCGAATATGTCGCTCTCTATCTGGAATCGCGTAATTCCGGCACGGCGTAGCGCGACAGGCGCGACTTGAAGTTCTGAGTTTTGAGTTCTGGGTTTTGAGTTGGCCGGAAAAGCTGAAAGAGAAGTGCTGAGTTGTGAGTTAGTTCCGGACAACTCAGGCCCCCCTAACTCAGAACTCAGAATTCCTAACTCAGAACTCGCTCACGCTTCACACGCGAGCGCAGCAGATCGGCGATTGCAGCAGAAGCGCTCATGAATAATGCGGGCGATACCCCATGACCACCATAGCTTCACCAGCTTCACTCCTGACCGTTGAGAAAATCCAATCCGTTATCGCCGCCATGCCCACGCAAGGGCGGATCATGCTTCGACTGATCCTGCTTCAGTACTTCGATATAACAGACGAAGAAATTCTGTACATCGTGGCAGATCGACCGGATCCCCGCTGCGTCGCCGGGACCAAGCCCACCAACACTACCATGACCAAAGAATCGATTAAGGTTGTCACGGACCGGCGCGACCAATACCGCCGACAGGTGCGGCTCAAGCGGGAGCGGACGTGGCTGCAATGCGATAGTCTTCGGAGACTTGCGCAGCTCCGTGAGGCCTTCGCCGACCGTGCCCGCACCCTCCTGACCGAGCGTTTTTCCATCTCCGCTGACTCGCTTGGCGCCTTACGCGCATCCGCGAGAACCGTGCTGCCCAAGCCGGCAATCCGTCTGCTGGATCAGCGTTGGGATGCCGATGAGATCACGGCTGAGGACTATCAGCAGCAACGGCTCAGCATCGAATTCCAAACCCAACTCCGCATGGCCGAAAAATATCGCAAACGACTCGACCTGGCGGAACGCGAGCGGCAGAGCGCAATTTCTGCGCCGCTACAAGATCACGAAATCGCACATGTGTGGGGCCTCCCAGCCGGCAGTCTCGCTGCCCGAAAAGTCAAATACCTCTCGCAATATCTGCACTCCCTCCAGGCCACGTTACAGACCGGCGCTGCGGCCACAGTGACAGCACCGTTGGATTTATGGAAGGAAACGTTCTCGGTGCTTGCGGAGCAGCCCATCGAACGTTCCGTCGCGACCTACGATGGGTTGGAAAAGACAGAGTCCGCGCTCATCGACAAACTGACCGCCATGGTCTGGGGCAATCTGGCTGAGGAGGTCGAAGTCAAATTCTGGACCTCGCTCGTCTTCGGAGCCAGCTCCAATGCCATGCATTCAGAAATCACCAGGAACTTGTTTGGGCTGCATCGGCTCACCACCATCCTCAACGACATGGACCGCTCTCCCGAGGCAGTGGATGAAGAATTACTGAAGCGGACCGCGCCCATACCAAAGCTAGAAGCGGGTGCGCTTGAAGCTCCTACTGAGCCTCCAGTGAAGGAGTTGAGCGAATTGCAGGCTCAGATCCTCAATAGTATGAGAGGAGAAGATGTGAGCGGAAGACCCTCCGATAAGTGGTAGCCCACCTAGGCGAAGCGCAGTGGGAATGATGAATGATGAATTGTGAATGTTGAATTGTCGGAGTCGAAAGAGTCTTCACGTTGAGGCGGGAACCGTAAGGCGCAAAATATTTGACGATCTGATGATTTCCGAACATTCAACATTCAAAATTCAATATTAACCATTCGACAGATCAACAGATTGAGGTATAATACATCCCCATCATGGCCAGACCATTGAGTATCCAGCAATCCCGTACCTCCGTCCTCCTGATTGCGCTTCTTCTCTTACTCGCCTTCAGCAATGTACCGTTGCTTGTTCACGCATCCGGACTTCTGGAGATCACCGAGCTTCTCACCCATCCAGAGCAGTACGACCGCCAAGAAGTGGTGGTAACCGGCCAGGTCACCAACGTCCAACTCGCGACGAATCGGCAAGGTCAACCGGCCTATGGGTTTCTGTTGAAGGATCAGGCCGGCACGCTGAAAATCATCAGTCTCGGTCAGATCGAAGTTCGGGAAGGCGACCAGGTGATTGTGGAAGGAGTCTTCTCGCGCCTTCGCCAGGCAGGACGCACGATCATCTACAACGAAATCAAAGCTCTCTCGATCAAGCCGATGAATCGGCTCAACCCCGATTTGGTCGGCTGAACTGGTTTGTTTGATTGCTCTAATTAGTTTCATTCAACCAACAAATAAACAAGACAAACCAAACAACGATCTTTCTAGCAAGCTGTTGGTAAACTCTCGTGGGCCCTATAGGATACAAAACTGGAGTGGGTCACGGATCGCCTCACCATAGACCGCAGGCTGTTCAAAAAGGCCGTCCAGCAAGGCCGCAGCGAGTGAAGGCCTGAAGGCGTACCCTCTGAGGCGCACGGTGCGACGAATAAGGAGCACCGAGTCTGTGCGCGCCGCTGAGTGGTGAGGCGGCCGGGTCCCCGTTGAGGGTCTGAACGATGCGAGAACGCTGCTGGCGGGTTTTTTCAACAGCCTGCTAGCTTTCGCGAGGATATTTTAAAGCCCACGCCAGCAGCCTGTCCTGAACTCGATCCGGAAACCACCTCACCATCCATGCACGCAGTTTGGCATCCGTACCCACGAGATAGCGTGTTTTAGGACGAGACGCCGTCAACGCATGATGCACCGCTCGTACCACCGCTTCCGGCGGAATCGCTCGTTGGGCCGATTGTGCGACGACTTCACGAATTCGACTCACCGCCTCGCCATAGAGAGCCTTCGCCTCTTCGCTGGCCGATGCTTCGAGGTCCCTTGCCGCCTTGGCTGATTTCTCCCAAAGCGGTGTCGCGATCGCCCCCGGTTCAATAATCGAAACCTGAATCCCCCAGGGTTGCAGTTCCATTCTCAACGCATCTGTCAGCGCCTCCAAGGCATGTTTCGATGCAGAATAGGGCCCCAAGAGTGGAATAGTGCCTCGCCCGGCAATCGATCCCATGTTTACGATTCGACCGCGGCCACGGCGCAGCAACGGAAGAAACGCCTGCGTGACAGCGATCTGCCCGATCACGTTGACCTCAAGCTGTCTCCGTAGTTGCGATAATGGGATCATTTCGAGGGGACTACCGATGACGATGCCGGCATTATTGACGAGCCCTCCAAGACCACCCTCGCCCACAACCCGTTGCACCACTTCGACGGATCGCGTGATCGACGGTTCATCGGTGACATCGAGCGTGATGGGAATGAGTGACGGACCACCCTTCGCGGCAAGCGCCTCCCCTGCCCGAGGGTCACGCACGCCTGCAAACACCGTCATCCCACGACCGGCACAATCGAGTGCGCAAGCCGCACCAATGCCGGTCGAGGCACCGGTCACAACAACGGCCATGGACAATGAACGATCAGACATAGCAGACTTAGGAAAAACTCGCTTTATGCATAATACACCGTTGGAAACTCACGTATGGTGCTGGCGCCAGAATAGCCTGCAGGATGCTCAAAAAGGCCAGACTTCTCACCCGCCCAACCCTGGCGCGCCGAGACGCGCCTTATCCCATGCAAGGCCGCAGCGAGCGAAGAGGCGAGGAGGTACAGACCGCACTTCGTGTGGGCCGTTCGCCCGTAGAATGGATCTTGGCGAACGGAAAAACCCCTTCAGCCATTCCGATCTTCGGGCCAGCCCTTCCCAAGGTTGAGCCTCTGAGCGAAGCGAGAACGAAGCTGGCGGACTTTTTCAGCATCCTGCTAGGCGAGAGTACCACGACTGCCCACAAGAGAGCAGCCTCCTAGGAGCCTGTCCGATATTGCCTTCGTGACGAGGCAAAGGAGGTGCGGCCAGATGCGAGGCCGCAGGCCCGGAAAAACCGGAGGCGTATTCGCCGGAATACGTTGAGGATTTTTTCGGGCCGAGCACGACGTAGATGGTCGCAAATCGTTCGCCGCAGTAGAAAGGTCAATGTCGGACAGACTCCTAGATGTAACCAAGAATTAACCCTCCCGACCTTGACAGGTCAAAGTTCTTTCATTATGGTTTCTCCGCTGTTGTCCCTCCATCAACGAAGACATACTCGTCTAGGCCATGATTTAGATTCACCAGACACGAGCGGAAACGTTCCAGCGAATAAGTTCATGAATCAAGTGCGGTATAAACCGTAAACATTTAATAATACTACACTGTTTATGGCTAAGATTGCCGTCATCGACATCGGAACGAACTCCATTCATATGGTGTTGGCTGAGATCCAGCTGGACACAGGCTACAAGATTCTCGATCGGTTCAAAGACATGACGAGACTCGGGAACGGCGCCTTTACGACCCACCGCCTCTCCGACGAGGCGATCACTCGTGCACTCAACGTCATACGCAATCTCGTCACTCTGGCAAAGAACAAGGGCTACGATCGCATCATTGCCGTCGCCACCAGCGCCGTGCGCGAGGCGAAAAATGGAGGAGACTTTATCGATATCGTGGCAGAACACGCGGGGTTGACCGTCCGCGTCATCAGCGGCGCCGAAGAGGCCAGGCTGATTTTCCTGGGCGTCAAAAACAACGTGCCCATGACAGAACAGCCGACGCTTACGGTGGATGTCGGCGGTGGATCGGTCGAACTGATGGTCGGGAACCGTGACCAACTCCTCCACGCAAAGAGCCTGAAGCTGGGCGCCATCCGACTGGTGGATGAATTCCTCAAGCGCACACCCCCTTCCGAGGGGATGCTTCGCTCACTCGAAGACACCGTGACGGCCCAATTACAGGGCGCTCTCGATTCGTTCAAGACGAAACGATTCGACTCTCTGATCGCCACCTCCGGCATGGCAGCCAACTTGGCAGAAGTCATTCATTTGCGCCGAACGAATCGCCCGCTCCCTCAAATCAATCTCGCCACGATTTCATTGAAGGACGTCAAAGAGATCGAGCAGGATCTCCGTCAAGCCACCATAAGAGCCCGGCTGGCGATCCCCGGATTAGATCCCAAACGCGTCGATACCCTGTTTCCTGCCACGGTGGTCCTTCGCCGTCTGATGGAGCTCTCAGGGCGAGACGAACTCATCCTGTGCGACAAGGCCATTCGTGAAGGCATCATCTACGACTTTATCCAGCGCCACCGTGAACGGCTCAAAGCGGAAGCGGAAATTCCCGACGTGCGGCGGCGCAACGTCATCGCGCTGGCCCGTCGCTGTCAGGCCCCGGAAGCCCATAGCCTTCATGTCGCCGGCTTAGCCCTGCGCCTCTTCGACCAGACGATAGGCCTCCATCGTTTAGGCCCCCCCGAGCGGAACTGGCTTGAATACGCCGCGATACTGCACGACGTCGGCTACCTCATCAACGAGCGTCAGCACCACAAACACGCCTACTATCTGATCACCAATAGCGGCTTGGGGGGATTATCCGGCGAGGAAATTCAGGTGGTGGCGAACGTGGCACGCTACCACCGGCGCGCAGTCCCTCAACTGAAGCACGAGGGATTCGACGTCCTCTCCCCCAAGTACAAACGAATCGTGCGGATACTGTCCGCGCTGCTGCGGATCGCCGATGGCCTGGATCGGACGCATTTTTCGGTCGTCCGCACTCTCGATGTAAGGCTCGGCACCACCATTACTATCAGCCTGCACGTGACGGGCGATGTGGAGTTGGAAACCTGGGCTGCCGCAGGCCGGGCAGATCTCTTTGAACGCGTCTTCCGCCGCCGCGTGAAGTTTTCCGTCATTTCGCAGGACGATGCCGCATGAGCGAGCAACCACCTCTACCCAGGCCTCCCCACCCCTACCCCGGAAAACTGATCATCGTCGAGGGCATCGACGGATCCGGGAAGAGCACGCAACTGCTGTTGCTGCACAAGTGGCTGGAGTCGAAGGGCCATCGAGTCTTCTTCACGGAGTGGAAC
>Ga0247727_10015756_pt1 | contig 12337 bp, 9 predicted proteins | sample WisWelCaveWW1625_FD_202498 | JGI IMG/M metagenome (GOLD analysis project Ga0247727, IMG submission 202498) | Biofilm microbial communities from Wishing Well Cave, Virginia, United States - WW16-25 | ecosystem: Environmental > Aquatic > Deep subsurface > Groundwater > Cave microbial mat | place... | reverse complement strand
CCCGAGCGCCGCCGCTGTCATCCCGAGCGCAGCTTGTGTCATCCCGAGCGCAGCTTGTGTCATCCCGAGCGCAGCTTGTGTCATCCCGAGCGCAGCTTGTGTCATCCCGAGCGCCGCCGGTGTCATCCCGAGCGGAGCGAGGGATCTGCTGTTGCGCCGGGGGTGAAAGCAGATCCCTCGCTGCGCTCGGGATGACACAAGCTGCGCACACCGGCGGCGCCCGGGATGACACCGGCTGCGCGTCCCCCAACTGCGCTATAATTCGGGCGAGGGGGCCGCCATGCGCTGGTTCCGGGTCAGCTCGATCGTATTATTCATAGCTTCGTTGGCGCTGGTGATCGCGCCGGCGCCGTCGCAGCGGAGCCGGGAACAGCAGGCCAGGCCGCTGCGGCCGGTGGTGCGCGGCACCCGCGGCGCGGTGGCCGGCGGAACGCCGCTGGTGACCGAGGCCGGCATGCGGATGTATCACCTGGGAGGCAACGCCGTCGACGCCGGCCTGGCCGCCATGTTCGCCGGCTCGGTGGTCGAGTATTCGCATTTCGGCTTCGGGGGCGAAGCTCCCATCCTGATCCGCACCCGGGAAGGGAAGGTGTGGTCGATCGCGGGGGTGGGAACGGCGCCCCAGGCGGCCCGAGCGGAGTTCTTCCGCAACCGGCGCCCGACGCCGGAGGAGCTGACCACGGCCCGCGGCCAGGGCGAGCGGGAGGGCCCCATTCCTTCCTCGGGGCTGCTGCCGGCGCTGGTGCCCGGCATGGTGGACGCCGGCCTGGTGGCCCTGAAGCATTTCGGAACCAAGAGCTTTGGCGAGGTCGTCCAGCCCGCCCTGGAACTGGCCGAAGGAGCCCCCATCGACGAGAGCCGCTCCGGCTCGATCGCCCGGGCCGTGCGCTTCTTCCAGAAGTGGCCCACCTCCCAGCGCGTCTTTCTGCCCAACGGGCAGCCACCTCGCCCCGGCGAGATCTTTCGCCAGCCCGACCTGGCGCGCACCCTGCGGGCTATGGCGGCCGCCGAGAAGGCCGCCCGCGCCAAGGGCGACCGCGCCGCGGGCATCGAGGCCGTCCGCGACTATTTCTACCGCGGCGAGATAGCCCGCAAGATCGACCAGTTCTCGAAGGACAACGGCGGCCTGCTGCGCTACGAGGACCTGGCCGCTTTCCGGCTGGAGCCCGAGGAGCCTCTCCAGACGACCTACAAGGGCTACGAGGTTTACAAGAACGGCTTCTGGACCCAGGGCGCCGTCATGCTGCAGGCGCTGAATGTTCTGGAGCGCTTCGACCTGGTGGCCATGCGTCCCAACTCGGCCGACTACCTGCATACCCTTGCCGAAAGCCTGAAGCTGGCCTACGCCGACCGCGACAGCTACTACGCCGACCCAAAGTTTGTGCCGCCCCCGACTGAGTTGATCAGCAAGAGCTACGCGGCGGAGCGGGCCAAGCAGATCGACCCCGGCCTGGCGGCCACGGATTTCCGCCCCGGCCAGATCAGCCTGCGCCCGCCGGTGCATCCTTCCGGTTTTCCGGGGACCAAGTCGCCGCTGACCGACCTGATCGCGGCGCGCGACACCACCTGCGTCAACGCCCTGGATCGCGACGGGGTGATCTTCTCGGCCACGCCGTCGGGCGCCTGGCTGCCGTCGGTGATCGCCGGCGACACCGGGATTCCTCTGACCCAACGCGGCCAGAGCTTCCTGGTGATGCCCGGGCATCCCAATGTGATGGAGCCCGGAAAGCGGCCGCGCATCACGCTCTCGCCGACGCTGGTGACGCGGGGCGGGCGGGCCTACCTGGCCCTGTCCACCCCGGGGGGAGACAACCAGGACCAGAGCCTGCTCCAGATCATGCTGCAGGTCATCGAGTTTAATCTCAACCCCCAGGCCGCCGTGGAGGCCCCGCGCTTCCAGACCCGGCACCTGGTGTCGAGCTTCGACTCCCACGCCATGCATCCCAACAGCCTGCTGATCGACGAGCGCATTCCCGAAGCCGTCTACAAGGAGCTGGCGGCGCGCGGTCACAAGGTGGAGAGGCGCCCGGCCGCCGCCAACGGCGCCGCCCCCACGGCCATTCGCTTCCTGGCCGACACCGGCGTCATCGAAGCGGCCGCCGATCCGTTCGGCATGCGCTACGCCGACGCCTGGTAAGTCATTCGCGGCTTATATACTTCTTCAGCTCCAGCTTGGCCACCGCCTCGGCGTGTACCTCGTCGGGGCCGTCGGCCAGCCGCAGCGTCCGGACGTTGGCCCACAGGCCCGCCAGGGGGAAGTCCCCGCACACCCCGGCGCCACCGTGGGCCTGGATGGCCCGGTCGATGACCCGCAGGGCCATGTTGGGAGCCACCACCTTGATCATGGCGATCTCGGCGCGGGCGGCCTTGTTCCCCACTGTGTCCATCATGTAGGCGGCCTTCAGGACCAGGAGGCGCGCCTGTTCGATCTCCATCCGCGAGCGGGCGATCTCGGCCCGCAGGGCGCCCATTTCTGAAAGCTTGCGCCCGAAGGCCACCCGAGACTCGGCCCTCTTGCACATCAGCTCCAGCGCCCGCTCGGCCGCCCCGACCAGCCGCATGCAGTGATGAATTCGGCCCGGGCCCAGCCGTCCCTGGGCGATTTCGAAACCGCGTCCCTCCCCCAGCAGCAGGTTCGACGCCGGCACTCGGACGTTCTCGTAGGTCACCTCGGCGTGTCCGTGTGGGGCGTGGTCGTACCCAAAGACATCGAGCAGGCGCCGGATCTTGACTCCAGGGGTATCCATCGGAACCAGGATCATGGATTGCTGCCTGTGAAGCGCCGCCGACGGATCGGTCTTGCCCATGAAGATGGCGATCTTGCAGCGCGGGTCGCCGGCGCCCGATGACCACCACTTGCGCCCGTTGATCACGTAATCGTCGCCGTGGCGGGCGATGGTGGCGCGGATGTTGGTGGCGTCGGAGGAGGCCACTTCCGGCTCGGTCATCGCGAAGCAGGAACGGATCTCGCCCGCCAGCAGCGGCTCCAGCCACTGCTTTTTCTGCTCCGGCGTCCCGTAGCGCGCCACCACCTCCATGTTCCCGGTGTCGGGCGCCGAGCAGTTGAAGACCTCCGGCGACCACGAGACTCGGCCCATGATCTCGCACAGCGGGGCGTACTCCAGGTTCGACAGGCCGGCGCCATGCTCGCTCTCGGGCAGAAACAGGTTCCACAGGCCGGCGGCGCGGGCCTTGGGCTTCAGCTCCTCGATGACCGGCACTGGCTGCCAGCGGTTCGCCCGCACCTGCTCTTCCCAGGTCCTCTCGTTCGGGTAGATGTGCTGGTCGTAGAAGTCCAGCAGGCGCTTCTGGAGCTCTTTGGTCTTCGCGGAGTAATCGAAGTTCATAGGGATATACTACAAGCTCGCTATGCCCGAGACCCGACACCGCGCCTGGCAGGTCGACGCCTTCGGCGAGCCGGAGCAGATGACGCTGCGGGATGTTCCGCTGCCGGATCCGGGTCCCGGCCAGGTGCGGATCCGCAACCGCGCTGCCGGGCTGAATTTTTTCGACTTGCTGCTGATCCAGGGCAAGTACCAGGCCCGGCCGGCGTTTCCCTTCACGCCCGGCTCGGAAGTGGCCGGCGTCGTGGATGGCGTCGGCGCCGGCGTCGGAGGGCTGGCGCCCGGCGACCGGGTGGCGGCCTTCGTCGAGGGTGGTTCCTATGGCGAGTATTCGGTAGCCCCGGCGGCCAGAACCGCTCGCCTGCCGGAGGCGGTTGACTTTACACCGGCGGCCTGCCTGCTCGTCTACCAGACCTCCTACCTGGCGCTGCGGACTCGGGCGTCGCTTCAGGCCTCCGAGTGGCTGCTGGTGCATGCCGGCGCCAGCGGCGTCGGCATGGCAGCCATTCAGTTGGGGCGCGTCCTGGATGCCCGCGTGATCGCCACCGCCGGCAGCCGGGAAAAGCTCGACTTCTGTCTCGCCCAGGGCGCCGCTCACGCCCTGGAATCCTCGGACCCGAGCTGGGTGGACCGGGTCAAGCAAATCACCGGAGGCCGCGGCGCCGACGTGATCTACGACCCGGTGGGCGGCGACATCTTTGACCTCTCGACGAAGTGCATCGCTGGGGAAGGCCGGCTGCTGGTGGTCGGTTTCGCCAGCGGGCGCATCCCCAGTCTGGCGGCCAACCGGCTGCTGCTCAAGGATTTCTCCGCCGTCGGCGTCTACTGGGGCGGTTACTCCGCCCGCCACCCTGATTACGCCGCCGCCACTCACCGCGAGCTGGTCGAGATGCTGCGGGATGGCCGGATCCGGCCGGTGATATCCAAGACCTATGGCCTCCCGGAGGCCCCGGCCGGGCTGCGGGCGCTGGCGGACCGGCGGGTGCTGGGCAAGGCCGTCCTCCTGTGGAGGTAGCGGCGGCTGCGGGTCGAGATCAGGGACGTGCGGGAAGCCGGCGCGGCCCCGTGGCGCGGGCTACGCCACGTCCAATTCGGTCAGCAGAACAATTCGGTCAACTGGGTATCCAGAGGGCGGGCTCTTAAGAACTCTTGCATCGGCTGTGACCCAGCGGCAATCGGGCCGGGCCAGTCGCAGGTATGTCATGTCGTAGTAGCTTCTACCAAACTGCATCGCCATCTGAAAGGCCTGGCGATGGTCGGCAGGTGTCTCGAGTTTGTGCTGTATCGGGAGTTCAAGGAAATCATCAAAGCACGCCATAGCCTGGTCGGCCGACAGTCGTGGCCGCAGCCCCCTCGTGGCCTTGGAGAGGACATGGCCGACTTCAAACCGGATCGTGGATGGGGCGACGAGACGGACATCGCCCGCCAGAAAGGCGTTGAGCAACTCTAAGGCCCGCTGGGAATCGGGCTCGTCCGTCAGGAAGTATTTGAGGGCAACACTGGCATCAAGCACGAGGCATGGGGCCATTTTCGCGCAGCTCCCGGATCTCTTTCACGACGTCAAAGTCCACCGGCCCAATCTCGTTGCGCAGTCTGTGAATTCGCCGCAGCAGCATACGCCGCTCCCACGGCATCCGCCGGAGGGAATCCCCAAAAGTCGGCAAGAAGGAGGTCGAGCCGGAATCCAGCCATTCCGCAACCCCGTCGATACGCAGCATGGTTTCCTTCATCTTCCCATTCCGCCGGAGAGCATCTCGAATGTCCGCATACACCCTGGTGACGAGCGCCAGGGCGTCCACGGGATGCCTCCACATCTCCTTCACCTCCTGCTCGATTCTCTCCCTCGAGGCGCCCAGTTTTTCATCGAAAAGGCTGGCCTCCCAATCCGGGACGCCTTCGGCCAGGTTAGGGTGTTTCTCTCTAACCCGGGACCAAGCCTCGGATGGTGACGTCGTCGGCAGGATACTCAGGATCTCTCCGAAAAACTGTCGCATCGCCTTCAGCTCGTCGCAGTCAGACCCGAGATCCCTCACCGACAGAACACGGCTGTATTCCAGGGCCTCCAGCCGAACAGTGATGCTCTCAGGAAGCGGATCGAGCGGGGATGAATCCGAATCGAGCTTGCCGGGGCTTGACTCAACCAAGAGCTTGATCCCGGCCGACAAGGGCCGCAAGGTGAACTCTGTTCCCGATTCCCCGTTGGAACTGGCGCTCATCAGGAAGAGGGCATACTCCCTGGGGCGATTCAGATGCTGGTGCTGGTCGAAATGGAATCCCACCAGGTCTGGCCGCGGGCGCCGCCCGAAAGTGAGCTCCTCATACGCCAGCTCCAGGGGGCAAAAGCGCGCTAGATATGCGTGCGGGGCTCCCAGGACGTGGCAGATGACCCGCTTGCCCCCCTCCGGATCGAGGGAGTCGTTCGCAGCCAACTTGAAATAGCGTTCGGCGGCAGCATCTCGCCCTGTTATGTAGCAACCGGGCATCCGGAGCCGCACTAGCAGGGGCATGCCTGCCATCGATTCCATAGCGTCACCACTAACCATTCTATCCTAAAGGCTCCGAATTCGGCCAGGGGGGAACACACCTCCGACGTCAGCTGACCAGGGACGCGCCCGCCGTTGAGGCGAACGTACCCATTGTTAAGTAATGCAGCTTGTCAAGAGGAAATCGAAGAAATTTGACCGGTGCGTAACTTGGGCCTGGGTTCAGCCCTATCCCAGTAAACATATGGAATCTAAAAGACTTAGCTACATCCAGTGCGTGTCGTTAGCGCGAGCGCATCGGTAGCCCCGGCGGCCAGAACCGCTCGCCTGCCGGAGGAGGTTGACTACCGAACGGCAGGTGCTGGGCAAGGCCGCGGTGGTGTTCGACTAGCGCCTGAGTTACAGCCTTCTGAGGCCGGCGCCAGGCTACGGCAGCGGCAGGGCTGGGTCCGGACCCGAACCCTTGGGCGTCTGAAGCACCCGCAGGATCCTGCGCTCCGCCACCGAAACAACAAACACCTTGTCCTGGTCCTGAACGCCGGCATAGGCCAGCCGGCCGTCCGGCGATAGGGTCAGCGACAGCGGTCTTCCTCCTAGCGCCACTTCTCCGGTCTGCTGGCGCGTGGCCGGGTCGGCGAAACCGACGGCTTCGCCCGGTTGCAGGTTGTAGATCAGGGTCTTTTCGTCGGGCGTGAGGGCAATGCGGCCGGGGCCTTTTCCCGTTGCGATGACCCCGATGCGCTGCTGCTTCTCGGCGTCGAGGATGACGACGGAGTTCCCGTCGGAGCAGGTCAGGTAGATGCGACTGCCGTCTCGGGTCAGCACGCCGCCCTGCGGTCGCGCGTCGACGGGTATGAGCTTGACTGTACCGCTCTCCAGGTGGATGGCCGCCACGGTGTTCGTCCCAGTGTTGCTGACCCAGGCCCAGGCGCCGCTGGAATCAAGCAGCACCATGTGCGGATCCGACCCCTGGACGTCGTACTTCCGAAGCACCCTCCGGCGCACCGGGTCGACCAGCAGCAGGCCGTCGGGATTCTCGATCGTTACCACCATCCGGCCGGTGCGGCGATCTACCGCCAGCCCGTGAGGCCGCCGGTACTCACCCAGGTCGATGACGCCGGCGTTTTTCCGCGACGCGACGTCGAGAACCGAGATGGTACTGCCGCCCTCACCCGCGTCCGTCATCCAGAGGATTCCGTTGTCGGTCACGTACGCCGTGCGGCCATCCGGCGAGAGGGCGATCTCGTGGGGGTGGGTCCCCACTTTTGCGCCCCAGAGACGCCTCCCGTCAGCGGAGTAGAACCCCACGGCGCCGGCGATCTTCTCGACGATGGCGAGGGCGGGCTTCTGCGCCCAGGCTGCGGGCGCCACCAGCAGAGCCGCCGCCACAGTGATGCGGGCTTTCCTGCCTGTCCGGTTGCTGTGACTTCTCCGCATAGGCTGACATCGTATCAGGTACGTGAGGGGGGCGGGCAGGAATGCCTGTCTCTGGAGTTTGGACGTTTCCGTAGGGTTGACAACAGGCTGGGACACGGCCAGGACTTGTCATCCCGAGCGAAGCGAGGGATCTGTTTCTTGCCAAAACCTGCTGGCCAGCCAATCCGTGAAAAACAGCAGATCCCTCGCTTCGCTCGGGATGACGGGCTCTGGTCCGGAGCGGCGTGCGGCCGCTCCGAAAGGCATTCCTGCCTGTGTTACCGGCTCAGATGAAGGCCGGCGAGCCGTCGGCCCGGAACTCAAATCCACGCCGCCACGGCTTGGGCGGGTAGTGCCGAAACGCCTCTTCGTTCAACTCGATGCCCAGCCCCGGCTTGGTCGGGGTCGGAATGTAGCCATCCTTGACCATCAGGGGTTCCTTCAACAGGTCCTTGCGCGGGGCGGTGTCGTCGGGGTGGTATTCCAGGATCAAGAAGTTCGGCGTGGAGACCGCGAAGTGCACGTTGACGGTGGTGGCCACCGGTCCCATGGGATTGTGCGGCGCCACCATGACGTAGTGGGCCTCCGCCATGGCGGCGATCTTCTTCATCTCCATCAGGCCGCCGCAGACGCACACGTCGGGCTGGATGATGTCCAGGCACTGGGCCTCCAGAATGGCCCGAAATTCGTACTTGGTGTAGTTGCACTCTCCGCTGGCCAGGGGGATCTCGACGTGGGCGGCCAGCTTCTTCATGGCCTCCACGTTTTCCGGCCGGATGGGCTCCTCCAGCCACATGGGCCGGTAGGGCTGGATTTCCTGGGCCAGGCGCAGCGCCCGCACCGGCTCGAAGAACTTGGCATGGATATCGACGCCGATGTCGACATCCGGCCCCAGCGCCTCGCGCACTGCCGCCACCCGCTGTCCCGCCGACCGCGTCACGTGGTTGTACGGCATGGCGTTGCCGCGCGGCGGGTGCGGCGACATCTTGATGGCGGTGTAGCCGTACTTCTCGACCAGGGCCTTGGCGCTGGTGGCCACCTGTTTCGGCTCACCGCCGCCGGCGCTCTGGTAGACCCGGATCTTGTCCCGGAACTTGCCCCCGATCAGCATGTAAACCGGCAGCCCGGCGGCCTTGCCGGCGATGTCCCACAGGGCGTGCTCGATGCCGCTGATGGCGGCGTTGACCACCGAGCCGCCGGGAAAGCGCGTGAAATTATAGAGCGTCGCCCAGATGTACTCGATGTTGCGCGGGTCCATGCCCACCAGCCAGCGTTTGTAGTCGTTGATGGTCGCCACCGTGGCCTCGTCGGGACCGACCGAGTAGGCCTCCCCGATCCCGTGGATGCCTTGGTCGGTCAGAACCTTGACGAACACCAGGTTGCGGCTTCCGACCCCCACCAAAAAGGTCTGGATGTCGGTGATCTTGATGGCCGGCCGCCCAGTGGGGGTCGCGACTTGCAGGGCCGGGGCGGCCCCCAGCATCGGAACCCCGGAAAACGCCCCGGAACGGGTCAAAAACTCGCGTCTCTTCATGAAGCCCTCCGAGTCCACGAGTGTAACACCAGTCACGGCTTAAGCAAAGAATCATAAACTCCATGCCGTCAAGGGGTTACCGTCAGCTCCCGGGGGGCCTCACCCCTGGTTTCTAGGCCCCCTGCTGTAGCCTGGAGGTAGGAGGGGGTCTTTCGGTGCCTTACCCGATTATCATCATCCCGGACTTCGGCTTCTAGTCCTTCCGGGCACAATTCGGGCCACCCACCCTCATCAAAAGGCCGGCAAGCCGGTCAGCGGTAACAATAAAGGGGGATTTACTTGCAATAAGCGCATAAATCCCCCATAATCTCGCCGTGGAGAGAAAAGGCGAGAACCGGCTTGGTCGAACTGCCTATAAATTAGTGCTTTCTTTCGCCGTTTTTTCTCAAGTTTTTTTTCCGGACCGGCTGTTTTCCGCCAACCAGCCGGCGAATCCCTGGACCGCTCGCCTGGAGACAGCCCGGACTGCCTTCCAGGAGGCGCGGTACCTGGAGGCCCTGGCGCTCTACCGCACGGTTGGGGAAGAGGCGGCGGCAGGCTCCCCCGAGATCCGGGGCCAGGTCCTGACCAGCATCGGCGCATGCCTGCTCGTACTGAGCGACTACCGGGGAGCCCTGCGCGAGTTCTTGAAGGCCCGTCCCCTGACCGTCCAGGGCGGCAACCCGGAGCACCTGGCCGCCCTGGACGCCAACATTGCGTCGGTCTACGTGTTGCAAGGCGACTTCGAGAACGGGGGCAGAATCTATCGGCGCGCCCTCGAAGCATTACCTGGGGACGCCCCGTCGCTGAAGCGGCCCCAGATTCTCGCCAACCTGGGGCTGATCGAACTGCTGGAGGCTCGCTGGGTCCGCGCCGCTCGGTATGAGCAAAGGGCCTTAGAGGAGCTGGGCGCCTCTGCGGATCGGCGGCTTCGGGCGGAGGTGCTGGATCTGGCCGGCCTGGCGCAGCTTGGACTGCGCCAATACCTGCGCGCCAGGCGCTGTTTTGAGGCCAGCCTGGCATTGCGGCGCGGGGCCGGGACGACGGCGGATCTGTCCCGCTCTCTCACTTACCTGGGGCGGACGGAGCTGGAGAAGGGCAATGCTGCGGAGGCCCTCGAGTGGCTGAACCAGGCGGAGGTGCAATCGCGACACCGGGGTGACCGCGCCACCCGGTGGCCGGTGCTCTACCTGCGCGGGCGGAGCCACGCGAAGAAGGGCCAGACCGGGCAGGCACTGTCGGACCTCCGGGCCTCGGTCGAGCTGCTGGAGACAGATCGAGCGCGGCTGGTTCCGACCGACGCCATGCGCATTCTCTTCGAGGTTTCCCGCCACGAGGTCTATGCCGCGCTGGCCGACCTGCTGTGCCAGACCGGCCCGCCCGACGAGGCCTTCCACGCCGTGGAGCTGGGGCGGGCGCATAGTTTGCGGGCCTTGGTCCGCAGCCGGCCGGCAACGGAAGGGGGAACTCTGTGGCTGCCCTACGCCGACCGGCTGGCGCGCCTGGAGGCGCTGCGCGCACGCTCGCTGGCGGCAGCCGGCCCGGAAGAGTCCGCGGTGTGGTTGCGGCGTCTGACGGACCAGGAAGCCGACTTGCGGGACCTGGAATCCCGCCTGCGCCTGGAAGATCCCGTAGCCTTTGCCCCGGCCGCCACCCTCCAAGACGCCCAGCGAATGCTAGGTTCCGACAGCCTATTGCTCAACTACTACACCGGCGGTGAAGCTGCCTGCCTGTGGGCCGTCACCGACCGCGAGGCGCGATTCTACCGGCTGGCGCCGGCGGCCGGGTGGGCGGGCGAGGCCGCCCGGTTTCGCCGGGAACTGGCGCCTGCTAGCGGGCGCATTCTTTATCGGACTCTGCTGGGCTCCGTCGATCCGGTTCTGCTGCGACGACGCCACTGGATCATCGCCGGCGACGGCGAACTGGAGTTTTTGCCGTTTGCGGCCCTGCCGGGGGCGCATTCGCAATACCTCATCGAGGAGCGCTCCATCAGCCACGTCCCTTCGGCGTCGGTCCTTCAAAGCCTGCTGGCGCGTCCGCGACGCGAATACCAGCGGGACTTGCTGGCGCTGGCAGACCCGGTGGTCAACGCTGCCGACCCCAGGCTGGGGTCCCAGGCTGCGCCACTGCAGCCAGCAGAGCGCCTGCCTCGGCTGGTTGCGAGCGCCGCCGAAGTGCGCGAATGCGCTCGTTTGTTCCCGCCCGACCGATGGAGTCTTCTCACCGGTCTGCGGGCTTCCGAGGCCGAACTTCGGCAATTGGCCCGCTACTCTTATCGCTACTGGCACATCAGTTCCCACGTTCGGCTGGACCCGGACCGCCCCAGCCACTCCTTCATCGCCCTGAGCCTTCCGCCGGGCGGATCGGCGCCGGAGAAGCTGACGGTTCTCGACATACTGGGCCTGCCGGTGCGTGCGGAGATGGTGCTGGTCAACGGCTGTGACTCGGGCGCCGGCAAGATTCTGCCTGGTACGGGCGTTCTGGGGCTGGCTCGCGCTTTTTTGGCGGCCGGCGCCCAGTCGGTCTGCGCTACCCGCTGGCGCATCCCTGATGATGGCGGGTCTCTGGTCCGGGAACTCTATGCCGTGTTGCTGCGGGAAGCTGTTGATCGGGCCGAGGCGCTCCGCCAGGCCCAGGTCCGGATGATCCGGGCCGGAGACTGGCGGAGTCACCCGCGTTACTGGGCCGCCTATTTCCTGACGGGATCTCCATGGACGAACCGGTAAGCGCCTGGACCCGGGTCGTGAATCTGATCCTGGCAGGCGATCCTGCCGGGCAGGAAAGCCTCTACGAGGCCTTTGGTCGTGGCGTGCGCTTCTACCTGGCTCACGAGCTGCGTCCCCAGGACATCGAGGACAAGATGCATGACACCTTCCTGAAAGTGGTCGCTGCTGTCGGGGAGGGCCAGCTTCGGGATCCGGCCGGGCTGCCGGCCTTTGTCCATACCATCGCCCGGCGCCTGGTGGCCCGCCACGTTGCCGAGGAGGTTCGTCTACGCGCCGACGCGGTCGAGCTGTCCCCGGATCTGCCGGTCCAGGAAACTCGCCCGGATCCCGAACGGGCTGCCATGGATCAGCAACGGATCGAGATCGCCGAGCGGGTCCTGGCCGGGTTGGGGAAGGTCGACCGGGAGATTGTCGTCCGGTTCTATTTCGAGGGTCAGGAACCAGAGCAGATTTGCCGCGAACTGGGCTTGACGGACACGCAGTTTCGGCTGCGGAAGAGCCGCGCCAAGCAGCGGTTTGCGATGCTTGCCGGTAAGATGTTGAAAAGAGAGAAGTTATTTAGCGAATTTGGGTTGAGAAAAAAAGCCGCCGCCGGGCACTAAGTTAACAGATGACTCACTCGGATATCGAACGCCGCCACCTGGTTGACCGCTACCTGCTCCGCAAGCTGCCGCCGGAGGAGGAGATCGCCTTCGCCCAGCACTACATCGGCTGTCGGCAATGCCTCCAGGAGCTGGAGAACAGCCGCAAAGCCATCGACAACATCCTGCGGGCGCGGGGAGCCGCCGCGCCAATTCCCAGGACCCACCGGCATCGCTTTCTGATGCTGCCGCTCCCGGTCTGGGGTCTGGCGGC
>Ga0247727_10015755_pt1 | contig 12337 bp, 16 predicted proteins | sample WisWelCaveWW1625_FD_202498 | JGI IMG/M metagenome (GOLD analysis project Ga0247727, IMG submission 202498) | Biofilm microbial communities from Wishing Well Cave, Virginia, United States - WW16-25 | ecosystem: Environmental > Aquatic > Deep subsurface > Groundwater > Cave microbial mat | place... | reverse complement strand
TCCGAAGACGACCAGATCGCGTTCCTCAGACGGGCGGTGGACAACTACGAGCGCCTGCCGCGCACTGTCGGGCGGCTGATCGAGGCTTATCTTGCGCGCGATCTCGCCGCGATGTGGCGCATCAGTGAGGAAAGCGACGACGGCAGCGCGGAGGCGCGGCGACTCAATGAAATCTTCGCTCGGCGGCTGCTCGAGGAGCGCAACGCCCGCATGGCCGAACGCATGCAGGCGCGGCTCAAGGAAGGCAAGGCCTTCATCGCGATCGGCGCACTGCACCTCTACGGCAGCCGCGGCGTGCTGCCGCTGCTCGAGCGCCGCGGCTGGCGCGTGACGCGCATATATTGAGATCCACCCCTCCTGCTGACAGGGGACGAGAGCTATGATACAAAGACCTACGAGGAGCTGCTTCTGCGGGCGGCCGAGACCCTCCTCGGTCCCGTCGGCTGTCCCGCCACCAGGCTCCGACCCTGGCTCGTGAGCCGTTGAGCCCCTTGAACCCCAGCCGCTAGGAATGCCGAAGGACGGCAATGCCTCGAAGAGTCGGAGTCAGATTTAACAAGGAATATCTGACGACCTTTGGTCCGGCGCTGCTCATCACGATCATCGGCTTCTGGGCAGCATATCAATTCGTCAGGCCGGCCCCACCCGATACGATTGTCATGAGCACGGGCAGGGAGGAGGGCGCCTATTACAAGTTCGCCCAGCGGTATCGCGACATACTGGCTCGTGATCACGTGACACTTGAGATACGCACCTCGGCTGGTTCCGGCGAGAACATCCAACGGTTGCAAGCGAAGGAGGGTGGCGTAGACATTGCTTTTGTTCAGGGTGGTACGGATGGATCAAAAGGCCCTCACAATCTGATGTCACTGGGCAGTGTCTACTATGAGCCGGTATGGGTGTTTTATCGTAGCAGCAAGCAGGTGAATCGGCTCAATGGGCTTGCTGGCAAGAGGATATCCGTCGGGGAAGAAGGGAGCGGCACCCAGGTGGTGGCCTTACGGTTATTGAAAGAGAGTGGCGTAGATCGATCTCCAACGGTCCTCTCTTTCCTGGGAAGCCAGGATGCAGCCCATGCCCTCCTGAAAGGAGACGTGGATGCCGCGTTTCTCATCGCCTCGCCTCGGTCGGAGGTCGTTCGAAAGCTTCTCTCGGTAAATGAGATCAAGCTGATGAGCTTTGAACAGGCAGAGGCGTACACGCGCATCCATCGCTACCTGGCCAAGGTCACCTTACCTCAGGGTGTGATCGATCTCCAGAATGACATTCCGCCGGCTGATACGCACTTGATCGCTGCGACCGCCAATCTCGTTGTCCGAAACGACTTCCATCCGGCATTGATCGATCTCCTCCTCGAGGCTGCTACAGACATTCATGAGACGGGAGACCTGTTCGAGCGACCGGGCGAGTTTCCGTCTCCCAAGTATTTTGAATTTCCGCTCAGCGAAGACGCAGAACGTTTTTACAAGCGTGGTCCACCATTCTTACGGCGCTATCTCCCCTTTTGGGCTGCGACTTTCGTTGAGCGGATGGTAGTTCTGCTGATACCTATAGTTGCTCTGCTTTGGCCATTGTTCAAGATCGTTCCGTCGATGTATCAATGGAGAATCAGATCAAGGATCTATCGCTGGTATGAAGACGTGAAAGCTGTTGACATCAGAGTGGACAGGGACCGTTCTCCAGAACGCGTCGCAGCCCATGTGGCGGAGCTGGACAGGATCGAGGGTCAGGTGAATGACATCCGTGCGCCGTTGGCATACGCAGATCAGGTCTACAATCTGCGCGTGCATATCAACCTCGTCCGTGAAAAGCTCGCAAAGACGATGCAAGACACCGCGGGCTAGGCATCTGGTCACGAAGCCCATGCGTCTCTGGATGCGGGTCGGGACCGCTGGCCTTGGGCTATCTGTTTTTCTTTGTCTCCTTTCCTTCGGTTGTGCCAGCATTGCGAAATATCCCGTGCAAGGCACGCTGGCCGATCAGGCCATAGCGACCACCATCGACTCGGAGCTATCGAAGTATTACCTTGAGCATTACCTCAGGAATGATCGCATCAATCCTGCGTACGACCAAGAAATCGATCGGGCACTCGCCATATGGAATCAACGACCACTGGATAGCGATAGCCTGAGAGCACTGACGCAGGACTTTTCCCCGGACTTTGCAACGCTGTATTTCGTCTCTCGCATTTATCAGGATCCAAGAAATCGGAAGACGCAGGACGCATTCCATGCGCATGTTGCAACTCTCAGAGCGAAGGGACCAAGTGAGATATTTCGAATCGCCAAAAGATCTGCGCCGTACCTTATCGTCTTTGTTCCGGGCTACGCGTATAAGAAGGATCCGACCACTGGTGCTGACTTCGCCCAGCAGCGACGCCTGATGACTGAGGCGGGGTTTAGGAATGCACTGATCGAGACCGATGAACTCGCCACGGTCGATAAGAACGCAAGAATTATCGCAAGCGAGATACTGCGGCTGAACGAAGAGCACCGCAGAATCATTCTGGTGAGCACCAGCAAAGGCGGGACCGAGGTCGCGCTCGCCATCGGAAAACTATTGCCTCCAGAACGACTCGAGGGCGTAAAGGCATGGATTAGTATTGGTGGGCTACTGAGAGGAACCCCCTCGGCAGACCAGGCCCTCCAATGGCCCAAGAGCTGGTTGGTCAGAGCGGCCTTTTTTTTTACAGGTCATCGTGGGGAGGTCATTGAGGATCTGAGCACCAAGAAGAGGAGGGAGGTATTTGCGCAACTCGAATTCCCAGAGCACATAGTGACGCTGCAGTACGTGGGGGTTCCGCTTTCGGGGCAGATTGCCGAGTATGTTCAAGGGCGGTATGATGATCTCAAGAATCTTGGGCCGAATGATGGGCTGACCCTGTTGGGGGATGAGTTGGTTGAAGGGGGTATTGTCATTACCGACATAGGACTCGACCATTACTATCTCGATCCCGAAATTGACCTGAAGACCTTTGCCCTGGCGTCTGTCGTTCTGGATCTGCTCGAGGGACGCGATCGGTAACACAGGCCCCCGCCCTGCGCCTTGTCAGCAAAACCATGCGTATACCGAGGAACGAAATCAAGGTTTTCGATAGCCATTTTCACATTATCGATGACCGGTTCCCTCTCGTGGCGAACCAGGGGTATCTTCCCGACAATTTTACATGCGCCGATTATCTCGAGCGGGCCAGAAAGCTCAAGATCGCCGGGGGAGCGATCGTATCCGGCTCCTTTCAGGCATTTGATCAGACCTACCTCGTGACAGCCCTCGAGGAACTCGGCCCGACCTTTGTGGGGGTGACCCAGCTCCCGGCCTCCGTCCCGGATGAAGAGATCATGAGACTGAATGGCGACGGGGTCCGGGCCGTGCGCTTCAACCTCAGGCGGGGCGGCTCGGAAGGCGTCGAGCGGCTGGACGATCTGGCCCGGCGCGTGCACGAAATCGCCGGCTGGCATGTCGAGCTCTATATCGATTCCCGCCGCCTGACCGAGGTCTACTGCATCCTCGTGGCGTTGCCGGCTGTCTCGATCGACCATCTCGGCCTCTCCCGAGCCGGTTTCGACACGCTCCTCAAGTTGGTCGAGCATGGGGTGCACGTGAAGGCCACCGGCTTCGGCCGGGTCGACTTTGACGTCATGCCGGCCATGAAGGCGATCGTTTCCATCAATCCCGATGCCCTAATGTTCGGGACCGACCTGCCCTCCACGCGAGCCGACCGGCCGTTTCGGGATGAGGACGTGAACGTGGTCCTGGACGCGTTCGATGAGGCGATCGGGAGGAAGATCCTCTACGAGAATGCGGTTGCGTTTTACCGGCCACGGGCAGGCGTGTGACCATGCCCTCTCGGGATCTCCCCGGGTGCACCGTTGGACTTAGTGAGAACCATCGGGAAAGAAGATGCCCAATCCGCCTATTGACCCCGAGGCGTTTCGCGCGTTTGAGCACGAGGGTTGGGAAAGGGTCCCGCAGCGATACCACAATGCCTTTGCCTCCTTGACCAGTCAAATGACCACGCCACTTCTCGATGCCGTCGATGTGACAACCAGCGTGCAACTGCTCGATGTTGCGACCGGTCCCGGGTACGCGGCGGCGGCAGCAGCCAAACGGGGAGCCGAGGTCGTTGGCGTTGACTTTGCCCCCGGGATGGTTGCTGAAGCGCGGCGGCGCTATCCCACGGTCGACTTTCGGGAAGGTGACGCCGAGGACCTCCCATTTCCGGAGGCCTCTTTTGACGCGGTGACCATGAATTTTGGACTCCTCCATTTGGCCAGACCTGAACGGGCGCTTGCGGAGGCGCATCGTGTGCTCCGCCGAGAAGGAAGGTTCGGGTTTACGGTGTGGGCGAGGCCGGAGGAGGCAATCGGATTCCAAATGGTGCTGCGGGCGGTCGAGAGCTATGGGAAGCTGGATGTACAACTGCCGCAAGGTCCCCACTTCTTCCGGTTTAGCGATCCGCAGGAATGCCATCAGTCTCTATCGGGCGCCGGTTTCGTTTCTCCCACCGTGAAAACCATCCCTCTGATATGGCGGCTTGACTCGCCTGACGTGTTGTTCGAACACATGTTCGAAGGCACGGTACGAACGGCAGGCTTGCTGCGAGCTCAGTCTGCTGATGCGATTCGTGCCATTCGGAAGGCGCTTCGCCGGGCGGCGATGCCCTATCAGAAGGGCGATGGCGTCGAGCTTCCGATGCCGGCAGTGCTGGTGTCTGCGCGGAAATCCTAGACCTTCATCACCGGTGGGGGGGCGGCGGACCCGTACCGTGGTTTTTGCTGGCAGGGGAGGGCACCTCCGATTATGATAGGAGAGTGCAGGAGGCCGTGTTCCTAGGGGCTAGGGGAAGACCGGGCGGCCTCCCTTGGTTGCGGAGAAAAGAGGAGCGCAAGGGCGATGGGTGGGTTGGACGGCCTTTCGGTGTGGGCCGAGGATGATCTCCGGAGAAAGCTCTTGTGGTATCGTCAGGTGTCCGCCAACGGGATGCCTGCGAAATTCCGGATTGCCGGGCGCATCCCTGTAGGGGTGTCTTTGGGTGAGGCCTCGGAAGAGGCCCTCTGGGAAGAGCTGGAGACAAAGACGCCCGTCTTTCTGGACCTCTGGGATCGGATCCGGCGCGGCATGGACGACCTGCCAGCCTCTCCCAGACCACAACCCAATCTGGTCGACCTCTGTCGCGAGCTCAGCATCCGAATGCTCACGCACTGCAACTTTTGCCGCTGGAACTGCCGGGTGGACCGGCAAAAGGGCACGAAATTCGGCACCTGCAAGCTGGCCGAGGACTCCCGCGTCTCAAGCTATTTCCACCATCCGGGCGAAGAGTTGATCTACCGGGGGCGGCTCGGTTCGGGGACGATCTTTTTCACCTCCTGTAATATGCGGTGCGCGTTCTGCCAGAATGGCGACATCAGCACAGACAAGGAGAACGGCGAGGTGGTCTCTGCGCGCACGCTGGCCACGATGGCCTGGGTTCTGCGGATGGAGGGTTGCCACAACGTGAACTGGGTCGGGGGTGAGGTGACCATCCATCTGCACAGCATCGTGGAGGCGATCTCGCTGCTCGAGGAGCTCTGCCCCAATCATCAGGACCTTCGGGAGGCGCTCGGGGTGAAGAGCGACTACTACACCAGCTACCGGCGCAATCCGGAGGGCGCCACCTACCGGGGTGCCTTCAACGCGCCGATGCTGTGGAACAGCAACTTCTTCATGTCGCCCGAGGCGATGAAGATCCTGAGGCCCCTGATGGACGTCTGGCTTCCGGATCTCAAGTTCGGGCCCGGGAGATGCGCGATCAACCTCTCGCGGACCCCATGGTACTGGGAGACCGTGACCGGCAATATGCAGTTGATCCACGAGTGGGGCGAAAACTTTACCATCCGCCATCTGGTCATGCCGGATCACGTGGAGTGCTGCACTCGGCCGGTTCTGGAATGGATCGCCCAGACCATGCCGGACGTGCCGGTCAATGTGATGGACCAGTACCACCCGGACAACTTCTGCAATCCCTCCGACGCGAAGTACGACAAGAAATACGAGGAGATCTCGCGCCGGCCCACCTCTAAGGAAATCGTACAGGCCTTTCGCTACGCGAAGGACCTCGGACTCCACTTCGAATCGCTCAGCTACGAAAAGAACGCGACCGGCCTCCGACTGTTGGCGTGACGACCCCGGCGCCGTGGGAACAAGAAACGGGGTGGCGTTCCTCCCGGGTCGGCGGAATAGTCTTCGCGATTCAATACAAAGATGGAGAGAGGCGCCTTGAACCTGTCTCTTCGGGGGAGAGAGTAATGGCTCAACAGGCATTCCAGGAGTGTATCGCGGAGAAGTACTGCTGGGGTTGTGGCTTGCTGAACGAACATGGCTTGCAAATACGGAGCTATTGGTCAGGCGATCAGGCGGTCTGCACCTGGCAACCCAGGCACTATCACGCGGCGGGTCCCAAGCACATTCTGAATGGTGGAGTTATCGCAACCATTATCGATTGTCACTGCATCTGCACGGCGATTGCCGCCGCCTACCGCGCAGAGGGGCGGTCCATGGATACGGAGCCGAGCATCTGGTATGTGACGGCCTCTCTCCAGGTTGCCTACCTCAAACCGACACCGATCGACGGGCCTGTGAGTCTGCGAGCCTCGGTCAAGGAATCGACGGGAAAGAAGACGATCGTGACCTGCTCGCTCTTTGCCAGGGGAGAGGAGTGTGCACGGGGAGAGGTGGTGGCGGTGCGTGTCCTCGCGGCATGGCGCCAAGCTCCGTAGGCCCTGGGGTCACGCCTCCGGCTTGCTGCCATGCTTCGGAAGAGGGACAGGCGTGTCGGGCCAGTCTCGAGGATTTCTGATCACGCATGGAAGTGCGCCTTACCGTGGAGGCTTGAGGGATGGTTAAGGGAATGGCAAGCCCGTTTTTGATCCAGGAGCTGCCGGGGTTTACGCCAAGGATCGGCGAGCTGGTGGTCATGATGGATTATGCGCGCCACACGACGCTCATGGCAGTGCAGGGCCTCACGACCAACCAGCTTGACTACCTGCACGAACCCCAGAGCAATACGATCGGGGCGCTGCTGGGCCACATCGCTGCTGTTGAGGTGGCGTATCAGGTTGACACGTTCGAGAAGCGAGGCCTTGCTCCAAGGGAGAGGCAGGAGTGGGGTGCATTTCTTGATCTCGGCGAGAGGGCGAGAAGGGAGATTCGCGGCCACGCGCTGGCCTATTACTTGCATCTGCTTAAGGACGTGCGGCAAAAGACGCTGGGCGAGTTCGCCAAGCGGGATGACGATTGGTTGTACGAGGAGACCCCATTTTGGGGCGGCCAACCGGCGAACAATTACTTCAAATGGTTTCACGTCTTCGAAGACGAGATCAATCACCGAGGCCAGATCCGTTGGCTGTGCAAGCGCCTGCCAGGGTGAGGTACCGGGAGCGCCCGGTGAAACCACAGGCTCCCTGGAAGAACAAGCTGCTTCGGGTTTTCTCCGTTCTTGCCCTAGTCATGGCTGTGTCCCTACCTGGGGTTGCAGAGAGCACTAATCATCTGCGACAGGTCAAGAAGTCGGCCGCCGCGCCGCTGAGGATCAATGGAGCGAAGGTCTCAACCGAGGATCAGGCCGAGAAGCTAGCAACTGAAGCATACTTCAGGAAAATGGGTGGCAAGCGGGCAATTCAAACGGCCAAGGTGGTTTCCATTCTCAAGTTGGATGTTGAGATCAAAGGTTTTTCGCGGAAGGGCGATCGGGTGTGGGATGTACGGATTTACGGAGCCAGGGATCTCACTGCGGTGATTTGGGTGCATTCCGAAACAGCCGCAACGAAGTTTCTCGTGCCATGAGACACAACCCATCTTCCTAGACCCAGCTGAGCGCTTCATTCTGATGCTCAACATTGTTGTCATGCTGAGCATTCTGTTCGGAACCTACCTGGTTCTCTCCGGTCTTGACCGCTGGTCGACAGGGATGAATCTGGACGCTGGGATCCGTGGACGGATCAGTCTTGCCTTGGTCTTCGTCTTCACGAGCACTGGACACTTCATGCAGACTCAAGCAATGGTGCAGATGCTGCCGGCGGCGGTCCCCATGCGCGAAGTCATCATTTACGCGACCGGCGTGCTCGAGCTCTGCTTGGCAGCCGGCCTGCTTGTTCGACGATTCGCCCATATGACTGGGATCTGAGTCATCGCCTTTCTGGTTGTTGTCTTGCCAGCGAACATCTATGCTGCGATTCATCGAGTGGACATGGGCGGGCACAACCTCGGGCCGATGTATCTGCTGGTCCGCGTGCCACTACAATTAATTCTCATCGGCTGGGCCTACTGGTTTGCGGTGCGGAGCGGTCGGACGCCTGTGGGTGGAATCGGTCATGCAGTATTATGACCCCGAAGGGAGGTCGTCGTGCAATTAATCTGGGTAATGATTGTCGGCTTGGCTTTGTTTGGAATCGGTTGTGACCAGTGGTTCGTGGAGGCGGCTGAGCGGGTGCGGGAAGGGGAGTCCTCGCAACAGTTCGGTGAGATCGCCAAGGTGAAGGTGAATCAGGCAGGGACGATCTATCTCAACGGGAAGGTCGTCACGATTGAGTCGCTGAAGCAAGAGTTCGCCCGACTGAAACAGGGCAATGGCGCAGTGTGGTATTACCGCGAGAACCCGCGGGGCGAGCCGCCCCCGCAAGCGATGGCCGTCATCCAGGCTATTATCGATGCAAATCTTCCCGTCCGGCTGATGGAGAGGGACTTTGAGTGAGATAGGGGATGGCAAGGGGAGATGATCAGAGACCGACAAGGGTCGGTGTTCCTCTCTTCCATGGGCTGGGGCGTGCTCGGGGTTTTGTTACTTCCTGGCGTCCAGTTGTATTCTAAACTTGTCAATTTCTTATGATTCGGGCGCGAGAAAATTGCTGAAGACGGCACTCACGCGGCAGGCTGCTGAGCATATCGTTGGGGTTATATCGGACACACATGGGCTGCTGCGACCTGAAGCGGTCGCGGCACTCAAAGACTCTCACTTGATAGTCCACGCGGGCGATATTGGAAATCCTAAGATCCTTGAAGAGCTCGGGAAAATCGCGAGCGTGGTCGCGGTGCGGGGGAACGCCGATCGAGGCCTTTGGGCGAAGGTGCTTCCGATCGCCGAGACTGTCCGGGTGGCCGAAATGGATCTGTACGTTCTCCACGACGTGAGCGACCTCGACCTCGATCCGAGGGCCGCGGGGTTCCACGCCGTGATCAGTGGCCACTCCCACCAGCCCCGCATCGAGCACCGGAACGGGGTCCTGTTTCTGAACCCGGGGAGCGCCGGCCCCCAACGGTTTGCCCTCCCGGTATCTGTGGCCCGCCTGCATATAGGGAACGGCAAGCTCGATGCACAGATCATTGAGTTAAGTGTCTAAACGCCGCCTCCGAGGGTACACGATGGGACCTCTCGGCCACTTTTCAGGAACAGCGATATCGCGACGAACCCCTATAGAATCCGTTCTCTCCTGACGTGACCATGGTAGTCCATACGGCAGCCAAGGGCTGGACTCGGTGGACATATCCTGCCTGCTCTGCAATAATTCTTCTGGCCACGAAAAACACACCGCTTGCTGACGAACATATTGGAGTGTGGAGATGACGGAGAAGGCGACGTTTGGGGCAGGGTGTTTCTGGGGGGTAGAGGCAGCGTTTCGCAAAGTCACAGGGGTTGTATCAACGACGGTGGGCTACTCCGGTGGATCGTCCAAGAATCCGACGTATAAAGACGTATGCTCGGGGAGGACCGGCCATGCGGAAGTCGTACAGGTGGAGTACGACCCTTCGAAGACCTCTTACGAGGAACTCTTGAACGTGTTCTGGGGCGTCCATGACCCGACGCAAATGAATCGACAGGGGCCGGACGTGGGTACCCAATACAGATCCGCGATATTCTTCTACAATGCCGAGCAGGAGGCTGCGGCCAAGGCTGCGAAGGCGCATCTCGAAAAGAGCGGGCGATACAGGAAGCCGATGGTGACCGAGATCATTCCCGCGTCGGAGTTCTACATGGCAGAGGAGTACCACCAGCAGTACTTCGAAAAGGGTGGTATGACCTGCTGATCTTCCTCATCGCTTCCCGGCACGGTCTCTGGGAGCCGGTCGGCCGTTACGTAAACTTCCGAGCTTCTGCGGAAAGTGGAGGGCATGCTAAGATGCCTGGATTTTTGGTACGCATGGTAATCAGCGCCATGGGTCTTTGGATCGCGTCGGAACTCGTTCCAGGTATGGAGATCACTGGGATGGGGACGCTGGTGGCAGCCGCATTCCTGTTAGGTATCGTCAATGCTGTCGTCCGTCCACTCATCCTTATTTTGACATTCCCTATCACCATCGTCACCCTGGGGCTATTCCTTCTAGTCATCAACGCGGCGATGTTGGGCCTGGTTGCATGGCTCCTGGATGGTTTCATGCTGGACGGTTTCCTTGCAGCAGTCGCGGGATCGCTTGTCGTGAGCGCAACCGGTTGGTTTGCCTCGTGGTACATTGGTCCACGGGGTCGATTCGAGATTCTCATAGTCCGGCGTTAAAGAGGATGGACAGATGTGCGACCGTGAACGGCCTCTACGAGCGGATATATGCCGTGGTTCATCACATTCCGTCCGGCCAGGTGGCTACCTATGGCCAGATTGCAAGGATCGTGGGAAGGTGTACGGCCCGGGCCGTCGGGTATGCCATGGCTGCTCTTCCCGGTGATACGGATGTGCCCTGGCATCGAGTCATCAACCGCCACGGCAAGATCAGCCCGCGCAGTAGCGGGGAGGGCAGCGCGAGACAGCGCCAGTTGCTCGAAGGAGAAGGCATTCGCTTTAACCACCAGGGGGGTGTGGATTTGAGCGTGGTTGGTTGGGCAGGTCCGGGTTTGGAGTCGTGATTGGCTGCACGTTGCATCCATTGCACACCTGGACTGAGGGGGCATGAGGCGAGTGGGGCGAAGGCGTGCGAGGCTGCTTGACCCTCGTTGGCCCGGAGTAGTTGCCACGGACCGGGCGGCAAGAACTTCAATGAAGCGATGCGGCTGGGCGAAGGGGAGCGATGTGATGATTGCCTACCACGACCACGAGTGGGGGGTACCCGTTCACGACGACCGCAGGCTATTCGAGCACCTGATGCTGGACGCCTTTCAGGCCGGCCTCAGTTGGGCGATTATCCTTTACAAGCGAGAGAATTTCCGCAAGGCGTTCGCCGACTTCGACCCGGAGAAGATCGCCCGTTACACGAGACGGGACATCGAACGGCTGCTGGCAAATCCTGGGATCGTCCGGAACAAGCAAAAGGTCGCAGCCGCGGTCACGAACGCCCGGGCATTTCTCCGAATCCAGGACAGGTTCGGATCGTTTGATGCCTTCATGTGGCAGTTCGTGGGCGGCAAGCCGCGACACAACTCCTGGAAGACGATGCGTCAACTTCCGGCCAAAACGAGGGAATCAGACCGGATGAGTGAAGCCTTGAGGGAGCAGGGCTTTGGCTTTGCCGGCTCGACGATCTGCTATGCGTTCATGCAGGCCGCCGGCATGGTCAATGACCACCTGGTCTCCTGCTTTCGGCATGCCGAGATCCTGGCACTCGATACGCGGCGGTCAACAGCACGATGATACTCACGAGGGTTGACGCATAGGCTTATGGGCGATCTTCGGCCTGCGCAGAAGGCAGAGCTTCCAGCAACGATGCGTGCGATGGTGCTCGAGGCTCCGAAGAAGCCTCTACGCGCGATGGACGTACCTGTGCCGCGGCCATGTCCAGACGAGATGCTGATTCAGGTTCGGGCCTGCGGCGTCTGCCGTACGGACCTGCACATTGTGGACGGAGAACTTCCCGAGCCGAAACCGCTCCTGATCCCGGGACACGAGGTCGTCGGCACCGTTGTTCAAAAAGGGGAGCATGTCGAGGGATTTTCCGTAGGGGACCGGATTGGTGTCCCGTGGCTCGGTGCGACGTGTGGCCGGTGCACTTACTGCCAGAGAGGACAAGAGAACCTGTGTGACGACGCGCACTTTACTGGGTACACACGCGATGGCGGCTATGCGGAATATACGGTTGCGAATCAGCGCTATTGTTTTCGTCTCCCCGCAGTCTACGGTGACACTGAGGCCGCCCCCCTATTGTGTGCGGGGCTCATCGGATACCGGTCGTACCGGCTGGCTGGAGATAATATCAAGCGACTGGGGATTTACGGCTTTGGTGCCGCTGCCCACATCATCACCCAGGTGGCCGTGTACTTGGGGAAACTCGTCTACGCCTTCACAAGACCGGGTGACACGCAGGCGCAAGAGTTCGCCCGTCAGCTCGGGGCCAGTTGGGCGGGCGACTCGACGGAGCCGCCGCCCGAGAAACTGGATGG
>Ga0247727_10015754_pt1 | contig 12338 bp, 7 predicted proteins | sample WisWelCaveWW1625_FD_202498 | JGI IMG/M metagenome (GOLD analysis project Ga0247727, IMG submission 202498) | Biofilm microbial communities from Wishing Well Cave, Virginia, United States - WW16-25 | ecosystem: Environmental > Aquatic > Deep subsurface > Groundwater > Cave microbial mat | place... | reverse complement strand
AATCAAGAGCATCGTGGGCAATGGCCTGCTGGTCTTGCTCTTTCTTGCGAGCTGTTGGCTGGTTTTTAAGAAATGGACTTCTCGCCTGCGGCTTTCCGGAAAAGCTCTGAACCGCACCGCGCTGATTGTACTGGCCGTGGCGACCACCGGCCTCTATGGCTTTTATTATTTCCAGCCGCATTCCTCTCGCCTCACCGCTTCTTCCAAAACCGGAGACGCCGACTTCTTCGACTTGTTTGCGTTGCAAGATGAATCATTGGCGCCGATTCAGTCGGCGGTAAACGCGAAAGATTTCATCACCGCCCGAAAAAAATTGCTGGCGCATTTACAAAAGCGCCGCCGCAGCCACGCTGGGCGTCTCGCCGAAATCATTGACAACCCCGATACGGTAGCGGTAATCGCCAGGGCCGATTCGGTTTTACGTCGATCGTTCACCTTTTGGGGTGTTACTCATGAGCTGCCGCGGCGCATTGATTGGCGAAAAAATCCCACCAAGGATAGGGTGTGGCTTTTTACGCTCAATCAACAGAAGTGGCTGGCGGAGGTGGCGGGGTCTTATGCCATGACCGGCGACGAGAAATACGCCCGTGATTTTGCGGGCATATTGGAAAGTTGGTTCGATCAAAATCAGATGCCGCGCTGGAAAAACGAGCGCGATCCGGTTTGGCGGCTGATGGAGACCGGCATCCGCGGCGTCAACTGGCTGGATGCCTTTTTTATTTTTCTCGCTTCCGAAAGTCTCAGCGACGAGCTCAAGGTCAAGCTGCTGGCGGCGCTCCATGATCATGCGCAGTTCCTGTATCATTTTCGCTCGCCGCAACGCAATCACCTGCTGCGCGAATCTTTCGGCCTTTTGCAAATCGGCGCCTTGCTGCCGGAATTCAAGATGGCGAAGCAGTGGGAAAAGATGGCCGTGGCGCGACTGGCCAAGGCGGTTGAAGAAGACGTTTATCCCGACGGCGGGTACAGCGAAGGCTCAACGTATTATCATCGTTTCGCCATACGGGTTCTTCAGGAAATCAAAAATTTTGCCGAAACTAACCAGGTGGCGCTGCCTTCAGTGATTTCACAACGCTTGGAGGGCATGTACGATTTCTTGCTGTACGTGTCGAGACCGGATGGCTCGATGCCGCAAATCAACGACGGATTTTATTCACGCGATTTGCGCGAGCCTTTTGCCGAGCCGGCGGTGAAATTTAACAGAAAGGATTTTGAATACTTCAGCACCGACGGCAAGACTGGCGAGGTACCTGCGCACACCTCACGAGAATTTCCTTACTCCGGCATCTACACCATGCGCAGTGATTGGAGCAAAGACGCGCGCTATTGTATTTTGGATGCCGGATTGTTTGGCTCTGCGCATGGACATGAAGATAAGCTGAGCTTCGAGCTTCATGCGTTCGGCCGGCCATTCATCGTGGAAGCAGGAACCTACACTTACGTCTACAATGACTGGCACAAATATTTTGAAAGCTCGCACGCGCACAGTACCATCGTCGTCGACGGGATGGGCCAGTTTCGTCAGCCCGATAAAGCCAATTGGACGCACAGCTCGCGGGAAAAACTCCCGAATACCTGGAGGACCACGAATGACTTCGACTATGTGGAAGCCGTATACGACGACGGCTATGGCACGAAAAAAGAGAGCCTTGATCGCAACGTGAATCATACTCGCCGGATGCTTTTCATCAAGCCCGATTATTGGATTCTCTGGGACGTCATGAGCGGCACCGGCAAGCATCAGTTCGACCAGCTTTTCCATTTCGCGCCGATGGAAGTCGTCGTTGATGGCAACATGGCCACGACAAAAAATCAAGAAGGGGCAAACTTATCCATTCATTCACTTTTACCGAAAGATGTGACCATCAAGGCGGTCGAAGGGCAGCTCAAGCCTATCCAAGGATGGATCTCGACTGCTTATGGTCAAAGCGAGCCAGCGCCGGTGATCATCTACTCGCAAGTCGTGGATGCGCCGGCGGTTTTTTTGAGCGCGCTCATTCCCGTTGCAGATGCGAATGCACAAGTGCTTGAGGCGACGATGATGCCGGTGAATCTTGATAATCAGTTGATGACAGCAGATAAGTCCGTTGCACTTCAGATCAAGAACGCAGCGTTCACCGATTACGTATTGCTTGCGTCCGGAATTGCCGGTAAAAAAAGTTTTGGCGATCACACAACAACGCGGGAATTGCAATTCGTGCGGGTGGCGAGCTCGGGTGAAATCATTAAAAAGTTTGAGGCCGACTTGCAAGGCTGGTAATTCCTCAGATTGGTGAAATGTTCTAACGGAGCTGTCATTCAGCAGGAATCTTTTTGGGAATCCAAGTTGATCTTTGAAATCAAAAAGTTTCCTCCTGACATTTCTCACCTGTAACTGAAAAATTACCAAGACTGCCCGGTCGATTGGGTTGAAACTGTGAATCACCCAACAAGGACAAAATAATTTAGGGCAAAATCATTCAACAGCTTTTAGGCTTTCATTATTTTGTCGTTCATCATTTTGACTTAATTCTTGGGATAAGCACACCGGCTGGATAGATACGCTCAGTCATCATGTTTCATCCCAATGCCATGTACTAAATTGATACATTTTCGCGAAGAGAATGGACTCAAAAACAGGCTATTTACTGAAAAATTAAGCACAAACCGACAACTCACAGAAATGTCCAATGGCATTATCTTTGCGAACGCCCTTAACTTGCTTACTCGATGAGACACGTTCAAGCGCACGTTGTGACGCCGTTTGACTTTTATCCGATCAACTTTCAAGCGACCATGAAAAATCGAGGCCTTCCAATCTGCGGCGCGCTGCTCTTCTTGTTGATGATGATCGATCCGAGTCCGGCGCTCGCTTATATCGGACCAGGAGCCGGGTTTGCCTTTCTGTCTTCATTCCTGATGCTGTTTCTCAGTTTTTTCATGGCGTTTTTCACCCTGTTCACCTGGCCGATGCGCGTCATCATTCGTTTCTTCAAACGAAAAAAGGCGCTCGCCAACAGCAAAACCGATCGCGTCATCATCCTTGGCCTGGATGGCCTCGAGCCGACGATTACCGAACGATTGATGGCCGAGGGCAAGCTTCCGAATCTGCGACGCCTCGCCCAAAAAGGTTCCTACAGTCATCTGCAAACAACTTATCCTTCGATTTCTCCAGTGGCGTGGTCGACTTTTGCAACGGGCGTCTGCGCTGGCGGGCACAACATTTTTGATTTCCTGTCGAGAGACAAGAAAACCTATTTGCCGGAGCTTTCTTCCTCCAGCGTTGGCAATGCCAAGCGGGTTCTTTGTTTGGGCAAATATCAAATCCCCATTGGCAAACCGATCATCAAGTTTCTCCGTCGCAGCCAGAGCTTCTGGAAGATTTTGGGCGATCATGGCATCTTCAGTCACGTGCTGCGGGTGCCGATTTCTTTTCCGCCGGAGAAACTCAACGGCGCGCTGCTGTCGGCCATGTGCACGCCGGACATTCGCGGCACACAAGGCGAGTTTTCTTATTTTACCACTGACCGCACGGTGAATCCGCAAATGATTGGCGGCCAAGCCGCCGTTGTCGAGCGCCGCGGCAATAAAATTGAAGGCGCCATCAAGGGTCCGCTAAATTCCATCCTCAAAGAGAAACAGGATCTCAAATGCCCGTTTGTCGTCACGGTTCTCGATAAAGAGTGCGTCGAGATCAAATTTAGCAACGGCAAGCATCGTTTGAAGGTCGGCGAATACTCCGAATGGCTTGAACTGGTCTTCAAAGCTGGGCTGGGCATCAAGGTGCGCGGCATTGCGCGTTTCCTGGTGAAGAGCATCGAGCCGGAATTCAAACTTTACGTGACGCCGATCAACATCGATCCGGAAAATCCGGCGCTGCCGATTCCCTTCTTCTATTCGGTCTACCTTGCCAAGCTATTCGGCAAATACGCCACGCTCGGGCTTGCCGAAGACACCTGGGCATTGAACGAGCACGTCATCGATGAAGACGACTTCTTGACGCAAGCGTATCTGATTCACGAAGAGCGTGAAAAGCAATTCTTCCACGCGCTCGACAACACCAAGCAGGGCCTCTGCGCGGTGGTGGTGGATGCCACCGATCGCATCCAACACATGTTTTTCCGTTTTCTGGAAAATGGCCACCCTGCCCTCAACGGTCACGACGTCAAGAAGTACGCCAATGTAATCGATGTGATGTATATAAAAATGGATGACCTAGTCGGACGCACCATGGCGAAGACCCATGAAGATGATGTGTTGTTCGTGATCTCCGATCACGGTTTCAAGTCCTTCCGTCGCGGCATCAATCTAAATTCTTGGCTGCATCAAAACGGATATCTGGCATTGAAGGAGGGCGTCGAGAGCGGCGACTACTTCAAGAACGTCGATTGGTCGCGCACCAAAGCCTACGCCATCGGTTTGACGGGAATTTATATCAACCAGCAAGGCCGCGAGGCGAAGGGCATCGTCAATCCCGGCGAAGGGACCAAGCAATTGAAGCGAGAGCTGATTGCCAAGCTCTCTGGCTTGAGGGACGAGATGCGCAACGAAATCGGCATCACCGAAGTTTTCGACAGCCAGAAAGTTTACAAGGGGCCGTATACGTCAAACGGTCCGGATTTGCTGATCGGCTACAACGCCGGCTATCGTATCTCCTGGGATGGCGCCACCGGCAAAGTCACCGACGCAGTTTTTGAGGACAACAAGAAAGCCTGGAGCGGCGATCATTGCATCGACCCGCGGCTCGTGCCCGGCGTGATTTTCTGCAGCAAGAAGATTGCGGCAACCAGGCCCGGCTTGGTTGACCTGGCGCCGACGGTGCTGGACTTGTTCGGCGTGGCGATTCCCGGTTACATGGAAGGCAGATCGATTTTCAGCGATGGTGTTGTTGGCGTGACCAGTGAAAAGGTCACCGAAGCCGCCAACGTCAAAACGCATCCTGCAAGAGAAAAGAAAGTTGCAGAGGTGGTTGGCGAATGATAAAAATGAGTTTGAGAATCGCTCGGATGAGCATCGTTGTTGCGCTCGTGCTGATGGCTGCCGTCAGCGGTTGGCATTGCTCCAAGAGCAAAGCCAGCGCGCCGGAGAAAAAAGTCGTGGTGCTGGGTTTTGACGGCATGGATCCGAATATTTTGACAAAGTTGATGGACGGGGGCCGGCTGCCGAATTTCCAAAAGCTGCGCGAGACCGGCGACTTCAAGCCGCTGGGGACCAGCATGCCGCCGCAGAGTCCGGTGGCATGGTCGAATTTCATCACCGGCATGAATCCCGGTGGACATGGCATTTTTGACTTCATTCATCGCCATCCGGAAAGCATGCTGCCTTATCTTTCCACCTCGGAAGCCACCGGTTCAACCAAGACCATTTCCTTTGGTGATTGGGTGTTGCCACTTTCCTCCGGCAAGGTCGAGTTGCTACGCCAGGGCAGGGCGTTCTGGGAAATTTTGCAGGAGAAGAAAATTCCGGCGACGGTGTTTCGGGCGCCGGCAAACTTTCCGCCGGTGGAGACCGATGCGCGCACTTTCTCCGGCATGGGCACGCCGGACATCCTCGGCACCTACGGCACGTTTTCTTTTTACACCGATCGGCCGCCAGCCAATCGCGATGACATCTCCGGCGGCATCGTGTATGATGTCAAAGTCGTGAGCAACAAAGTTGAATCCGCATTGATTGGCCCGGCCAATGCCTTTCGCCAAGGCAGCCCGGAGACCAAGATTCCTTTTACCGTGTGGATCGATCCCGAAAACCCGGTCGCGAAATTCGAAGTGGCCGAACATCAGATCGTGTTGAACGAAGGCGAGTGGAGCGAATGGCTGCCCATTCAATTCGAGCTGATTCCGCACCTGCAAGCCGTCGGCGGTATCTGCAAGTTCTACCTTAAACAATTGCGTCCGACGTTTAAGCTTTACGTGACGCCGTTCAACATCGACCCCTCGAATCCGGCGCTGCCGATCTCCACGCCGGATAGCTACGCTCACGAGCTGTATGAGGAGATTGGCTATTTCTACACCGCCGGCATTCCGGAAGATACCAAGGCGTTGAGCTGGGGCGTGTTCGATTATCCCGACTTCGTGCAGCAGGCGCACACGGTGATGATGGAGAGCCAGCAATTGTTCGACTATGAGTTGTCGCGCTTCAAAGAAGGCATGCTGTTCTTTTATTTTTCAAGTATCGATCAGAACCATCATGTCTTATGGCGAACCGTTGACCCAACGCATCCCGGATACAATCCGGAAGAAGCCCAGCGCTTTGGCGAGAGAATTTATGAGATTTACGACATCATGGATCAGGCGGTCGGTAAGGCGCTCAAGAAGATTGACTCGGAAACGACGCTGCTGGTCATGAGTGACCATGGTTTTGCGCCCTACTATCGTTCTTTTAATCTCAACACCTGGCTGAAGCAGAACGGTTACATCAAATTTCGCGGCTCGACGAAACCGGAAGATACGCGCTACTTTAACAACGTTGACTGGAGACGCACCGTTGCCTACGGCGTGGGATTGAACGGTTTGTACGTCAATTTGCGCGGCCGCGAAATCGACGGCAGCGTGGCGCCGGGCAAGAAGCGAGACGAGCTGTTGGCGGAGATTTCCGAAAAGCTGCTGGCGGTGCGCGATCCGAAAAATGGCCAGCCGGTGATTCAAAAAGTCTATCGCGCCGAAGAAATTTATTCCGGCCCGTTTGTCAAGGATGCGCCCGATCTCCTGATGGGCTACAGCCGCGGTTACCGCGCCTCGTGGGAAACCACGCTCGGCAGTTTTCCCCAGGAGCTGATTGTCGATAATCTCGACCCCTGGAGCGGCGACCATTGCATGGCCATGGAGATCGTGCCGGGAGTGGTTTTCGCGAACAAGAAAATCAGCAAGGCTGATCCTTATCTCTACGATCTCGCGCCAACCATTCTCGGTGAATTTGACATCGACAAGGAAGAGCAGATGGTCGGCACGACGATTTTTCGATAGGAAAGGAGCACGAAGATGTTCACGACAAAGATAAAAATTGATGCCGAACTCTACGATCGGGTCAAGAAGTTTGCCGAGATTGCCGGCTATTCCTCGGTCGATGAGTTTGTCGCGCATGCGCTCGAAAAGGAAATCTCGGCGCTGGATGAAGTCGCCTCGGAGGACGAGGTGAAAGTACGGTTGAAGGGTTTGGGATATCTGTCTTGAAAGAGGCTAGCCGGTTTGCCAGTTAACCGGTTAACCGGCAAACCGACGAACGTGGCAGATTTTCTTGGAACCATGGAAACGCTGAATAACATTCTTAATTCTATCTTTGACGGCTTGCTTCGTCTTTTTGCCAATATGAATCCGGTCGTCGGCTTGCTCGCCATTTCAGCCGTCACCGGCATTCTGATGCTTTTCGTCTTTCGCTATACTTCAGACCAAAAAGGCATCAAGAAATCCAAGAATCTGGTCAAGGCGCATTTTCTGGCGATTCGCCTGTACAAGGACGACATCTCACAAATGCTCTCGACGATGAAGAACATTATCGTCAGCAATCTGCTTTACATGAGCAAATCCGTGAAGCCGATGCTGTTCATGCTGATTCCCGTCGGTCTGGTGTTGATCCAGCTTGACAGCCGCTACGAACATCGGCCATTCAAAGTCGGCGAGTCGACGATTGTGACGGTGCGCTTGAGCTCGAATCAAAATCAATCTTTCGGGAACTTGCAGGCGCTGAGCAATATCTCGTTGCAGGCGCCCGAGGGAATCAAAATTGAAACGCCGGCGTTGCGCATCGCCGAGAAGTCAGAAGTCTCATGGCGAATTCGCATGCACCGGGAAGGCAGTTTTGATCTACGCGTGCAAAACGGCGATCAGCAGTACGACAAGCGTCTGTACGTTTCAAATGACTTGGCCGCATTATCACCAACCAAAGAGCGCGGCAGTTTCACTGCCGCATTGTTCAATCCGGCGGAATTGTGTTTGCCGTCAGACGCCTCGGTTGACGCAATCGTGATGACTTATCCCAAGCGCTCGCTCAGTATGTTGGGAATCAGCTTTCATTGGCTGGTTGGCTTTTTTGTGCTAAGTTTGGTGGCGGGATTTTCTCTCAAAGGAGTTTTCAAGGTGGAAATTTAATGTTGTTGTAGTCTCGGCCCCTTGTGGGGCGCTGTTTATAAACCGAAGTATCTACTTGCCACATCCGCCCACCCCGTCTCCGCTTCCCTAAAAAGCTACGGAGACGGGGCGGGGCAAGGGGTGGGGACTACAAACCTATCATTGTCACTCTGAACACAGCACTTGGTTCAGCATCTTTTGGAGAGAGGACGATGAGCTACAAACTCTATTCATTCAAAACTGGCGCCGAGCACGACGTCGATCAATGGGAAGCGCGTTCGATGCAAGGCGAGCTGGAAAGCTTCAAGAATCGCACGCTGGTCGGGATTTTTGACAAATTCATCAATGGTCATCCCTTGCGCATCCTCGAGGGCGGTTGCGGCTTTGGCGCTTGGTGTCTTTGGTTTCGCGATCGCGGTCACGACATTGTCGGCATCGAATACGAGAAACACGTTGTCGAACGCGCCCTTTCTTATGACAAGACCGTGCCGGTGGTGCTGGGCGACATCACCGATCTCAACTATCCGGACAATTCCTTCGATGGCTATATTTCGCTGGGCGTCATCGAGCATTTTGAGCACGGGCCGGAAAAAGCGCTGGCCGAGGCCCATCGCATTCTGAGGCCGGGCGGTTTGGCGTTTGTGACGACGCCCTATCTGACGGTGTTTCGCCGGCTCATCGCGCATCCGATGCGCAGTTTGTACTTCTTGATTCGCACGCTGCGCGGCAAGCCAAAATATTATTGGGAATACCGTTTCACCCAGAAAGAGCTGCGCAGGTATTTGGAGAAAGCCGGATTCGAAGTCATCTATACCGACATCGATGATTACCTTCCGGAGGAGAAGAATCGCCACATCGGTTTGTGGGCGGATTTTTTCTTTCTTCGCAAACAGGATGGCGAGATTTGGGAATTGAACGGCGTCGGGAAGACGATACTCAAAATTGGCAAGAAGTTCCTTTCGCCGTGGTTTTTTTGCTCCGGCATGCAAATGGTCGCGCGCGCGGTGAAGAACGGTAACCGGTAATCAGTATTCAGTAACCAGTAACCAGTGTTCAGTGACCGGTATCCACAATATTCTGAATACTGATGACTGATGACTGATTACTGACCACTGTACACTGATAACTAGAGCAGAGTACCGGTGCGAAAATTAAAAGTGTTGCAGCTCATCGAAGGTCTCAACCTCGGCGGCGCCGAGACCAAGCTGATGGAGCTGGTGGCGCACATGGATCGCGACCGCTTTGAGACTGTGGCCTGCAGCCTGGGCATGGGCGATCGCATTCGCGAGGAGTTCGAAAAGCTCAACGTCGAGTTCATCACCATGCCGCGGCAACGCCGCATCGATCTCGGCCTCATCTTCAAAGTGGCAAAGCTGATTCGCGACCGGCAGATCGACGTCGTGATGACCACGCTGTTTTATGCCGACGTGTTGGGCGCGTTGGCTGGGAAATTTTCCAAGCCCAAAGCGGTTTTTTCCTGGGAAACCATCTCGGCGCCGGAGTGGCTGTTGGCGCATCGCTTGCTGGCCTATCGCTTTGCCATGCGTTACTGCGACCGGGTGATTTCGGTTTCGCACGCCACGGCAAAATGGCTGGTTGAAAAAAGAGGCGTTCCGGCGAAAAAGGTCGTGGTGATTCCCTACGGGGTCAATCTCAACTTGTACTCTGCCGGAGAGAATCCGGGGCTTAGAAAAAAACTCGGCATCCAACCGGAGGCGAGAGTAGTTGGCGTGGTGGCGCGGTTGCATCCGCAGAAGGGGCACCGTTACCTGATCGAAGCGGCTCAATCTATCGTTGCGCGACATCCGAAGGCGAAATTTGTCATCGTCGGCGACGGTGAGCTGCGACCGGTTCTGGAGAAGATGGTAAGGGAGAGAGGCTTGGCCGATAGCTTCATGTTTTTAGGCTTCCGAAAAGACGTCAAAGATTTGATGAGAATGTTCGATGTCTTCTGCCTGCCTTCGCTGTATGAAGGACTTCCGAACGTCGTTTTGGAAGCCATGGCGACCGCCAAGCCGGTCGTAGCCACGGCGGTCGATGGCACGCCGGAGGTGATGGTGAATCATGAAACGGGTTATCTTGTGCCTCCAGCGGAACCGCAAGCCTTGGCAGAAAAAATTTCTTCATTGGTTGAGGATCCAGGCCGCGCTCGCGAATTTGGCAAGAAGGGTGAGCAGCGTGTCAAAGCTGAATTTTCTCTTGAGAAGCAAGTCGAAGGATTTCAAAACCTTTATGAACAATTTGCGCTGCATCCTGAAAGGTGATTGACAAGAGTTGCATGGATAAGCAAGAGAAAGAATCAGTCGCGGTAAAACCATCGTTACTTTTTGCTCTTGGCACCGCGCTGACATTCGGTTTACTCGGCGGTTCGACGATGGGTATCGCGCGTTGGGCGACTGACGAAGTGGCGCAGGCTTATTTAACGGCAGGGTTGGGTGACGTCATTTTCGCCTATTTACAATATTTTTTGAATCAGAGTATCTTCGCTGCCCTGGCGATTTTCCTCGGCGTCGAAATTCTATTTTACTTGTGGAAAAGAGTTCTTCCAGGCGCGGCGGAAAGAACGCTCGGAATCGTGCATTTGATGGCGATAGCGCTTCTGTTGTTTGGAGCTGCGATTTACGATTTCCATTCCCAGACCTGGTTTCCTCTGGCGCTGTCGCGTCGCGCCTTGATTTATGCTTTGACACTGGCAGCCAGCGGACTCATCGCGCTTGCTTACTTGTGGTTTCTCAATCGGCAGCTTCGATCGGCGTCTGGAAGTTTTAGTAAGATTCCGGCAATCAGCGCGATCGTAGTGTTTGTGGCGATTAACGGCGTTGCTTTCTTCAAGAGGCAAAATGCGCATCAGCCAGGCTCCAACGTCATTATTATTTTGATCGATGCCCTACGCTTCGATCATTTGGGATGCTACGGTTACGCTCGTCCGACCAGCCCGGCTATCGATGCCTTTGCGAAGGAAAGCCTGCTTTTTACGCAGGCGATTTCGCAGAGCAGCTACACCAAGCCGGCGATTGCTTCGCTGTTCACGTCGCTTTATCCGTCGCAGCACAACGTGTTTCGCAACACCCGCCACGATGCCCAGGGCAATTTCATCTCCGACGTGCTTGATGATTCATTGAAAACGATGGCAGAGTACTTGCGCGATGCCGGTTTCAATACGGTCGGATTTCTCAAGCAGGCGCAATTGCGCAACTATATGGGCTTTGCGCAGGGATTTCATTTTTACAATCCGGACATGGGAACGGCGCCGGAAATCAATCGTGGCTTCTTTCGCTGGCTGCCGCTCAACAAGCACCGCAAGTTTTTCGCTTATTTACACTATCTCGATGTCCATGCGCCTTATGTGCCGTCGCCCCAATATCGCGACATGTTTTTTGGCGCGTTTGATACCGCCGCCAACTTTCCCGAGCAGGTCAAGGATTGGCAAAAGTTCAAGAATGCCGTCACCGATGGCAACCTCTCGCTGACCCAGGCTGATGCCGAGCAGTTGAAGGCGCTGTATGATGCCGAAATCCGCGCTTTCGACGACGACTTGGCGGCGCTCTTCAATCGGCTGAAGGAGGAGGGAGTTTATGACAACAGCTTGATTATCATCACCGCGGATCATGGCGATGAGTTTTTGGAGCACGGCAGCGTCGATCATGCGCACACGTTGTATGACGAGCTGTTGCGAGTCCCGTTGATCATTCGTTTTCCAAAAGGCGAATACCGAGGCGTCATTGATTACCAAGTGCAGACGATTGATCTGCTGCCGACGGTTCTCGAGTTCCTGGGGCTTCCGGCCGAGCCGCATCTGATGGGCCACAGCGCGCTGGTCTATAAAAACGGCGTGAATGGCCACGAACAGGCGCCGGTGTTCAGCGAGCGCGCGGATCTCGTCTCCATCCGGCACGGGAAATACAAATACATCTACAATGTCGAGCTCAAGACCGGCGAGCTTTACGATCTGCAAAACGACCCCGGCGAGCGCAAAAACCTCAGCGTTGAAGATCCGCGAACTGCTGAGTTGATGCAAAAAGAAATCCTGCGATGGTCGGAGGCCGTTAGAAAAGCAACACCCGAGCAAGCCGGAGTGAAAGTTGATGAGAAGAGCGTCAAGGAGTTGAGAAGTTTGGGATACATCCGCTAGGCCGATCATCGCGTTGAAATTCACTGACCGGTCGCTCAGGAGAGAATTTTATTTGATATTTGGAGTCACTGCTGTCCAATTAAGCAGAAAATGGCTTATCGGTCGAACGGATTTACAACAACTTAGGCTAACAAAACCAAGTTTTTCAAATCAAGTCGCCGTTG
>Ga0247727_10015753_pt1 | contig 12339 bp, 7 predicted proteins | sample WisWelCaveWW1625_FD_202498 | JGI IMG/M metagenome (GOLD analysis project Ga0247727, IMG submission 202498) | Biofilm microbial communities from Wishing Well Cave, Virginia, United States - WW16-25 | ecosystem: Environmental > Aquatic > Deep subsurface > Groundwater > Cave microbial mat | place... | reverse complement strand
ATATTCTTGCCGAGCCCACCAAAAAACCGCTAGCTGGAGTCTCTGTTGGCTTGTATAAAGGAGTCATCAAAATCAAAGAAACCAAAACAGACAAGTCGGGAAAATTCAATTTAGAGATTGGGTCCAATACTGGTGAGTACAAAATGCTATTTACCTGTCCTGCCTATTTAACTATGTATTGCTCGGTTAATACCGGAGTGCCCATAGATAAGCTTCCTTTAACAAGTGGTTTTAATTTTATCGGGTTGCCAATGTGGCCAACTAATACAAGTGTAATAAATACTTACGCATTGAAGGAGGGCCCTTTCACAAAAATATATCTGCAGGGAAAAGAGCTTAAAGAAGATGGACCATATACCAAATGGTTTGCAAAAAAATTGCTTGATATGGGCGAAATGACAACTAAGAAAGAGCTGGAGGAAAAAGAAAAGCTTGCAAAAGAGAAGACTGATAAGGATAAATCAGAAAAAGAAAAACAGGAAAAACTGAAAAAAGAACAAGAACTTCAGGCTAAGTTAGAAAAAGAAAAACTTGCAAAAGAATTGGCTGAAAAAGAAAAGCTGAAAAAAGAACAAGAGGAACTTGCTAGGATTAAACAAGAGCAGGATGAAAAAGAAAAACAAGATAACGGAAAAGAGGTTACTGCAAATAACAATAACCAATCGTTGGAAAATGACCAGATAAAGTTGAAAGAAGAAAAAGAAAAGCAAGAGCAGAAGAAAAAAAATAACCAGAAAGTAAAATCGGAATACGAAAGTGAAATGTTAAAAATAGTTGCCGAAAACGAAAAGAAGGAAAAAGAAAAACAATTTCTGCAACAGAAAGATGACGCAGAATCGAATTCGATAAGTGAGCGCATGAAAAAAGAGCAGGAATTAAAAGACAAGTTAAATAAACTTAAAATAGAAATTGCATCTCTTGAAAACAGCCAGAATATAAATTTTTACAGTGGGCAAAAGCAACAGCAGATGAAAGCCCTTATTGAAACAACTGCAATGATTGAGAAACAACTGAAGGTTGTTCAAACATCAAACACCAATAGTAATCCAAGCGAATTTAAAGTTAAGCCTCCTCCAAAAATTGAAGTAACAACAACCGAATACACTTTTTCGTGGGAAACAGTTACAACAATAACCGGGGAGAATTCGCAAACAGAATACAAAAAAGTAGAAATGGTTTGGGGTGGCATTTCTTATTATAAAAATGGAACTGAAATAGACGAGTCGACTTATGTTGAAGAAATTACCAAGTATAAGACAGGAAAATAATTTTTTTTATCTGACCAGAATTTCATTGGCAGCTATCATTGCTTATGTTCTCTTGTTTCCTTCATCCGCATCCGCTCAACGAACAAGTTTTATTGAATTCGGTGTTGAGCAGGGGTTGATCCAATCGCAGGTGCAATCTGTTTTACAAGACAATGAGGGAAACCTTTGGGTTGGAACATTGGGCGGCCTTTCGAAATACAACGGAAAGTCATTTTCAAATTATTCTAAAAAAGACAGCCTTGCCGAAGATTGGATTACCACCATTTACAAAGACAAGACGGGAAATATGTGGTTCGGACATTGGGCAGGAGGAGTTAGTATGTATGATAACGAAAGCAAAAGGTTTCAGAATTTAAAAATAGAACTCTACACCCGTTTCAAAAAAATCAATTCGATTTTACAAGATAAAACCGGAAGTTTCTGGATTGCCACAGAAGGATCGGGGATTTTTAAATTCGATCCAATTGCCAATACCATGATTTCGATTTCTAAAAAAGAAGGACTCAGCAGTGAAAATGTTACGGGTCTTTGCATGGACGATTACGGAAATATTTGGATTGCTACTGATAAGGGGGTCTGCGTTTACGACAGCAAGTTTGACATAAGCTCTCCTTCATCTTATAATTTTATCAATACATCAAACGGGTTAGGCTCCGATGACGTTTCTTGTATTTATTCTGTCGGGAAAAAAGAAATCTGGGTGGGAACAAAAGATGCAGGCGTTTTTGTGATTTCGCTTCCCGAAGATTTTACTGTAAAAGGAATTGATAATTCTTTTTCTAAACGAATTACAAATATTTCTGCTATAAGTGGCTTAGGGTCAAATGAAATTAACTGCATTTTCCGTGACAGTAAAAAAACAATGTGGATAGGAACCAAGCAGGGAGGAGTAACAAAAATTTTTACTGAAGAAGGTTCTTTTTCCTGGATTTTCAAAACCTACAGTATTGGACAAGGCTTAAATTATTACAATGTAAATTCTGTTACTGAAGACCGCGAAGGAAATGTTTGGATAGGAACTGATGTGGGGTTAAATCAGTACAGAGGCGAACGCTTCCAGGTTTTTGATGAGAGGGATAAAATTGTAAATAATCTGGTGTGGTCAACCATTTGCGATCAAGAAGGAAACATCTGGCTTGGAACAAACAATGGAGTGAGCAAAATTTCGTACCTCAAATCCGAAAAAGAGGTTTCGCCTTATTCGATTCAAAATTTTTCAGGTAATGATGGCCTTACGAGTGACGCTGTGTTGTCGATGTATGAAGATCCCTCCTCTGGAGACATTTGGTTTGGTTGTGCTTTTGGTGGAGTGTGCCGTTTGAAAAAAGGTTCCACAAAAATTGAATCAATGAACAATGAACAGAATATGTTAAAAGATGTTTCTGTTTTTTCAATTTGTTCAGATAAATTCGGAAACCTTTGGTTTGGCACCCGATTGGGGGCATGCAAATACGATAAGCAGAGCAATTCTTTTCAACTTTTTTCTACCGATGATGGACTTGGCGGAAATAATATTTATAGAATTTTTCGCGACAGCAAAGGAAATTTATGGTTTGGTGCATTAGGAGGAAGCTTATCAATGTATGATGGAACAAGTTTTAAGCGTTTTAATGAATCGAGCGGAATTAAGCACCGCTTCATTCTTTGCATCACCGAAGACAAAAAGGGAAATTTATGGTTTGGGGTTTATGGTGGGGGAATTTATAAATACGATGGAACACAATTCATAAATTATACAATTGAACATGGCTTGAGCTCTCCATCGCCCTATGCAATGATTGCAGATAAAGAAAACAACATCTGGATAGGAACAACAAACGGCATTGATAAATTCGAGCCCGAAACTTTCACGTTTACACATTACGGAAAACAGGAAGGGTTTTATGGCGTTGAAACAAATCCGAATGCAATTTGCACTGATAAACTAGGGAACATCTGGTTCGGAACAATAATGGGTGTCGTAAAATTTAATCCTGACGAAGACAAAATCAACAGTATTGAGCCTGTTACGAATATTACGGGGATGAAAATTTTTCTGAAAGACACGCTTTTCCCGATTGACGCGCGTTTTCCATATTATATGAATCACATCACTTTCGAATTCATCGGCATCAGCCTTACAAACCCAACTAATGTTCGTTACAAATATATGATTGAAGGTTTTGATGACGATTGGTCACCAGAAACAAATATCAACGAAGCCGTTTACGCAAACCTTCCTCCTGGTGAATACACGTTTATTGTAAAAGCCTGCAACAATAATCACCAATGGAATACAGAGCCCGCAAAATATCGTTTCATTATTTCTCCTCCGTTCTGGAAAACAAAATGGTTTTACACCTTGGCAACGCTTTTGGCTTTTGCGTTGATTTATGGAGCGGACAGATGGAGGACAAGTAATTTGAAGAAAACAAAGCGTGATTTGGAAAACATGGTTGAGCAGCGGACGCTTGAGCTTGCGGTGAAAAATGAAGAACTCGCGGAAAGAAACAAAGACATTACCGACAGTATCCGTTACGCTAAACGAATTCAAGAAGCGATTCTTCCTCCTGCAAAATTTGTTAAGGAAAATTTATCCGAATCTTTTATTCTGTACAAGCCGAAAGATATTGTGAGTGGTGATTTTTATTGGGTTCGGAAAAAAGATAATTATATAATGGTAGCTGCGGTAGATTGCACTGGCCATGGTGTTCCGGGTGCATTCATGAGTATTGTCGGACACAATTTGCTTAACAAGGCCGTTGATGAAATTAAAAACACAACTGCTTCTGAGGTCTTAAATCATATTAACAAGGGTTTGAGCGAAACACTAAAACAAACTTCAGAAGATGAAAGCGTGAAAGACGGAATGGATATTTCAATTGGATTGATTGATTTTAAAAAGCGCGAACTTCTTTTTGCGGGTGCCTATAATCCACTTTACCTTGTCCGCAATAAAGCTCTGCAGGAAATTGAAGGCGACAATATTTCAATTGGCGCATATTCCGAAGACAAAACAAAAATATATTCTAATCATAAAATACTTTTGGAAAAGGGCGATTGTATTTATCTTTTCTCTGATGGATTTGCCGATCAGTTTGGTGGCCCTTCCGGAAAAAAATTCAAATACAATAATTTCAAATCATTGCTTGTTGAAGTTAGCGACAGATCGATGGAAGAGCAAAGAATGATTATGAACGGAAGATTTGAAAGCTGGAAAGGCTCGCTCGAACAGGTAGATGATATTATGGTTATTGGGATAAGAATTTAAACTGCGCAAACAAACACCTTGCTTTCTTTGTTTCCTTTTAAAGTAAAGAGTGATTTAAACTTCACATTCGCAACAATATAATTTGTCCGTGCTGATTTATATTCCTCTTCAACCGAAGTAATCTCAATATCTTTTATTTCATTTTTGTCCTTATAGCGTATGTAAACTTTTATTTCAAAATCATTATCAAGCGCTTCTCCATTCGGCAACTTCCCTTTTGCTTTTGCCTGTTTTTTTAATTTTTTGTAGCCGTATTTATAGTTATAGGTAAGTGCGGAAATATCAGAAAGCACTGCACTTCCGGTAGGGTGACTGCCAGCACCTTTTCCGACAAAAGTTTGTTTACACGAAAACGCACCCTCCACTTCTACTCCGTTGTATTCATAATTTACATTATACAATTCGTCCTTCTGGCTAACGAATTGCGGGATTGAATAAACGCGGAATTTTCCAGTTCCATTTTCTCCAATCTTATATCCCGTTCCAATCATTTTTATTCGCAGTCCTTTTTCGCGTGCGTAAACAATGTCATCAAAAGAAACATTTTGTATTCCAAGATTTAAAACCTGATCGGGCTTCAGAATCAAACCAAAAGAATGAACTGTGAGCAAAATTGTTTTATAAAGTGTATCGTAGCCTGCAACATCAAGCCATGGGTTACTTTCCGCAAAGCCGTTTGTCTGCGCGTCTTTTAATGTTTCATCATAATTTTTGTTCTCTAATTCCATTCTTGTAAGAATATAATTGCACGTTCCGTTTAAAATTCCACGAAAAGAGCTCAGCAGCTCGTTATCATAATATTCTTCAAGGTTTCGGATTATTGGAATGCTTCCTCCTGCGCTTCCTTCATATATAAGTGCCACATTATTTTTTTCCTGAAGATTGTAAAGAGCTTCAAAATTTTCGGCAAGCATTTTTTTGTTTGCCGAAACTACATTTACTCCATTGTTCATAGCTTCGCTCACAATTTTAAATGCTTCGGCTGCATCATCAATTAACTCCACTATTACATCAAGATTGTTTCTGCTCAACACATCTTTTTTATCGTAAGTAAAATATGACATGTCAATCTTGCGTTTTTTATTTTTGTCCTTTACACAGATTTTTTCAATATTGGCCTGCAAACCTTGCGATTGACTTAAAACATCGTACAATCCTTGTCCAACGCATCCGAATCCAAACATTCCAATTGATATTTTTTTGTCGCTCATAAATTATAAATGCAATCCGCATTCTGTTTTTGATTTATTAATCCATCGTCCTTCTCTGGATTTTCCCTTCGTTGTGCAATGCGTACACCCAACACTGTTATATCCTTGTACTTTCAGGGGGTGTTCGGGAAGTTTATTTTCTTTTATGTAGGCAGTTGCTTCTTCTTCCGATACATCAATTATAGGATAGAATTTAATTATTCCGTTTCGCTCTTCAAAAATATTCAATTGCTTTCTATGTTCATTCTGTGATTTCATTAATCCTGAAACCCAAATTTCAAATTCCGGTTTTATTTTTTCAAGCGGCTCTACCTTGTTTACACTACAGCAGAGGTCTGGATCTTTTCCCCAGGTGTGGTCATCGCGCGTAAATTTATTTCTCCACTCTTCACCTTTCAATTCTACAACATTTAATTTGAAAAGTATTGTCAATTGCTTTTTATAATCAAGGGTTTCTTGAAAATGGTATGTGGTATCTAAGAAATGTATTTTCTCTCCGGGTCTAGCTTTTGAAAATAAATGCAAAAGATAAACCGAGGTTGTTCCGAAAGAAGAAGTAAAAAGAATTTTTGAAAAATCATTATACAATTCTCTTATTCTTTCTTCCGGAGAAAGGGGTTCGTATTTTTTATTTAGTTGTCCTACATTCATTTAAAATGACAGATAAATTATTCTCAAACTTACAATGATAACCACAACCCCTACTAATATTAAACCGCCTTTTACAGGAATCTTTGATGTCATGTAAGCGGCAAGGGGAGCTGCAATTAATCCGCCAATAACTAGTCCTGCGATTACATACCAATATTGAATTCCAATCAATGCAAAAAATGTTAATGAGCTGGCAAGTGTTACAAAAAACTCGGCAAGATTTACTGAGCCAATTGTGTAACGCCACGACCTTCCTCGTGCAATCAATGTAGAAGAAACTATCGGGCCCCAGCCACCTCCGCCAATCGAATCAAAAAAAGCTCCCGCAAAAGCAAGGCTGCCAACTCTTTTTATTTTCTTTCTCACTTTTGTTTTTTTTATTGCTTTTAAAATAATTATTACGCCAAGACCTAAAGTGTAAATCGCTATAACGGGTTTTAAGTACGGACTATATTCCTCTAGCGAAATTAAAATATAGGCACCCATTATAGCACCCAGAATTCCAGGCAAAAGCAGATTGCGAAATAATTTTGTGTTCACATTTTTAAATTTCAAATGCATTAGGCCCGATGCCCCTGTAGTAAAAATTTCGGAAGCGTGAACACTTGCGCTTGCGGCCGCAGGCGAGATTCCAAATGATAAAAGAAAAGTCGTTGCGGTTACCCCATACGCCATTCCCAAAGCCCCATCAACCATTTGCGCAATAAATCCGCCTGCTATAAAAATCAAAAGTGTTTTGTCTATGCCTCCCAATAAATCTCCAATAAATCCGCCAATTTTTGAAAGCGGAAATAAAGAAAGGAGTGCATGGCCAACAAACATTATTGCAAGAACCGAGAGGGCGTAGATCAGAGCATATTTAAGCTGTTTATGTTTCGGCTTTTCTCCTTCTTCGATGGTAAGGTGGGGCTGAAGCGAGGCGAGATTGTTTTCTTCAGCAAGAACAGAAGTTATTTTATTCAGCGCTATGACCTTTTCTGCAAAATTGCCCTTAAGCTTTTCTCTTACTTTATTTACATTATCAATGCTTTCGTTAATTTCCTCAGGAATTACTTCATCCAGAACTTGTTTTAATCGCTTTGATATTGTCGGTGATTTTCCATTCGTGGAAATCGCAATTTTCAAATGCCCTTTTTTTACAATAGAGCCTAAATAAAAATCGCAGAGTTCGGGTGTGTCAGCAATGTTAACAAGCAACCCCTTTTGTTTTGCTTGAATGCGAATTTGTTTACTTAATTCTTTGTCGTCCGTTCCGACAATCACCAAGTCCCTTTCTTCCAAATCCGACACCCTATATTCGCGTTCAAGCAATTTAACATTTTCAAAAAAATTTGAAAGTGTTCTTGTGTCATCTGAAATTTCTTTAGCAATTAATGTAATATCGGTCAAAGGGCTGTTGTCCAAAACCGCTTTCAGCTTTTCCAATCCAACTTTTCCGCCACCCACAATAAGCAAACGAAGCTGTTCCAGTTTTATAAAAACCGGAAACAGTTTATTTCCTTCGTCCTTAATCGGAATTTCTTCGTTTGACACTTTTTGTGGTTTCACTTTTAAAGGGTTGCGAATTTAGTAAATATGCCTGTGTTGTCAGTTAAGTAAATATTTCCACTCTGTAAGCTGAACGGGGAATTCTTTGTGAAGTTTCACAACATCCCCAATTACAATTATTGCTGGCGAAGCAATTTGTTCCTCTTTTGCAATTTCAACAATGGTCTCAACTGATCCTATCGCTAAATTTTCGCTTGGCAAAGATCCATTCTGAATAATCACAACTCCGGTTTCGTGTTTTCCGTGAGATTTAAAAATTTCAGCAATCTCGGTCAGTTTATTCAGCCCCATTAAAATTATAACAGTTGCTTTTGATTGCGCAGCAAGTTTAATGTCGTTTGATAATTGTCCAGAAGACGTTGTTCCTGTAATCACCCAAAAGCTTTCGCTCGTTCCGCGATGCGTAACAGGAATTCCTTGCAAGCCCGCTACTGAAACCGAACTTGAAATTCCCGGAACATATTCTGTTTCGATATTAAAATTTTCGGCATATTGAATTTCTTCAAATCCTCTTCCGAAAACAAAAGGATCGCCTCCTTTTAAGCGCACTACGTTTCCGTGAGTAAATGCCAAATCCACAATAAGCGCGTTAATCTGGTCTTGCGTATATGTGTGTTTGTGATTACGTTTCCCTACATAAATTTTCGGAACATTAACTGGAATGAATTTTAAAAGTTCAGGGTTTACTAGCGCATCATAGAGTATTGCATCTGCCGAACTTAGTGCATTAATTCCTTTTATTGTTATCAAATCCGGATCGCCCGGTCCGGCACCAACTAAAGTTAATTTAGGCTGTATGTTGTTTCTTGTTTTCATTTTATTTGTTTTTTAGATTTTGTTGTTGTTTTAGTAAGTTGTTGTTCCCGTTCGACAACATCGACAATTTTCCTTAAACAATATCTGTAAGTAAAAAAAAATTCATTTTTTTACTTCTTGTAGTTCTTTCGCACGGAATGCTTTGGCCGTATGTGCGAAATTTTTAGCTGCAAATAAATAATCTCTCGCAAATTGTTCTGTTGGCTCGTTCTTATTAATCCTCAGTACGTAATTTTTAAATCCGTTTACGAAATGAAAATTTTCAGCAAATGCTTTTTCAAATTCATTCAGAACCCCAATTTGTGTTGTAACATGAATTTGCTTTTCAGTTAGCAGCGCTTTTGAAATATGAATATGTGCTGAATAAGAATTATAAATCGAATCGGCATACATGCTATTTTTCAGATTTTCTGCTGCTGAAATGATTTTTTCTTCTGCTTCAAAAATTAAAATAGCAACCAAATCAATTTGAACTCCCGCGCACTCGCCTATCCCGATCGCAGTTTTAAATTTTTCTTCTTGGCCCCAGTCAATTAATTCTTCGTTGGTGATACTTGTTTCGTCAGCGTGAATTTTAAGTATGTCATAGAAATAGCGATTCCCTTTTCTGTCATAATAATCATTAAAAAGTTCTTGTAAACTTGCGCTAGAATCAAAATCATCAAGAAGGGTCCGCAAAACCGCAGGCCCTCTTTTGCTCGGCACCTTAATTACTTTTTCAGAAACTCGTCCTTCGCCATTTCCTATAATTCCGCCTCCAAGCAAAACCTGCAATGCGGGCACAATTTTGTTTTCAAATTTGATTGAGCTTCCGTGAAAACCAATTTGTGCGATGGAATGCTGTCCGCAGGAATTCATGCAACCGCTAATTTTAATTTTTATGTTTTTCTCATAAATCAAATCCGGGTATTCCTCTTTAATTACTTTTTCCAGCTCTTTCGCAATTCCTCTTGAGCTTGAAATTCCCAAGTTGCAAGTATCCGTTCCTGGGCAAGCGGTTATATCGGCAATACTTCCGTGTCCGGTTTCTGCCAAGCCAATTGTGTCTAATTCGCGAAACAATGCTGGAAGTGCTTCGTTCGGAACAAATTTTAAGAGCAAATTTTGTGAAATTGTAACACGAATATCATCGGCTGCGTATTTTTTTACAATTGTAGCAAGCAGCCTAGCTTTTTCTGAATTAATATTTCCCAAAAGAATTTTTACATAAACCCCGAAAAAGTCCTGTTGCTTTTGTTCAAAAACGTTTGTTTTGTTCCACTGCCGAAATTTTTGGTTCTCGCTTACTTTAAATGTTGTAAAGTTTCTTTCTCTTTCCGGAAGATTAATCTTCAAAATATTTCTGTCAATAGAAAATGTTTTTGATTTCAGTGAAGCTCTTTCTTCGTCAACCAATTTTTGAAATTCGCTCAATCCAATTTTTGAAATTAAATATTTTATACGCGCTTTGTGACGGTTCGCCCTTTCTCCATAGCGATCGAAAACGCGGATTGCTGCTTCAGCAAAAGGAATAATCTGGTCTTCGTGTAAAAATTCGTGCGCAGTTTGCGCGAGAAATGGCTGAGCTCCAAGTCCGCCACCAATAACAACTTTAAAGCCACGAACGAGATTTCCATTTTCAATTTTTACTTTTGGGATAAATCCTATATCATGAATAAATGTAAGCGCTGTATCATCTTCATTCGAAGAAAAAGCAATTTTTATTTTTCTCGGTAAATCCTGATCGAAAGGTTGGCGAAGAAAATATTTAAAAAGCTCGTGTGCGTATGGCGAAACATCGAAAGGCTCTTTTGGATCAATGCCTGCTGTTTCTGATGCAGTAATATTTCGCACAGTATTTCCGCAGGCTTCGCGAAGAGTTATATCATCTTCTGCAAGTTTTGCCCACAATTCTGGAGTTTTTTCTAAGCTCACGAAATGTATTTGCACATCTTGTCTTGTGGTTAGATGAAGATTTCCGTTTGAGTATTCATCGGAGATGTCAGCGATGCGGATTAGTTGCTTCGCGGTTAATTTTCCGAATGGAAGTTTTATTCGAACCATTTGTACCCCCTGCTGTCGCTGACCATAAACACCGCGCGCTAATCTTAGCGAACGAAATTTTTCGTCAGGAATTTTTCCGTTTTGGTATTCGTGAATTTTTTTGTCGAGTTCGATAATTTCTTTTTCAACTATCTGATTTTCTAATTCTGTTCTAAAGCTTTGCATGTTTTTTTTATTAATTCGTTAGTATTTGTAAAAACGAAAAACCCTTCTCGGTTTTTACTCGGAAGGGTTTTTGTTGTCAATGTGAAAAATCATCTATCTCTAATCAACAAAATCCTTCCTTGCGGGGAACACATCCAGCAACACATGCACATTTGCATTGTATAATTTTGTTTTGTGATAATTGTTTTCATTTCAGTTTTTACAAAAAATTAAGGCTTCCCGTTTTGGAAAGCCTTGCTAAATTTCTTTATATATATAATGCAAGATCTCTCCGTAAATTAAATACACATCATACAGCAAGTGCTGTTGATGGCATAAAATTTATTTGAGTTCTTGTTCATTGCTCGGCAAATGTATGTAAGAATTTTTGATTTGCGCAAATTTTTTAAAGATTTTTCTTTTCTCCCTCTTATTTAAAGTATTTTTGCAATACAAAATGGATTCATTTTTAGATGTCCTGCATCAATTTCTTGGTCCTGACCTTAAAGCGGCAGGTATTGTAATCCTTAACCTTATAATAATAGAAAGCCTTCTTTCGGTTGATAATGCTGCTGTTTTAGCAACCATGGTAATGGATTTGCCAAAAGAACAGCGCAAGAAAGCCTTGAAGTATGGAATTATCGGGGCTTATGTTTTTCGTGGGATTTGTCTGCTGTTTGCTGCTTACATAATTAAAATTGCATGGCTAAAGGCTTTGGGGGGTTTGTATTTATTCTGGTTAGCCTTTAATTATTTCCGAACTAAATCTACTCCTGATAAAAAAGATGATACGCTGAATAAAAATGAGAAATCCTTTTATAAAAAATTTGTCGGGAGGCTTGGCCCCTTCTGGACAACGGTGATTTTGGTTGAGGTAATGGATTTGGCTTTTTCAATCGATAATGTTTTTGCTGCTGTGGCTTACACCAACAATATTTATCTTATTATCATTGGTGTTTTTATAGGAATACTGGCTATGCGTTTTGTTGCGCAGGGATTTGTAAAAGTTATGGAGAGGTTTCCCTTTCTTGAAAGTTCAGCTTTTACGGTAATTGCAATTTTGGGATTGAAGTTGCTACTTTCGTTCGTTTGCGAGATTGGGTGGGGAGGAAATCTTTGTCATTATACAGAAGGCGAAAAAGCAGATTTATATATTTCTATAGCAACGGTTGTAATTTTCTTTTTGCCTCTGCTTACTTCACTGCTGTTTAATTTTCCGAAGCGAAAAACTCCCGAATAAGCGCTGAGAGTTTTTTTCCTTCCACCAAAAATCCATCGTGGCCAAAGGGTGATTCTATTTCTTTAAGTTCTGCATCGGAGATATTTTGGGCGAGAATTTTTTGTTCTGCTAAGGGGCAAAGAAAATCACTCGAAATCCCAACAACTAAAGTTTTAGTTTTTATTTTTT
>Ga0247727_10015752_pt1 | contig 12340 bp, 10 predicted proteins | sample WisWelCaveWW1625_FD_202498 | JGI IMG/M metagenome (GOLD analysis project Ga0247727, IMG submission 202498) | Biofilm microbial communities from Wishing Well Cave, Virginia, United States - WW16-25 | ecosystem: Environmental > Aquatic > Deep subsurface > Groundwater > Cave microbial mat | place... | reverse complement strand
AATTGTTTGGGGAGGTCGATGCCTTTTGCGCTGATTCACAACTGCGAGACGAAAACGACCTGGATGAATACGAGCTAAAAGAAAGAAGTAAAATGGCGCTGGAGAGACTGCAATCGCTGGTCTTTGCCAATTCGTGATTAAAAAATAAAAAGCCCCAAAGTGAATGGGGCTTTTTACATTAGCCAACGCCGGCCGGTCAAAACCGCTTTCGATAAGGTGTTTGTCAAGAATTTTTCGATAAAAAGTCGGCTTGTGTTTTGATTGCGAATTTTGTATCTTTAATCATGCATAAAATCACAGAGGCTTGTTTATAACCGAATCAGAGAAACCGTCATGTCCCACAATCATCAAAACATGGAGAGTGTGGTGGAAAGGATCGTCCACGAGCATTTCGATTTGGACGAAAACCTCGAAAAAGTGATCTGGATCAGATCGCGCGCCACGCCGGAAATTTGCCTGCTCGAAGTGAACTCGGACACCTTTGCCACCGGCATGGTGCAGTCCTTTTATTTTCCACCCTCGGACGAAGTGCCTTATCCTTTAGTCCTCGCGGAAGTGACGCCGGAAGAATGGCAAACAATTTTGCGAAATGAACTCGAGCTGCCGGAAGGATGGAGCCTGGGGAATCATCAAACCTTTGAGCGCGAGGCTGTTGCTGCATGACAGACCGGCGGAGCTGGCAACTGGCCTTCCTCAAGCAGGCGCGATCTGATTGGGAAGCCTATCAGAGAACGCGGCAAGCGGTCTGGCCGCATTGTCACCGGCTGCATTTCCTGCAAATGGCGACGGAAAAATTAGGCAAGGCGCTTTTGCTGGGCGGCCATTCCAAATTGGAAAACATCACGCACAGCCATTCCGCTTTTGTCAAGTTTATGCACATTGCCGGCAATAATCAGGGCTTGCAAGCGCAGTTTAAAATAGCCAAATCGCAGTTGCGAGCCGATTTTAAACGGCTGCTGCCGCTGGCTTATGAAATCGAGCATCTTGCTCCGGCTTTGGCTCAAGATGGCCCCAATCCGGAATATCCCTGGCTGGATAAATCCGGTCAAATTTGCGTTCCCGTCGAACATTCCTTTCCGCTCACCAATTCTTTGCAATCGCATCACGGAATAAAATTGCTGAAATATATCGAATACTCTCTCAAGGAATTTGAAAAACTTTTCTTGAATTGAGCGCAAGCAACGGAGAAAATAATCGCAGATGAAACCGAATGGTCCGAGGCTGAATTTGCCATTCTCGACGAATTGTTTGGGGAGGTCGATGCCTTTTGCGCTGATCCACAACTGCGAGACGAAAATGACCTGGATGAATACGAGCTAAAAGAAAGAAGTAAAATGGCGCTGGAGAGGCTGCAATCGCTGGTCTTTGTCAACGCGTGATCAAAAAATAAAAAAGCCCCAAAGTGAATGGGGCTTTTTACGTTAGCCGACGCAGGCCAGTCAAGCAAAAGAATGGTTTTTCTCAAAACCAAATTGAAGGGCATGGCAGAATCTTCCTAAAATGAGAACGCCCCATTGACTGGGGCTTCTCACGCTAGCCCTGCACGGGCCATCCAGCTTCAAAATTTTGAATCGCTATGAGTATAATAAATTTTCAAGTGTTTGTCAAGGATTTTTTTGAGTGAACAACGGCGGCATATGGAAAACCGATGACGAGGGCCGCACATGAAAGCCGATCTTGGGCGAGATTACTTCAGAATGCCGATAGTTTTGAGAAACTCAACGGGGGTGACGACGGGGATTTCCTGTTGAACGAAGTGTTTCTTATTGCGGGTAATGATGTAGTCAACTTGCATTGCCTTGGCGGAATAGAATTGGACATTATCTTCAAATTCGGGCAAGGGTGAATCCAGCGCTTCAAAAATTATTTGGCGCGTCAAAGGGATGATTTCAAAATCTTGCGTTATCGTTTTGACTTCGGCGCGAGCCTGCATTTCCCCAACTTTTTTCAGGCGCAGAAATTGAAGCACTGCTATCGTCAACGCGGAAATGTAACCGGTAATTCCTTGCGGCTTCAACACATCTATCGTGGTAAAGCTCTCAAACCAGCCGGCGCGTTTGGTTAACACGTCCATGAAGACGTTGATGTCAATCTGTACTTTCATTTTCCCCATAAATGCTTTCGATGGCGTCGATAATCAGATCCTTGTCAGAAACGTCGGGAGGAACATCAGCCATGCAACCAACCAATTTAAAGAGTTCCGGCCGATTAATTTTGATATTAGGGTATTTCTGTCGAAACTCTTCTTCCGGAGTCATTAGGGCTTGAAATTGAGTCGGCTGAAAATGATCGGCGTTATTGGGTTGGGAAATATTCAGATCGATGTGAATGATCGCAAAGTTGCCCAGAGTATGAACGTGAACCATATCATCGAGAGAGACGCCCAATTGCTCCGTTGCTTCTTTTAAAGTGACTGTTTGCATATTTATTCTCCTTGATCTCTTTAAAAAAATATAGTAACTTTTTTGTCAGTAATCAATTGCTTTTTTGACAATCCGAAATTAAACTTCAGCGCGTCCATGACAAAACCACCTTCTTCCTTTCACTTTACCAACCACCTTCTTCTACCTATGCGCTCAAAACTACTCTCTCTCCTTCTGCTACTCGTTTCATCCGTATCATCACAATCCATTAATCCTTCCCTCTACCAAGACCTCCGCTACCGCAACATCGGTCCGTTTCGCGCAGGGCGGACGGTTGGCGCGGTCGGCGTGCCAGCGCAGCCGAATGTTTTTTACATCGGCGTGAACAACGGCGGCGTGTGGAAGACAGATGACTATGGCCGCACGTGGAAGCCGATCTTCGACGAGGCACCAACCGGCTCAGTGGGCGATATTGCGGTCTCGCCTTCGCAGCCGGAGGTGATTTATGTCGGCACCGGCGAAGGTCTGCATCGTCCCGATCTCAGCGTCGGCGATGGCATTTTCAAATCTATCGACGGCGGCAAAACCTGGGCGCACGTCGGCCTCGCGGACGTGCAGCAGGTCGGGCGGCTCATCGTGCATCCGACCAATCCCGACATTGTCTTTGTCGCGGGACTCGGCCATCCTTATGGGCCGAATGAAGAGCGCGGCGTGTTTCGCACCACCGACGGTGGGCGGACTTGGAAGAAAGTGCTTTACATCAATCCGAACACCGGCGCAATTCAAGTCGAGTTCGATCCCACCAATCCGCAAATTATTTTCGCAGACTTATGGGAACATCGCGAAGGGCCGTGGGAGAACGGCAGTTTTTCCGGAACAAACAGCGGCCTTTACAAATCCACCGACGGCGGCGATACGTGGCGGCGACTCACGCAAGGCTTCCCCACCGCGGTGCAGGGACTCGGTCGCATCGGCGTGGGCATCGCGTCGAGCAATCCGAAGCGCATGTATGCCACGGTCGATAGCCGCGAGAATGGCGGCATCTATCGCTCCGAGGATGCAGGCGAGAGTTGGGCGCTGGTGAGCAACGACCGCCGCTTGTGGGGACGCGGCAGTGACTTCGCCGAGGTGCGCGTGCATCCGCAAAATCCGGATATCGTTTTCATCGGCAATATCGCTTCGTATCGCTCCGATGACGGCGGTCGCACGTGGACGTCGCTCAAAGGCGCGCCGGGTGGCGATGATTATCATCGCATCTGGATCAATCCTTTGCAGCCGGACATCATGCTCTTCGCCACGGATCAAGGCGCAACGATCACGGTCAACGCAGGCCGCACGTGGAGCTCGTGGTACAATCAGCCGACGGCGCAGCTTTATCATGTGATCACAGACAATCAATTTCCGTATTGGGTCTATGGCGGCCAACAGGAGAGCGGCGCGATCGGCATCGCCAGTCGCGGCAGTGGCGGACAGATTTCTTTTCGCGATTGGATCGGGGTGGGCGCGGATGAATATGCCTATGTCGCACCCGATCCGCGCAATCCGGATATTGTGTACGGTGGCCGTATCGTGCGCTTCAACAAAAAAACCGGACAATCACAAAACGTCGCGCCGGAGGCTTTGCGCTCCGGCAAGTATCGGATACTTCGCACGATGCCGCTGCTTTTTCATCCGGCTGATCCGACGACGTTGCTATTTGCCACGAACGTGTTATGGAAAACGAACAATGGCGGCGAGCAGTGGCAGATTATCAGTCCCGATCTTTCGCGCGAACAGCCGGACGTGCCGGAGAGCATCGGCGATTTTCGCACGCCGCCGCTCGTTACCATGCCGCGCCGCGGCGTGATTTATGCGGTCGCACCGTCGCCGCGCGAGGTGAACACGATTTGGGCCGGCACCGATGATGGACTGGTGCATGTGACACGCGATGGCGGCGCAACTTGGAAGAACGTCACGCCCCCGGAGTTGCGGGCGTGGGACAAAGTTTCGCAAATCGATGCCGGGCATTTCGACAGCCAAACCGCATATATCGCCATCAATGCGATTCGGCGCGACGACATGCGGCCGCACATTTATCGCATGCACGATGGCGGTGCCACATGGATACGCATCGTCAATGGATTGCCCGAGATGGGGCCGGTGAATGTCGTACGCGAAGATCCGCAGCAGCCGGGTTTACTTTTCGCGGGGACGGAGCGCGAGGTTTATTTTTCGGCGGATGACGGCGACCACTGGCAGTCGTTGCGCATGAACATGCCGGCCTCGTCGATTCGCGATCTGGTGATTCATGAAAATGATTTGGTGATTGGCACGCACGGCCGTTCGATTTGGATTCTCGATAATTTTTCGTCCCTGCGCGAGATGGCGAAGGCCACGACTGCATCAGCGCATCTCTTCGGTCCACCGCTCGCCACGCGTGTGCGTTGGAATATGTTTTCGGACACGCCGCTGCCGCCGGAAGAACCCGCCGGGCAGAATCCACCGGACGGCGCGATTCTCGATTATTATTTGAATCGTCATGCGAAAGAAGTAAGGCTTGAAATCGTAAATGCTAAAAATGACCTCGTGCGGCGATTTACGAGTAGCGACAAATTGGAAATGATCGACACGACGGCGATACCGCATCCGACGTATTGGATTCGCCCACCGCAAAGTCTCTCAACTTCGCCGGGGCATCACCGTTTCGTTTGGGATTTGCGCCATGAGCCGCCGCCGGGCAGCGAGCGCGAGTTCGCGATTGCCGCGGTGTATCGCAACACGCCGAGTGCTCCCGTCGGCCCGTTCGTGCATCCGGGGCTTTACACCGTGCGTTTGGCCGTGGACGGCGCCTGCCGGAACGTCCTCTCGACGTGCGCCTCGATCCCCGCGTGACGATCAGCGCCGCGGACGCGCAATTGCAAACGGATTATTCGCTCGCCTGCTACAACGGCTATCTGCGGCTGCAAAAAGGCCGCGAGTCGCTTGATGTGGCCCTGCAAAATTCCGCCACGCAGCGTAACGCCCCAAAGCGCGAAACCTTGCAAACACTGCGCGGCGCCGGTCTGCCGGGCAATCCCGATCTTTTGTACGGCAGTATTACTGCTGCTCCACCTGACAAAGAAACGATTGTCGGTTTGCAGAATAAATTTTTGTACATGCTGAATGCCTTGCAAAGCGCGGACGTGCGGCCAACGCAGCAGGCCATTGCGGGGGTGATGGCGCTGGAGGAAATGATGGAGTTGCTGTCCAAAAGGTGGGAAGCGGTAAGGTGAGTTTCATATTGAGAATTTTCAAAGTACTCGCCCATTTCAACAAGAGGGCTCGAACTTTCAGAAATAACTGTAAAATGCTTGACCAGCACAAATCTTTTTCTATATTTGTTATACAGAATCATGTGAACTCGGCAGGTAAATCTAAGGAGAAATAATGGCCGAACTCAAAACCAAACAGAACGAGCAAAGCGTTGAAAAATTCCTGAAAGGCATTGCCGGCAAGCAGGCGCGCGAGGATTGCTTCACGATCTTGGAAATCATGAAGCAGATCACCAAGGCCGAACCCAAAATGTGGGGGAGCAGCATCGTCGGATTCGGCACTTATCATTACAAATACGAAAGCGGGCGCGAGGGCGACTGGTTCCTCACCGGATTCTCGCCACGCAAACAGAATTTGACGCTGTACATCATGCCCGGATTCGCCCAGTACGACGAGTTGATGAAAAAGCTCGGCAAGCACAAAACCGGCAAGTCGTGTTTGTACATCAAGAGCCTCGCCGACGTCGATCTGCCCACGCTGAAGAAGCTGGTTCAAGAATCCGTCAAGCGCATGAGCACAATGAAATAATATTTCGTGCAACCATCTTTGCCATAAAAGCCGGTGCGCATCAATCTCACCGGCTTTTTCATTTCAAAGCCAGCTTTCAGATCACGACGCTTGACTTTTGGGGGAATACGGCGTATCTTTTTATCACAAGTTAAAAAGTGGCAATATTAAAATTGGTGTGAAATGGAAATCTATCGCAACAGCGCAAGGAAGCGCCAAACGTTCGTCATCGCGCTCTCTTGCTTTTTTCTTTTTGCCGTTAGCCGCCTGGCGTTCACGCAAAACACGCCCGCCACCGACGATTTTTTGTACGCGCAAAAGCTGTTTAACGACGGCTATTACGATCTCAGCATCTCGCAACTGCGCTTGTTCATGCAGCGTTATCCCGATGCGCAACAAGTCGCCGATGCGTGGCGGCTCACCGGTGAAGCAAATTTCGCGTTGAAAAAATTCGTTGCTGCACGCGAAGCTTTCGAGACGTTTGAAATTCGTTATCCGGCGCATCCGGCCATCGAGCCGGCGCGGCTCCGCACCGCCAAATGTTTTGCCAAGCAGGGCGATCTCCAAAACGCGGCGCTCGCGTATCAGCGTTTTGTTTTGCTGCATCCCAAAAGCAGCCAGGCGCCGGAAGCGCAATACCGCAGCGCCGAACTATGGCTGCGCGCCGGCGACGGAGAAAAAGCGCGGACGGAATTGTACCGCTTGTTGGAAGATTATTCCGGCAGCGACTATCGCTTGCCCGGGCACCTCTTGCTCGTGCAATCGTTCGAAAATAGCGGCGACACCAAGCGCGCGCTGGACGAAGCCGAACGGCTCTTTCGCAGTTTTCCGCCCAATGATTTGACGGCGCCGGCGTATTTTATCCGCGGCCGCCTGCAAGAGCAGCTTGGACAATTCCAACTGGCGGAAACCAGTTATCAGGAATTGACGGCGCGTTTTGACGACAGCAAAAAAACCGCCGGCAGATCGCGTCCGGCGCAACCGGCGTCAAGCGAATGGACGAGCCAGGCTTATGCGCGTTTGGCGGAATTGGCGAATGCGCGCGGCGACATCAACGGCGCGATGAGTTTTTTGGACAAAGCCGAAACGCTCGCGCCGAATGCCCACGCGAAAAACAACCTCGTTCTCCGCCGCGCTGAAATGCTGGCGGAGCTGAACGACTATAACCGCGCGCTCGAAGCATTGGCAAAATTTGATCGCGCCGACACCGACTCCGCCCACAAATTGATTTATCTCTACACCGTCGGGCTTTTGCAAGAAAATTTGCGCAATGACGCGGCGGCGGTGGAGGCTTATCGCCAGGTGACGCTGCTGCCGCGAGCAGTGGAATGGCGCAGCGATAGCGCCAATACAAATCCGCAATATCGCCGGCAACGCAGCTTCTGGCGCGGCGCGGCGGTTCTCTTGCGTTCGCAAAAATATAATGAGGCTTTGGCGCTATGCCGCGCCTATCGCAACGAATATCCTGCCGGCGAATTTGGCGACGCGATTTTGAAGCTCGAAGCCGACATGCAAGGCGACGGCCTCAATGATTATCCGGCGGCGCTGCGCTTGTATCAGGAAGTGCTCGAAAAATTTCCGCAGAGTCCGCTGGTGGATGACGCGCAGTGGGCGGTCGCCGATACCTACGAAAAAATCGGCGAGAAGCGTCTGGCGATTTCCGAGTGGCAGCGCCTGCTGAAATTTTATCCGGCGAGCGAGCATTATGCGAGCGCGCAAGCCCGGCTGCGCTTGTTGGAGGAATTTGCGCCGAGCGACACGCCGGAAAGCATGGCCAGGCTCACGCAGTTGATTTTGACGCAAAGCCGCCGTTCGACGCTGGCGCCCAACGCGCTCGCCGTGCAATTGGCGAAATTGCATCTCGAGCGGCGTGAGTTTCAACAGGCCGCCAATTATTGCAAACAAGCGTTGCAAGAACGGGATGACAGCCGAACCTGGCATGAAGCCATGTTGCTGCTGGGAACATGTTATTTCAAGCTCGGCGAGCAACAATGCTTGCGCCAGACTCAACTTGCCCCTTGCAACTTGCAACTTGCCTGGTTCGACAGCGCGAAGATTAGCCTGCGCCATCTCGCCCAGAAAATCGATTCGACCGAAAGCCAGGATTTGGTGAAGCGCGCGGGGTTGATCTTGGCGCAAATCATGTTTCCGCCGCCGCAGACGATTTTCGGCGCGGCCGAGACGCTGCCGCGCACGCCGCAGACTTTGGCGCGCGCCGATTCGATTCTCTCTTTGTTTGGCGAAAATTCCAACCTCGATTATCTGCGCCTGTGGGCGGCGCAAACGCGAAAAAAATTGCAGGCGGCAAATCTGGCGTCGCCCTCGCCGGCGCGGAAACTTCTGCTCGCCGAAGTTGATTCTCTGGAAAATGTGCGGATCGTGCAGGCTTTGCAAAAAGTCGCCGGCGCCGATCAATCGCCGTGGAAAAATCTGGCGCAGCTTGAATTGGCTGATTGGCACTGGCAGCGCGGCGATTCGGCCGGCGCCGTGCGCGCGATGGCGCAGTTGCAAAATTCTTCTCTCAAAGATCCCAATGTGGCCGTCGGGCAGTTGCTGTTGGCCAAATGGCTGATGCAGCGCCGGGATCATGATCTCGCGCTCGATCAACTCGCCACGATTCAGAAAAAACATTTTTACAGCGCGCTGGTGGATTCGGCGGCGCTGCTGCGCGTGCGGTTGTTGATGCAGGCCAATCGTTACAGCGAGGCGCTGCGGGAGATGGAGCAAGGGGCAAAGGGCAAAGGGCAAAGTGGGAATCGTTTATCAGCGTTGACCAACGGCGCTTCCAAAACGGATGACGACCTCGATCTTACGCGGGCGCGCGCTGCCGAGGCTATTGCGGCTTATCCGATTGCCATTCGATCCTATTTGAAGTTTCTGCAAAGTCATCCGCAAGCTCCGGAAGCGGCGACGGTGTTGCTCAATGCCGCGCGCTTGACGAAACAGATCGGCGCGATGCAATTGGCCGCGAGCTATTTCGATGAATGCCTCCAGAGATTTCCGGAGGCGCCGGAGGCGCGGGAAGCCAAAATCAATTTGGCGGACATTCGTTACGACGCCGAGGACTATGCACGCGCCCGTGAATTATTTTTAGATTTGGTCAAAGAAGCGCCAACCGTCGAGAAAGCGCCGCCGACAAAATGGGAAATCCGCGCGAGAAAAGGCGCCATTCTTTGCCTCTACAAAACGAACCAGGCCGGCCTGGCGGAAAACGAAATCAAAACGTTCAAGCTGCGTTTTCCCGACGATAAAGTGAACATGGCCGAAATGCAATATGCCGCCGGCGAGCTGGCCGTCGAGCAGAAAAATTTTCCCGAAGCCGAAAAAATTTTTAAAAAACTCAGCGGCGATTATCGCAACACGCCCTCGGCGATTTACGGCGATTACGGCCTCGGCAAGGCGCTGATCATTCAAAATAAATTCGAGGAAGCGCTGGAAGTGTTGACCGAGATTCCGCGGCGCTATCCGAACAATGCATTTCTGCCAACGTATTACATCGGCCTCGGCGATTTCTACCAAACGCAGCAGCAGTGGGACAACGCGATCACCGCATTTACCAAAGTCACGCAGGATTCGGCGTTCGACAACAATTACCGTTTGGCGACGCGTTATTTGATCAACGTGTATGATCGTCTCGGTTTGTTTGATCGCGCTATTGGGTTGTGCCGCCATTATGTTTTGCGCTTTCCGGATGATGACATCGTTTTCACGCTGCGCATCAAAATCGGCACGCTGTTGATGAGCTTGATGCAGTTCGACGACGCGATCACCCATTTTCGCACGCTGAAGCCGCTGGCCGACGCCGAAACCGAGCCGGAGATTCAATATTACATCGGCAAAAGTTATTTCAACGCCGGTCAATTCGAGCAGGCCATCGCCGAATTGCTGCGCGTCAAGTTTTTCTCGAAGCCGACAAAACTGCCGTGGGATATCACCGCGTTGTACGAGTCGGGATTATGCTACATGCGCTTAAAAAATTACGATCGCGCGCGCCAGCTCTTTCAACAAATCGTGAAGGAGCAAGGCTCGGAAAGCGACTTCGGGCGCTTTGCGAAGGCGAAGATTGAGGAGTTGGAGGGGATGAAGAAGTGAAACGTGAAAATAAAACGCAATCGCACACGATAAATCCAAATCAAGCAAAAAGCTTTTGAACACGGATCACGCGGATGACGCGGATTTTCCCTGGCCTGCGGCACCGCGTGGCGCGGCGGGCGCCAGGGCAGGCACAGATAAAACCCGCGAGAACCCGTGTGATCCGCGTCATCCGTGTTCAAAAAAGGTTCAATCAATTCGCCCCAACCAAACGGGGCTGTGAAAGGGACGCCATGCCTGTAAATTATGAAGTCAAAATTGAACCCAAGGAGATCAACAAACTTATCATATCACTTGGCTCAACCTCGCCGCACAAACGCGAGATGCGTTTAACCAATCCGATGTTAAACTGACTCAGGATGAAGTGCAGGAATTGTGGCTAAGCCCCGAGCATCAACAAGAGATTGGCCAAAAACTCTTTCGCTTTTTGGATGGCGACGCCCGGCATTTGCAGCGCGCGCTGGACGAGGCTGCGAAACAAGGCGAGCCACTCTTGATGCAGTTGCGCGCAAGCAAAGAAGTGGCGGGCTGGCCTTTCGAGTTGCTGGCGCAAAATGGCGCTTTCCTTTTGCCCAATCGTGTGCATCTGCTGCGCCAAGTCTCCGACTGGGGCGCACAGAAAATTACTGCACCTGCCAACCGCCCACTGCGACTGCTTTTCATGGCTTGTTCCGCCCAGGAAGTTAAATCCAGATTGGATTTTGAAAATGAAGAAGAGACCATCTTTCGCGTGACCGAAAAGCTGCCGATTGATATGGAAGTGGAAGACTCCGGTTCGTTGGAGGGGCTGCGGCAAAGATTGGAAACAGAGGCCTTTGATGTGGTGCATATCTCCGGTCATGCCGATATTGACTACGATAGCCGGCCATTTTTCATCATGGAAAATGAAACCGGTCAACGCCAGGATGTCTTTCCGCCGGAACTGTGGCGTGACGCGCTCATTGAGAATAAGGAAAATCTGCGTTTGCTGTTTCTTTCCGGCTGTCGCACCGGTGAAACGCCGCCGGAACAAGCGGCGACTTCCTTTGCGCAACAACTCGTGGAAAAATTCAACGTGCCGGCGGTGTTGAGCTGGGGCCGTTCAGTTGCCGATGATCAAGCGACGGTTGCCGAAGAATTCATCTATCACGAATTAAGCCGTGGCCGCGATCTGCTCGCGGCGGTGCAAAGATCGCGGCAGGAATTGCTCGACCGTTTTCAAGATTCGTCCTACCAGGCCTGGCCTTTGTTGCGACTCTATGGCGGCGGCATGCTGCCACAGGCCATCGTGGCGAAAGGCCGGAAAGCGCGGCCCAAGCCTCGGCTTCTCGTACACACTTTTTTGAAACAAAGCCGGGTGCAGGTGTTGCAAACCGGCTTCGTCGGTCGCCGCCGGCAGTTGCAGCAAAGCTTGCAAGCGCTGCGGCATGATTTGGAAAAAGTCGGTGTGCTGTTGCACGGCGCCGGCGGTCTGGGCAAAAGCTGCCTGGCCGGCAAGCTCTGCGAGCGCTTCACCGACCACACGCTGATCATTGTCTATGGCCGTGTGGATGCCATCAGCCTAAAAGCAGCGCTCAACGAGGCATTTATTAGAGCCAATGATGAGCAGGGCTTGCAGATTTTGAACGCCGAAAAAGAGATGCCGGATAAACTCAGCCGCCTGTGCGCCAATAGTTTTAAAGAAAAAAACTACCTGTTTCTTTTCGATGACTTTGAGAAAAATCTCGAAGGCGCGGCAGAAGGCAAGCCCGGTGCGTTGCTGGCTGAAACCGTGCCCCTTTTGAAAACTTTGCTCCATTATTTGCCCGGCGCCGGCAAGATGACGCAACTGCTCATCACCAGCCGCTATCCTTTTTCGTTAACGGAAAATGCGCAGGACCTGGCGAAGGAACGGTTGCAATGGGTGTCCTTGACCAGCTTCCAAGCAATTGTTGGCAGCGGGCCACGGCAACCCACGGCTGATGAAATTGCTGGATGAGTTGGTTCAGACCTCACCGAGTCAGGTTCCGGATTTGTAATTTGAGCCGCATTAGACAGGGGTTTTGGGCGAAAATGTCAATAATTGGACAAATTCGCTTCGTCGACCCCGCCCCAATCCGGCGCGTGAG
>Ga0247727_10015751_pt1 | contig 12341 bp, 21 predicted proteins | sample WisWelCaveWW1625_FD_202498 | JGI IMG/M metagenome (GOLD analysis project Ga0247727, IMG submission 202498) | Biofilm microbial communities from Wishing Well Cave, Virginia, United States - WW16-25 | ecosystem: Environmental > Aquatic > Deep subsurface > Groundwater > Cave microbial mat | place... | reverse complement strand
GATTAAACTTCGCGCGACCAGCGGCGCCTTCCTCGTAATACATTTCCTTGAAAGACGGAAAGATCATGGTAAGAAGCTGCATGATAATCGTGGCGGTAATGTAGGGACCTACGCCCAACATCACAATAGAAAGATTAGAAAGCGCGCTGCCGGAAAGTAGGTTAAAAAAACCGAAAAGCTGGCTGGAAGAGAAAAAGTTTTTAAGCTGTTCTGGATTAATGCCCGGAATCGGAATCGCCGCCAATAAACGGAAAAAGAGCAGTAAACCCAAAACGATAAAAACCTTCTTCCGCAATTCCGGAACCCTGAATAAAAGTGATAATTTGGAAAACATATTTATTTAACGCTACCGCCCGCCTTTTCAATTTTGGCTTTGGCGGATTTAGAAACCATCACGCCGCTTACGGTATAAGCCTTCTTCACTTCCCCATCACCTAAAATTTTAGCATTTTTTGAACCTAAAACCTCCGGATTAATCAGATCTCCTTTAATTCTCTTTTCTAAATCACGGACATTCAAAACCAAAACTTCTTCCTTCAAGGAAGGATTGCGGAAACCGCGCAACTTCGGCAAACGCTGAATATACTGGCGGACGGTCGGTAAAATACGACGACCGGCACGGGACTTCTGACCCTTCACGCCCTTGCCGGAATACGTGCCACGTTTGCCACCCCGGCCCACGCGCGGCTTTTTATACTTACGAACATTTTTTGTTTTTAAGTCGTGCAATTGCATATTATTGGGTCTTAATTTCTTCTTTTGGCCGTTGGCTTAATCTGGGCTCTCGGCTGATTTTTTTGAGCGCCTCAATCGCCGCCATGGCGTTGGTTAATTTATTCGGCGTGCGTCCCAAACATTTCGCGGTGGCGTCTTTCACGCCAGCCAAAAGCAAAACGGAACGGACCGCGCCGCCGGCGTGCAAGCCATAACCCTCGGAGGCCGGCTTAATCACCACGCTCGCCGCGCTAAATTTAGCCTCTACTTGATGAGGAATAGAACGCTTTACCAGAGGAATCGCGATTACGTGCTTTTTGGCGTCCACCTTGGCCTTCGCGATAGATTGCGCCACGTCTAAGCCCTTACCTAAACCGACACCCACGCGTCCACGGCCATCACCGATTACTAAAGTAGTGCGGAAGCTCATTCTTTTGCCGCCCTTAACCACGCGCGTCACGCGCCGGATATCTAGAGTTTTTTCGTTAAACCCATCGCTCTTTTTCTGCATTTTAAATCTTGAATCGTGCATAATTTTAGAATTGTAATCCGCCCTTGCGCGCTCCTTCCGCCACCGCCTTTACGCGACCATGGAATTTATAGTGGGCGCGATCAAAGACCACCTTTTGAACGCCCTTTGCTTTCGCCTTTTCCGCCAAAGCCAATCCCATCTCGTAAGCGAGCTCGCTCTTTTTCTTGCCTTTCGCCGCCATGCCGCGAGTGGAAAGTCCGACAATCGTGGCGTGTTTCATCTTATCAATAATTTGCGCGGTAGTATATTTATTGCTGCGGAAAACTGAAAGACGTGGCAAGTCGGATGTGCCTTTGATCTTGGCGCGCGTTCTTCGAATGCGCAGATTTCTTTGAACTCTTTCTCTAATAGCTTTTTTCATATTTTTTAAGCTCCGGCGGCGCCAGCTACTTTTTTGCCTTGTTTGCGACGGATGACCTCGCCCTTATAGCGAATACCCTTGCCTTGATACGGCTCCGGCTCTTTCGCCTTGCGGATTTCTGCCGCCACCTGCCCAACCAAAGCCTTATCAATGCCGGAAATTTTAATCATATTTTTCTCTAATTCAATTTTAATTCCTTTCGGAGTCGGATATTTTATCGGGTGCGTAAAACCAACGGTTAAGACTAAAGTAGCTCCCTCCATATTAGCGCGATAACCCACGCCTTCTACCTCTAAAATTTTCTGGTAACCCTTATCCACGCCTTCAATGGAATTTCTGATCAAAGAAGCCATCGTGCCCCAGTTTGCGCGCGCCTGCAAATCTTCTTTATTTTTGCACGTAACATAAATTTCTTTTCCCTTAATTTCCACGGTAATAAACGCCAAAATCGGCAAGGTCAATGAACCGCTCTTCCCCTTAAATTCAATCACGCCGTCTTTCATAGCGGCCTCCACTCCCTCTGGCAATAAAATAGGTTTTTTAGCAATCTTGGACATAATTATTTATAGTGAGCCGCGTCGAATTACCAGATCTCAAACAATAATTGACCGCCGACCTTACCTTTGCGGGCCTCCATAGTTGTCAAAATTCCTTTTGGCGTAGAAATGACTCCCAAACCAAATCCCTGGCGAACTGGTTTCAAGTCTTGATAACCAACGTAAACTCTGCGAGAAGGCTTGCTCACAATCCGCACGCCATTAATAACGCCATGGCCATCTTGATAGCGCAATTTGATTTCAATCACCCTCTTGGGCATTCTGCCTTTTTTCGCGGCGGACTCCACAAAATTGTGTTTCGCCAATAATTCCGCCACGGCAAAATCCAAGTTGGTATAAACCACCTTCACTCTTTCCTTTTTCACCGCCTGGGCATTTTTAATTTGTGCGAGCATGTCTAAATACATATGTTTACCAAGAAGATTTACGAATTCCCGGAATTTCTCCGCGCGACGCCAATTCGCGGAAACAAATTCTGCAAATGCCAAAATCGCGCATGTAGCCGTGCTTGCGACCGCAACGGAAACAACGCCGGACAACGCGGGTAGAAAACTTCGGCTTCCTTTTTGATCTCGCGATGACAGATTGTTTAGCCATAAAATTATTTCTCGCGCTTAAACGGAACGCCTATTTTTTTATAAAGCTCCAAAGCCTCTTCCCGACTTTTGACGTTCTTAGGAACCACGGTCATTTGAATGCCAAAATTAACGTTGGATTTTTCCGGGTTGATTTCTGGGAATACGATATGCTCACGAAAGCCGAAAGTCAAATTACCGGATCCATCCACGCTCTTCGCGTCCAGCCCGCGAAAATCGCGCACGCGCGGCAGAACCACGTTGATAACTTTTTCCAAAAACTGCTGGACGCGACGGCCGCGAAGAGTCGCCATCAAGCCAACCACCGTGCCCGCGCGCATTTTAAAACCGGCAATGGAAATTCTCGCCGCCCGTTGGGCTAATTTTTGCCCGACAATCATGCCAAATTCCTTCTCAATCTCCGGTAAAACTTTATCGCCAAAATTAGCCATGGAAGAGAGGCGTCCAATGCCGCTATTCACCACTACTTTTGAAAATTTTTTATATAATTCTTCTTTTTTCATATTTTTCTAGTGGCTAAATAATTGCCTGACATTTCCGGCAATAGCGAACCTTTTTCTCGCCCTCCATTTTGTAAGCGACGCGAATTGCCTTCTTACAGCTTGGGCAAACAAGCATCACTTTGGAAAGCGCTAACGGGCGCGGCACCGTCACTACTTGACCTTTCTCGCCATCGCGACGCGGCTTCACGTGTTTCTTGAAAAGATTCGCGCCCTCCACCAAAACCCGGCCTTCGCTGGAGAAAACTTCATTCACCTTCGCGATCATGCCGCGATCATTGCCAGAAATTATTTTTACCGTGTCGTTCTTTTTAATATTCATAATTTTAAACAATTTCCTCAGCCATAGAGGCAATGGAATCATGACCCATTTCTTTAATCTCTCTGGGAATCGGACCGAAAACGCGCGTGCCCTTCGGCTCCTCTTTGTCATTAATCAAAACTACGGCGTTATCATCAAAACGAACCACTGTTCCATCTTTACGACGAATCGGCGCGTGCTGACGAACCACCATGGCCCTCACCACCTCTCCCTTCTTAACCTGCTTGCGCGGCTCGGCCACCTGAACGGAAGCCACCAAAATATCGCCAATCTGGGCGTAACGTTTTTTGCTGCCGCCAAGAACCTGAAAACAACGGACGATCTTGGCGCCAGTATTGTCGGCTACTTTTAAGATGGTGCGGAGTTGAATCATAAATTTAAATTTTGCCGATAATTTCCCAACGCTTTTCTCTAGACATTGGACGAGCTTCCTGAATAATCACCCGCTCTCCGGTTTTATATTCATTCTTTTCGTCATGCGCCTTAAATTTCTGGCTGACAAAATATTGCTTCTGGTATTTTGGATCGCGGCGCGTGCGGACAACCTTAACCACGCGGGTTTTATCCATCTTGTCAGAAACCACCTCACCCTCCAATTTTCTTTTGTTTACGAGTTTCTTTTCCATGGTTTTATTTACTATTCGCTATTGGCTTTTGACTATTGGCTCGTTTTGCGGTGAGCATGCGCGCGATGTCCTTTTTGGCCAAGTGAATTTCTTTAATATTTTTTACTTTGCCGGCCAGCATGTCTTTTTTTAAATTCCAAAGCTGGTCGCGCGATTCGGCAATTTTTTTACCTAACTCTTCTCCGCTTAGACTCTTCAATTGTGCGAATTCTTTGTTGGCCATATTAGTTATCTTTGCTAACAATTCTGGTAAGCAAGGGAAGCTTGCGACCGGCCAAACGCAACGCCTCGCGCGCCACCGCCGACTCTACGCCATCCATTTCAAATAAAATTCTTCCCGGCCGAACTGGAAAAACATAATGATCCACGTTGCCCTTACCGCCACCCATGGTAACCTCCGGCGGACGCGCGGTAATCGGCTTGTCAGGAAAAATTCGAATCCAAACCTTACCCTTTCTTTTAATAAAACCACTGATAGTGCGGCGAGCCGCCTCAATTTGGCGAGAAGTTACCCAAGCGCCAGTTTCCGCTTTTAAGCCGAAGTTACCGAAAGCCAAAGTCACGCCGCGGGTTTCCACCTTGCGTCCGATTGAACGGCCCTTCTGCCACTTTCTATGTTTTACTTTCTTGGGAACTAACATAATTTTTTAACGATTTTCGCGCTTCGCGCTTTGTTCTTTATTATTCGCTTGTTTAAAAACTTCGCCCTTATAAAGCCAGACCTTCACGCCGGTAGTGCCATAATTGCAAAAAGCGGTAGCGATTCCATAATCCACATCGCCGCGCAAGGTTTGCAAAGAAAGCGTGCCATTCGCCAACCACTCGCGTCGGGCAATTTCCCCGCCATCCAAACGACCAGATAATTTAATTTTGGCGCCCAAAACACCGCGGTTTTGAAGCGCGCCCTCCAATGCTTTTTTAATCGTGCGACGGAAAGGCAAACGCTTTTCTAAGTCCCAAGCGATGCTCTGCGCGATATACTGGGCGGAAATTTCCGTGCGCTTTAATTCATCCACGTTCAAACTTAACGGAACTTTTTTCGGGTTTTTTTGCCCGCGCTCTCGGAACAATTTCTGCAATTTCAATTCAATCGCTTTATTTAAATCTTCAATACCCTTGCCGCCGCGACCAATCACCAAGCCCGGACGGGCCGCTTTAATAAAAATCTTGAAACCGCCGTTAGTGGTGCGCTCAATTTCAATCCGAACGATGCCCGCCGGAGCGATTTTTTCCTCAATAATTTTGCGAATTAAAAGATCCTCTTCCAATTGAAAGCGGTATTTTTCACGATGCGGATACCAGCGAGAAAGCCAGTCCTTGCTGATTCCTAAACGTAAGGCGATTGGATGAATCTTATTTCCCATAGTAGTTAAAGATTATAGCAAAATTAGCGGATTTATTCAAATTAAGACCCGGTTTTCCGGCTAAACATCTTTCGGAGGAAACCGCTTTTTTCTTTGGACTTTTCCGAAGTTGGTTTCTCGGCCTTTGGCTTATGATCCGCATGGTTATGCTTCGGAGCTTTCTTTTCTTTTTTAGCCGTCGGCAAAATAGAGAAACGGGCATTATAAACCTTGCCAGTCTCCTGCAAAACCAAAGTAATGTGGCTCATAATTTTATGAATTGGAGTTGCCCGGCCCATGGCGCGCGGCAAAGAACGTTTTAGCATTGGACCCTTGCCCACGAAAATCTCGCCAATTACTAATTTGTTAGCCTCCAACTTAAAATTGTTGCGAGCATTCGCCACCGCCGAACGAAGCAATTTTAAAAGCGGCCCAGCCACGCGATGCGGACGCATTAAAAGCTGAGCCTCCGCTTCTTGAGCCGGCAACTTGCGCAAAGTATCGGCAATCAGCCGCACCTTACGGGGCGTCATGTTCAAGTAATTAAGTTTGGCGGTTATTTTTTGCATATTTTTTATTTCTTCTCTGGCGCCTTAGTGGCGGCCGCGGCTTTGGTAGCTTCGGCGGCTTTCGCGCCAGCTTCCAATTCTTTCTGCATTTTGCCTCCATGCTTGACGAACTTGCGAGTTAAAGAAAATTCTCCCAAACGATGACCGATCATTTCTTCTTTGACTAAAACTTCCACGAAAATCTTTCCGTTATGCACGCCAAAAGTATAACCAACCATTTCCGGAGAAATTTCCGAATCGCGAGACCAAGTTTTAATCACCGTTCCATCCGGCTTAAACTTGCTCAATTTTTGAATGAGTTTTGGATCTACGTATGGGCCTTTTTTTCCAGATCTAGACATAGTTTTATCTAACTTTAGGACGACGCTGTAAAATCAACTTATTCGACCACTTCTTGCGTCCGCGAGTTTTGCGTCCGCCAGTCACCTTACCCCACATTGTCTTCGGACGCTTGGTGCCGCGCGGCTGACGGCCTTCACCGCCACCATATGGATGATCCACTGGGTTCATGACAGAACCACGCACGGTCGGGCGAATACCCAACCAGCGGGAACGGCCGGCTTTTCCGATATTCACCAAATTCCAATCCGGATTAGAAAGCTGACCGATTGTCGCCAAGCCATTCCAGGAAACTTTACGGACTTCTTTGGAAGACATGCGCAAATCGGTATAGCCCTCATCATGCGCCAAAACTTCCGCGTAAGAACCAGCGGAACGCGCTAAACGCCCCCCACCTCCGCGCCGCATCTCCACGTTGTGCACGAAATAACCCACGGGAATATTTTTTAAAGAAGTGCGATTACCGGCTACCATCGGAGCTTTTTCCGAAGTAATAATTTCCTGGCCAACCTTCATGTCTTTGTGCGCCAAAACATAACGGCGATCGCCGTCGCGATAAACCACTAACGCGATAAAAGCAGTACGGTATGGATCATATTCAATCGTCTCCACGCGACCCGGTACCTCAAACTTGTTTTGCATGAAATCCACCAACCGATACAATTTTTTGTTGCCGCCGCCCTGATGGCGAACGGTAATCACGCCACGATTGTTGCGTCCAGCATTAGTTCGCAGGCGGGCAGTCAACTGGCGGCGCGGCTCTGAAGCGGTCAAAACCGAATAATCCACAGTAGTCATGTGCCGGCGGGATTTAGTTGTCGGTTTGTAGGATTTCATGTTATTGCGGCATTATCTCAATTTTTTGGCCTTTTTTCAAGGTCACAATGGCCTTGCGATATCCGGAACGAGTTCCCATAAAGCGACCGAAACGGCGTGGCTTGGGACGAGTGTTAATCGTCTGCACGCCAGTGACGTTTACTTTATAGATGTTTTCCACCGCCTTCTTTACCTCATTTTTAGTGGCCTCATCCTGCACCAAAAAAACATACTTACCAGACTCGGCTAAGCGAGAAGATTTTTCAGTAATAATCGGATTTTTAATTAAAAATTTATTAGCATTCATATTATTTGATTTCCGCGATAGCGTTTTTATCAATCAAAACATTCTTGTGGGAAAGCAAATCCACCACGTTCAAAGCGCTCGCGGCCAAACCTCTGACTCTCGGAATATTCCGGCAAGCGCGATATAAATTTTTGCTACCCAAAGTCAGCGGAACTAAAAGCGCGCTGATTTTTTTACCAAGAAGAGCGTGCAACGCCGTAACCACTTGCTTGGTTTTATTATTTTCTAAAGCCAAAGAGTCAATCACTTTCAATTCTCCGTCCGCGGCTTTTTTGGAAAGCGCGCTGTGTAAAGCCAAAACTTTCATTTTAGAATTTACTTTTTGACTATAATCGCGAAGATTGTTCGGACCATGCGTAGTACCGCCACCGCGCCAAATCGGCGAACGGATAGAACCATGGCGAGCGCGACCGGTGCCCTTCTGCTTCCACGGTTTTTTGCCACCACCACTTACTTCCGCGCGATTCTTAGTATGCGCCCAAGGAGAACGAGCGTTCGCTGCCTGCGCGAGCATGACCTGCTTAACCAAATCCGGCTTCCAAGCAACTTCAAAAACATTAGCTGGCAAATTCACTTCGCCCACCGACTCCCCTTTTAAGTTAAAAACTTGGGTTTTCATAATAATATTTAAATATTCTCTGTCTTTTTCCAAAGCTCAACGCGGCCTTTGGCGTATCCCGGCACGGAACCGTTTAGCAAAACCACTTTCTTTTCCGCGTCCACGCTCGCCACCAAAACATTTTTAGTAGTGGCGCGAACCGTACCCATATGACCAGCCATGTGACGCCCCGGCAAAACGCGCTGCGGCGTAGTGTTGCCAATGGAACCCGGACCGCGATGGCGGTTCTTCTGGCCGTGAGTGGCCGGACCGCCTTTAAAGCCCCAGCGCTTCACGCCGCCCTGAAAACCCAAACCGCGCGAGATTCCAGAAACCATCACGCGATCTCCTTCTTTAATCCAGGCAATATCAGTAGACGCTTCAAAAGAAACCGGGGTCACGGCCATAAAGGCATCGCCCTTATAAATCTGGCTCATCCTCATTTTTACACCGATAGATTTTTGCATGTCTTTGTTTTTATACGAAAACAACCGCTGATCGAGCGGCTGTTTTCCATGCGCTGACCAACGGGAGTATTCTACATCATCTTCAACTCAACTTCAACCCCCGCCGGCAGGTTTAACCTGGATAAGTTTTCTATCAACGCGGGAGTGGGGTTGAGAATCTCTATCAAACGCTTATGCACGCGAAGCTCGAATTGTTCTCGAGAATCTTTATGCACGAAGGTTGAACGGTTCACTGTATACTTCCGGAACTCCGTCGGAAGTGGAACCGGGCCGACAACGGTGGCTTCCTGCCGCTTGGCAACATCTATAATTTGCCGAACGGAGTTATCCGCCAAAGAATTGTCGTACGCCTTAATCCTCAATCTTAATTTTTCAATTTCGTTCTTTTTTGCCATACATTCTGCCACTAGCCACTAGTGACTAGTCGCTATCTACTTAATGATTTTCGTCACCACGCCGGCGCCGACGGTCTTACCACCCTCGCGGATAGCGAACCGCTGCTTTTCTTCCAGCGCAACCGGAGCGATGAGCTTCACCGTAACTTTCACGGTGTCGCCCGGCATCACCATTTCCATGCCTTCCGGCAAAGAAGTGGTTTCTCCAGTCACGTCAGTGGTGCGAATGTAAAACTGCGGCTTATAACCCTTGAAGAATGGAGTGTGGCGTCCGCCTTCCTCCTTGCTCAAGACGTAAATCTCGGCTTCAAATTCAGTGTGCGGAGTAACGGAACCGGCTTTCGCCAAAACTTGGCCGCGCTCCACATCTTCCTTCTTCAAACCGCGGATAAGCAAACCCACATTGTCGCCGGAGTGACCTTCATCCAACAACTTGTTGAACATTTCAATGCCGGTCACGACGGACTTCTGAGTCGGCTTCATGCCAATAATTTCAATTTCTTCATTTACCTTAACCATACCGCGCTCAATTCTGCCGGTTACGACAGTACCGCGTCCTTCAATAGAGAAAATGTCTTCCACTGGCATCAGGAATGGCTTGTTAATTTCGCGAACTGGCTCTGGGATGAATTCATCCAAAGCTTTCATCAAGTCCAAGATCGGCTTCGCTTCGGCGCTGTCCGCGGATTTGGTTTCCAAAGCTTTTATGGCAGAACCGCGAATAATCGGGGTCTCGTCGCCCGGATATTCATATTTCTTCAAGAGTTCGCGGATTTCGGATTCAACTAAATCCAAAAGTTCTTTATCTTCCACTAAATCAACCTTGTTCAAGAAGACCACAACTCTCGGAACGCCGACTTGGCGGGCCAAAAGAATATGTTCGCGGGTTTGTGGCATCGGGCCGTCCACCGCGGAAACGACTAAGATCGCGCCGTCCATCTGCGCGGCGCCAGTGATCATGTTCTTAATGTAGTCAGCGTGTCCCGGGCAATCAATGTGCGCGTAGTGACGCTTTTCGCTTTCATATTCCACGTGGGAAACAGCAATAGTAACGATTTTGGAATCGTCGCGAACAGTACCGCCCTTAGCGATATCCGCGTAGGCCTTTTCCTTCGCCTGCCCCTTCAAAGAAAGAACGTGAAGAATAGACGCGGTTAAAGTTGTTTTTCCATGGTCAACGTGACCGATGGTGCCGACGTTTACGTGTGGTTTTGTGCGTTGAAATTTCTCTTTTTCTGCCATAGTTGTGTAGGTTGTAAGACCTTTTTAATAAGTTTAGTTAATTTTTACAATATTGAGATTATATAGAAATACCCCCATGTATGTCAAGTCCCAATCCATTCACAGCCAAAAACCAACAAAAAACCCGCCTTCCAGCGGGGCTCTACTAATCATGAATAGACAATCCTCCAATACCCAAAAACCCGGAAAAGAAATCCCATTTGAGATGCTGGCTTTCAATCAATCCGTATGTATTCCAACGCCCCACGCCCTGACAAAACGGATCGTAAAATTCGTGAAAATCCGAACCGGCTGTCATGGACATCTTCAATTCTTTTGCCTTAGCAAAAAGATATTCCGCTTCTTCTTTGGTGTGAAATCCATAAAAAACCTCAATTGCATCCACGCCCAGCATTTTCAATTCGGCGAGATAATCGGGATGATCTTTGGCGTATTGCCGGAAACTGTAAGCCGGATGAGCAATAGAGCAAGATCCACCGGCGCCCTTAACTAATTTTACCGCCTCCGCTAAATCAATTTTTTTCCATTCGCCCGGATCCGCCGGTTTTCCCCTAGCCGTCAGTTTCTTGCTGAATTCCTCCGGCGAAGCCACTCCCAATCTTTGCAAAATCTCCAGATTATCAGCTTTTTCATAAACCAAATTTTTGACATGACGTTTTGTCGCCACTCCCGCGACCCGACTCTGAAGCTCTTCCCAAGAAATTTTCAAACCAAGTTTCTGTAAATTGGCGATCATTTTTCTGGAACGATCATCTCGCTCAACTTGAAATTTCTTCAAATAATCACAAAGCTCTTTATTTTTTTCATCAAAATCATAAGCCAATAAATGAACCATTTCCACACCGCCAAATTCAACGGTCAATTCGGTGCCAGTAAAAACGTCCACGCCCGCCGATCTTCCCGCGTCCATCGCCTCTTCAATGTGGTCAACCGTATCGTGATCGGTAATCGCGATAGTTGTTAAGCCTTCCTTTTTGCAATGATTCACCAATTCCGTGGGAGTCATAATGCCGTCTGATTTATTGGTATGCATATGAAAATCAAACATCTGCCTCGGAAGTTCCTCGCTCATAGCGCTTCTCCCTTGTCCGACCGACGCCGTTGGCGTTTAGGTTTAGGACTTTCAAAGAACAAAAAGATTATAGCAAAATTTTGCAAAGAAAAAAGCGTTCCGTGGAACGCCTTTAAATAATTTCGTCTTCCGGCAAAACCATGCAACAGATGGAGCCGCCGGACTTTTCAATTTGGCCCGTACCGAATTCGGGCACAATCACTTTCAATCCCCAACCCTCCAACACTTTACGCAAATCATCGTGGCACCAGCACATCAAAACCTTGCCGTCTTTTTCAATCAGATTCAGCGCGTAGCTATACAAGTATTCGTTGCCGATTTCCGGATGGTGGCGATACAAATATTTCTTCTCAATACCAATCACAGAAACTCCGCTGTCATCCAACTCTTCCTGCAAACGATCTCGCGCGCCATCTTCAAACGCGTCCGCGTACATCAAAAAAGTTTTGATACTGGGCAGATAATTCGCCACCGAGTTAAGGTGATAGAATTCTTCCGTCACCCGCCGCACTATCGCCACTTTCACGCCCCAATTTTCCACAATCGCCTTCACTGCCTCCACTCCAGCTCGATTAGTCCGCCGATCCCCGTATCCCAGCACCAGCGTATTGCCGACCATCACGCAATCCCCGCCCTCAAAATAAGCGCCGCTCGGCAACTCATAGGCAGGAATTCCCAAATGCTTAAAAAATCTCTTGAAATGGAACGCCTCCGAACGTCGCGATTCCACCTGAAAATTCGCCTTAATAAACAAACTGCGCTCGCCCTTACGAAGCCACAAACCCGGATCGCGGGCGAAAACCATGTCTTCCAAATTAGGAACCGCTTCAATTAACTTCACTTCCAATCCAAGATCCTTTCTTAGATGATCCCTCACATCCAACCATTCATTATTCGCTTTCAAGATATGAGGACGGCCATAAGGCAAATTCGGCCGCATGCGCGGATTCAAATCCTGAGTTACGTCAAAAAAAGTCGGTTTGCA
>Ga0247727_10015750_pt1 | contig 12341 bp, 14 predicted proteins | sample WisWelCaveWW1625_FD_202498 | JGI IMG/M metagenome (GOLD analysis project Ga0247727, IMG submission 202498) | Biofilm microbial communities from Wishing Well Cave, Virginia, United States - WW16-25 | ecosystem: Environmental > Aquatic > Deep subsurface > Groundwater > Cave microbial mat | place... | reverse complement strand
CATTTTCTCGATTGCGCGGTCAAAATGGGGATTCATCGCCCCCGCGCACTGAGTGACCGCGCCGTGCAGGCGTTGCAACAGTATCAGTGGCCGGGCAACATTCGTGAACTGGAAAATGTGCTGACGCGTGCACTCATCTTGTGTTCTGAGTACACCATTGAGCCCGCGTACCTGCATCTGGCAGATTCACCGTTCCCCTCGACGGACGAGGCCGAGACAGGAGGTCCCCCCCGTCACTACCATGAGAGCATGGATGCCTACAGTCGGAAAGTCATCGAAGACGCGTTGCGCAGAAATGGATGGAACCAAACCAGAGCATCCGAAGAGCTCGGCCTTCAACGAACCTACCTCACGAAACTGCTCCGTCAGAAAGACATCTCCGGCAGACCGCCCCAGGAAAGCAGTTCTGAGTTGTGAATTGTGAATTGTGAATTGTGAATTAGGAATTAGGAATTATGAATTAGGAATTATGAATTAGGAATAATGCTCGAATGTTCAATTGAACATTCAACATTACACATTCAACATTCAGCATTACGGTTGCTGACACTTCCCGATGGCCCGCAACTGACCGGGAGTCAACCACCAACGAAGGACGCCTCGGCCTGGCTTCGCCGGGATCGGCAACTCAATCAGACAGGCCCCGGCTTTCTTCAGGGGGAACGACGCAGAGGCCCGCCCGGATAGGAGGACACTTGCGGCCATGCCCAACTGCGGTTCATGACCGATACAAACCACGCAGGATTCCGGCGGAATATTTTGCATTAAGCTGACCACCTGTGTCGGCGGAGCCTCCGGCAATAATTCATCGCGCAGTTGCATGAGCGTTGAACTCGCCCGCAGGCGGTACAGCAATTGAGCCGTTTCAACCGCACGTCTCGCAGGACTCGCGTAGATCACAGTCGGACGCACATCAAGTCGGCGCAGCCCTGCAGCCACCTCACGCACTCGCCGCTTGCCCTTCTCCGTCAGCGGACGATCGACATCCTTTCCCTCCCACTCCTCTCGCGCAACCGCGATACCATGTCGTACGAACACACAGTCCATTGTCGCTCCACTGACCTTGAACACTACTAGCTGCCGCGTCAGTTCCTTGACCAGGTCGTTTCAAAAATCGAGAAATAGATTCAGCGAGAGAATGTGATTCATGCGATCGGTACTGGCCGTGCAGATAAATTGGTTGAGATAACCGATTTCTGTCAGGATATGTGGTTGCCAACGATATCCGAGACCGGCAAATCCACGGTTTTGATCAAACCCTTTCTTCGCTCCCCAATCCGTCGAATTCAGATGCACGAACACCTCATCCCACACCACGACACTTGCAGCTGGATGAAAAGAGAACGGCCAGTTGAATTTAAAAAATTGACGAAAACGCCCGCCGGTATCGTTCCCATTTTCGAGCCAGCGCTGTTCAAGCCGTGTTCGGCTGGTAAAGGCGCCGAGAAGCGTCGGTCCTGACCACATATATTGCTGCCAGATCCTGTTTTCCCCGATCTCGTCGCCGACTACCGGGTAGCTCGATACGTGGGCATACCCTATCCATACAGTGGAATGGTCAGAGATCGCATAGCCGATCCCGGGACGAATCAACAGTTGGTCCATTTCCTTTCCCGATTCTCGCGTCCGAGGCTGGACTTCCATCCACCAGCGCAATTGTTTGAGGTCAGGGCTGACGAACCCGAAACTTCCTCGTGCCGTCACGTTTCCCCACAATCGGAAATCTTCCACCACCTCCGCCCGGACAATCGGCGAAGCGAAAGGCATCAGGGAGCATGCGACAATCGTGATGACGAGATAGAGCGCCGGCAGAAGTCTTCTGGCCGGTCGCATAACCGAATGGCGAGATGTAATCTGTGTATTGATAGTCAGAATAATCCTGGAGTCGATGGAATCGTCAAATAGAGTTCGTCGTCCACGGCTGTGAGATAGCTGGCACGTCTGCCGCGTTGCTGGATGTGGCCGGCAAAACCCTAACACAGTCGTCCTTCGCCAGGCTAGGAGCCTGTCCGACATTGCCTTTGTAATGAGGCGAAGGAGGTGTGGCCAGATACGAGGCCGCAGGCCCGGAAAAACCGGAGGTGTATTTACTGGAATACATTGAGGATTTTTTCTGGCCGAGAACGACGCGAATGATCGTGGATCGTTCGCCGCAGTAGAAAGATCAATGTCGGACAGGCTCCTTGTGCCGATCGCTTGTCCATCGTGTCGCAGCGCTTGATATCGTGGGCCAACGTCAAAAACGTCTGGCTTCGGCCGCCGCTTGACGGGGACTGGCTCCGCCGTCTGCCGCGGTGCCTGTCCCGCTCCTCACTGAGCCTTCAGCCTTCAGACCGCCTCGCCTGCCAACAATCCAACGGCAAGAAAGCGCGCGTCGATCACGTCGAGAATATGTCGCCGAAGCTCATCCCGAAAAGGTGCAAGACTCTCATCGTGAAGATAGCGATCGACCGTGCGAGGCAACCGCCGCCTCCAGGACTGGGCAGCCTGTCGCGCACCGTCAGCGGCAGGTGTTCCATGAACAAGAATGGTGCGGACTTCATGCTCGAAAAACCCCACATGCACTTCTTCATCATGCAAAATCGAGCTCAAATCCGGGCGCAAGCCGACTAACAGTCTTGCGAACTCCAATCCCAACGTTTCGTACCCGTAGAGATGCACCGCGAGGACCCTCCATTGACTGGGCATACGAGGAAGTGCCTTCTTGCCGTGTGAACTTGCTCCCAGCAGCAGCTCAAACTGTTTGAGATGCTCCGCTTCTTCTTCCTCATGACGACGCAAGAACTGCAACACCGCGGGCGAAACGTCCTGCGCTTGCGCAGAGCGTACCGCCCACAAGGCCATGGCCTCCGCCTTGAGGAATTGTTCCAGGATCGCCCGTTCGCAGGAGGAAGGAAGCAGAAGAGTCATGCGCCGAGTTTATCGGAACGATGGGGCGGAACCAACCTGTAACAAGCGCCACTGTTTGGGCGAGAGGCGCGGGACAGGCACTGCCGCAGAGCCAGTCCCCTGCCTCCGCAAGCGAGACGAGCGCGACTGGCGGGAAAAGCGCGACTGGTGAGACGGTCTGAAGGCTGAAGTGTTCGGATCCTCGACCTCAGTACCCAGCACTTCGTGTCCCGCCTGTATCGTTCACAATTCACGCGAGTCTCGCCCCTCGCGCTTGTCGCGCGCCGGGGGTAATGCGGCCTAGACACTCTCCAAATCATTCCTGTATCCTATCGCCGGTCATGTACCATCCTTTCTGGCGGTGTAGCTCAGTTGGTAGAGCAGCGGACTCATAAGCCGCGGGTCCCCCGTTCAATCCGGGGCACCGCCACCATACCAACCTTTGGTTGATCCCCCAACTCTCTATCACTGTATCGCAATTGACGTCGGCGGATACACACCTCCAGTCTTTCCTTACCGCCATCTAATACCGCACTTCGTGCGTATCACTCGCTTCATGCCGCATCGTTTTAAAGCCGGCGAGAGGACTCCTCCGACGTTCTCTACCAACAGCACCCGCATGCGATGACCTGCCGCTGCTGATAGGCACTCCAGCAGCACTCGCAGAGTTCTACGGTTGAATGGGTCATCCCATCGACACAGGCGATTCGTCGCTGGACCACTGTTCCACAGTCAGTACAGGCGCCGGCGAGTCGCATGTCCGTCCTACCCTCTTGGATCAGCATGGGACACGACCTTTCTGTTCGGACGAGCGCGCCGATTGCAGACGGCTGACATGAACTCCTGCCCGCCCTTGAGACTCGCCACATTCCGCCACAACCGAACCGATAACGGCTTCGCCTTGGACCGATACAACTCCCATTGCATCTCGCGCAATTGGCCATTCAAGAAATCCACTGTTCGTTCCAAGTCGACGAGCCGCTCTGTCCCAAAGGACTTTCCTATTGTGTGCATCATGTCCTCCCTTCTTTCATTAACAGGATGCTGATTTTTGAGTTCGTTCCAGACAACTCAGAACCCAGAACTCTTAACTCAGAACTTCTTCCCTAGTCCGTGCAATGCCGAATCACGCCGATGAGAATGCCTTCGATATGAAACGTATCTGAAGGTCTCACGATAATCGGCTGCATCGCCGCGTTTGCAGGATGCAGCTCTATGTGTGAGTCTTTCTTGAAGTAGGTCTTGATCGTCGCGTCATGGTTGACCAGGGCAACGACCGTTTGCCCGTTCCTGGCCGTCTCCTGTTTCCGCACCACCACAAGATCGCCTGGGAGAATGCCATCCTCTTTCATGGATTCACCTCTGACACGAAGCGCGAACGTGTTGCCGCCACGAAGCATACTCGGCGGCACATCAATTAATTCGGACTGCTGCACCGGTTCAATCGGCGAACCGGCTGCCACCATCCCCGCCATAGGAATTTCCGACGATCGGCCGAGTCGATCGATCGCCACTTTCACCATTCCAGGAATGCGTCGCATCCCCGCTTCATAACGCGCCACCGACACGCGCGTAGTCCTCAATGCATCAGCCAATTGCTGTTGCGTCAGTCCCAACTGTTCTCGCACTCGTTTGAGATTCGCCGGCTTCATGATGTAACCAATGGTTACACGTGCTGCGACAGATTGTCAAGCTCTTTAAATGGACTCCTAATAATGAAGCAAAAAACCCTGTCTGGCGTAGACTCTGTGTATAACCAAGTGCGAGACACCGCGGCAGGATGGGCAATCCGTCACACTGACACGGCAATCGACAATGGATATCTAGTATTTGTTGTTTCTACTGGGTTTAACCCTTAGGACCACCATATCTTGTGGTGTTATCCACGATGAAACCAATGCCTTAATTCTAGGCAAAGACGTATCTTGGATAGTGAAATGTGGGGGAAATCCATTGAAGGAGAGACTTATGAACAGGGTTATCCACAGAAGCTGGGGAGAGGGGTTTTGTGAACATTTTGCTTGATCTTTCTATACATGTTTTTCAATTTTCCTCCGCGATTTTTGTCTGTGATCGGGAAGCGTGAATTGTTATGCGCGCGAGACTTGCGAGAAAAGCGTGACTCGGCTGGTCTCTCTTGTTTATTTGGTGTGTTTGGTTTGTTTCGTTGAACTAGCTGTACCAAATGAACAAAACAAACCAGATAAACCAGACTCACCAGTCCCGCTTTTCCCGCCTGTCTCGCCCGTATCGATTGAGTCAAGCCTCCGCACTTGCAGCAGAAGTTCATGATAAAGCGGGCTGACACTCATACAGATCGTGGGACCAGGTGGACGGCACCGGCCTTGATCGCCGCCACAACCACTGAACCTGTTTCGAGACCAAGTTCTTCTCTGGCCCCCTTCGTAATCACCGCCCGCAGGGGAAAGCCGCAATCGACCGTGACCGTCACTAAAAGGCCCTGCGGCAGCACCTCGATCACAGGGCCAGACAGGTGATTACGCGCGCTGGTGACGCCGCTCCCCGCCTGCTCGAGCAAGACATCTTCTGCGCGAATGCAGACATACACAGCCGCGCCGCTCACGTCCGTTCCTAGGCCCTTGAGCGTCGTCCCGTTCACCATCACGGTCGCCAACCCGTTGTCGTTCGCGACCACTTGGCCCTGCACGACAGTCTCAATACCGACGATCTGCGCAACCTCCGCATTGGCCGGCCTGGAGAACACCTCCTGCGGCGAACCGGTTTGAAGAATCGTTCCACCCTGCATCACCGCAATGACATCGCCCAACGTCAAGGCCTCGGCCCAATCGTGCGTGACGATGACAGAAGGAATGTTCAACTGCGCCAACAGGGCTCGCAGTTCTCCACTCAAGCGACTGCGTGTCGGCGCATCCAAGGCCGACAGGGGTTCATCGAGCAACAAGAGCTGAGGTCGTCTGGCGATCGCACGCGCAAGAGCCACACGTTGCTGTTGCCCACCCGACAACTGCGCCGGCTTGGCCTGTTCGAGACCCTGAAGTTCCAATAAGGCAATCAGCTCACGGACACGCTCCCGTCGTGCCTCAGCCGGCAGATCGCTCAATCCATATTCAATGTTGCCGGCCACCGTATGCGTGGGAAAGAGCGCATAATCCTGCGGCATGTAGCCGATCCGCCGCGCTTGCGGCGAGAGTCGAATGTTAGAGGCCGCATCAACCCAGATCGTCGAACCGAACTGAATTCGTCCCTCTTCCGGCCATTCCAATCCGGCAAGACAACGAAGCAGGGTCGTTTTCCCGGATCCTGATGGCCCGAAGAGAATCAGGACTCGCGGAGGGTCCAGCGGAAGTCCCAGCTTTGCCTCCGCCGTAAACCGATCGGGAAAGGTCTTGCGGCAATCAACCGTCAGCGCTGCGGCCATACCGCCCAGACCTTTCGATTCATCGCATAGACCAGCAGCAACACGCTATAGGAGACCGCAAGCAAGAGCAGCGCCGTCTTGGCGGCCCCGGCATAGTTGAGCGCTTGCACCTCATCATAGATATCGATCGAGACGGTTCGCGTCTCTCCCTCGATATTGCCGCCGACCATCAGGACAACGCCGAACTCCCCCAATGTGTGTGCAAAGCTCAGCACTGCACCGGTGATGAGGCCCGCCGTGGACAGCGGAACAATCAGACGAAAGAAGGTCTTGAACTTCGACACCCCAAGCGTCCAGGAGGCTTCGATCAACCGACGATCGACTTGCTCAAAGGCTGCAACAAATGGTTGCACGGCAAACGGTAGACTGTAGAGAATCGACGCGAGGAGCAGACCTTCAAAAGTAAAGGGGAGCGGATGCCCGACCACGTTGCTGTAGAATCGACCGACTGGGCTGTGCGGACCGATCGCGACCAGAATATAAAAACCCAGCACCGTCGGAGGCAGAACGAGCGGCAACGCGACGACCGACTCAACAATGAACTTCCAGCGCCATTTTGAAAAGGTGAGCCAATAGGCGATGGGCAATCCGACGATGAGCAACAGGGCCGCCGTAAGCAGCGCGAGCTTGAAGGTGACGGCAATCGCAATCCAGTTCATCGATTACCTCGGCGATGGAACGACAAATCCATAGCGTTTCATTATTGTTTGACCCTCGGCACCCTGGATAAACGAGAGAAAGGCCTTCGCACTTTCTTGGTTCTTCCCACCCATGAGAATCACCGCACCTTGTTCGATCGGTGGATGCGCATCGGCAGGAATCTCCCAATACGTTCCCTTTGATTTCATGACAGGAGCCACCGCCAGAGACAACGCGATGATCCCGATGTCGCACGCCCCGGATTCAATAAACTGCGCCGCTTGCGAGATATTCTCTCCTAAAATGAGCTTGTCCTTGACCTGGTCATAGACCTTGAAATATTCCATCGCCGCAACAGCCGCCCTGCCATAGGGAGCATGTTTGGGATTGGCGATGGCGATTTTCTTGACGGTCGGCTCGCGCAACGTCTCGAACCCTTGTGTTACATCGATGTGCGATTCATTCCCGGTCCACAGGACTATCCGCCCGACGGCATACTGATAGAGCGAGCCCGGAAGGGTCAGACCGGCTTCTCCCAATTTCCTGGGATACGCGATGTCGGCTGAAAAGTAGAGGTCGAACGGCGCGCCATTTTGAATTTGCGCATAGAAATTTCCGGACGATCCGAGCGCCAGCCTCACGTGATTGCCGCTCGCTTTTTCATACTCAGTCATAATTTCTCTGAAGGCGAAATTCAAATCTGACGCCGCCGCAATCGTGAGCTCCTCCGCGGCTGCAAGGTTCACACCCGTGATGACGAACATACACAACGCGATAATGATTCGAATCATCGGCTAACCTCCTTACAATCGGACTCTCAACTGAAGATAGAAATAATCCGTATCCTTGTTCCCGCCGGCGGGTAAATTCGCGGAAGTGGGAAGCCGGTCAAAATAGGATCCCTTGAACCAATGATCGTACCCGGCATCAAAGTCCAGGTTTTTGCTGACAGCCCATTGCACACGGAGTTCCACATCGTGCCCGATATCGTTTCCAGATCCCCCGGTGGAATCCCTCAAGCCGGAACTTCCGAAACTATCCTTGTTCTGAGCCAAATACCAGAATCGCTGTTTGAGTTGAATGGTCCAGCCTTTTGCCGGTGTCACGATCATCCGCCACCCAGGGGAACTTAGGTTGGTTCTGAAAAATGGGCCGAAGGTTCCGGTCGGCATATATTCAAATCGTCGAGCCCCAAACAGGGTGTCGAACCCTCCGTCCTGGCCGTCGCCAAGTTTGCGGTCTCCGCTGGCGTAGTCGTAGTGAATCAGGAATCTGGGAGACCAGGGGACATCGAACATATACCCCAGATCCAGATGCTGAAAATGGGCGAAATGATCGGTGACTCCACGGGTGCCGGTCTGCCAGGCACTCTCAAGTTCGTAATCTATTTGACCTTGCGCAGGATCTTTATAGAGACGAATTCCAAAAGTGGAGTAGGTGCGATGGTCGGTAACGTCTGCCACACGTCGGTCGTTTAAGCCCAAGTAATAGGCATCCAACTGGAGCCAGGGGATATGCCTGCTCTCTAAGTAGGTTCCCCAAAAAAGAGACTTGTTGTTTTGTACATCACGGTTCACATCGTCACGAATCACCGGTTCCACAAAAAAAGCCCTGACTCGCCAGGTCTTGTCCTGGCCGATTTGCCAATGGGCCCCATCGAACGAATTTGAGGTATTTCGAAAGTCGTTTCGCGCGATCAGCCGGCGACGACCAAAGTCCATCGTCATACGCCCGAAATGCAAGTCGGTTCGCAATCCGCTTCCCCCAACATTGTCCAGGGTCAATGACCCGAGTAACTGTAAGATGTCGTATTCGTTGACCGTCGTGGTATCTCTAAAGTCTCCACGCTCCCTATCCAAATAAGCCCGCGCGTCCTGCCCTTCAAAGAGAAATCGCAAGGGGCCATTGCCTCCCAATCCAATGCGCAGCCGGGACCGGAGGGCGATTTGGGGATCAGTGCCCCCATTTCCAATGCTCTGACTCGTTCGCCAAGGATGGTCGTACGATTCAAATCTGGTCCGGTTTTCGATGCCAAGGTCCACCCAATCGGGTAAGTGCAATGAAGTTTTCAAATAGCGGCTCCAATCAAGTTCCTTCCGTTGATTGAGGATCGCATCGACTGGTTCGATCCAGTTTGTTCCAGTTTGTGCGTCTGCCATCTTTTTGATGCCACGAATCACATCAGAATAATCCGAACCGTTTTCTCTCTGGGTGGACGAGGGTGATCCAGACTGTGGTTCCTCAGCCAGAGCGGCGCCGCTAACGAGCGCCATCGCCATCCCGAAGGCCAGCATGCCTATTGTGGAGAGCCTGCCGTCAGCCGACACGCAACGCATGGAGCTTTCCTGTTTCACTGGTGTCATACCCGCCCAGCGCCTCGATCTCATTTCGAAACGGGCGGCTGACCAGAGTCTCGAACAAATGGGCTAACGTCGGATGGAGCTTCAGATAAGCTTTGGGGACGACAAGGTCATAGCGCACGGCTTGAAGCGGTACGAAGTCGAGTTCAAAAAGTCGCGCAGCGGATCGTATTCCGATACCGACGTCCGCCTGACGGCTTGCAATCGCGCGCGCAACTTCGAAGTGCGAGGCGACGATCGTGCCATAGCCCTTCACCTGATCCTGATTGATTCCCGCCACGCGCAACCGCTGATCCAGCAATAGCCTGGCCCCAGCCCCTTCTTCCCGATTCACGAGTGTGACGTAGGGATCGGCTACGTTGCTGACCGCACGGATAGACTTGGGATTACCCGCTCGAACGAGCAAGCCCTCTTCCCAGGTCGCGAATGTGACGACCTCATAGTTCGAACCTTTCAGCGCACGCCGGAGGAACGGCAGGTTTGATTCCCCCGTCGTCGGGTCAAAAAGATGCAGACCTGCGACATGAACCTCGCCCTGCTGCAAGGCCCGAAGCGCCGCCATACTTCCCATCGTCCAGCCGACCACGGAGGTCTGGTCCTTGCGCCGTCGCATGTGCTCACCTGCTAGGAAGATTGCCGGATCACAGCCAGCCACAGAGATTGCTTGTTCAATCGCCTGACGATCTCGCGATAGCTTTACACGCACCGTCGCACCCGAGGTCTGACCATGCGCCTTCACGACATAGCCATCAGCAGGAACAGTGAAAGAAAGCGCCTCACCCAATCCGGTTACCGGTCGCACGACAGTCTTTGAGCCCACCGTCGACACTTTGACTCGGACGGGTGAAGCCTTCGTGTCGTTTTGCGGGAGATGGCCGATTAGCTTGCCTTCGACAATGTCCTCGGCTGCGGCAAGGCTGAACAAGTCTTCAACGCGACATGTCAGCACCGACGCCAAGCGAAGCGCGACGACTGTCGTCGGCAAATACAGATTCGACTCAATAGAAGAGATCGCTTGCCGCGTAACGCCTGCATGTCTGGCAAGTTCTCCTTGCGAGAAGCCTTTCTGAATACGGAGCAATTTGAGGCGATTGGAAAATTGGGAAATACTCTCGGTCGGTTGCCTCGGAGTTTTCATAAGCAATATATAGCCATTATACTTGCTATATGTCAAGCATACTTGCTATCAATCTTAGGATTTCCCACGGGTAATGCCGTCAACATTGACCCTCTCGATCCTTTTCTCTAGGATCGGAACCATTTCCGTGTCATGCCTACGATTCGTACGCTCGAAGGAGGACTATGCATATTCGATGGAGCAGCATCACTGTGCGGCTTTTCGGACCTTCACTGCTCTCACTGATGCTCATAGCTGCACATGCTGCCGCCGCAGACCAATTCGGTACCCCAAAGGGGGATGAAGGTACGCGCATCTTTAAAGCCACGGAATATCCACACTACAGCGGGCAATTTCACCTTTCCGGGCAGGGAACCACACTGATCGGAAGCATGAACGATCGTACACCGTGGGATCACCTCGACTACGCAGGCAAACACCTGCTATCAGTGCAGGGCTCCATCGACATTAAGGTGAACGAACTCACGAACAGTGGCCAGGTGGTCGCTGAATTTGTTGAGGGCTCCGACGGTTATCGGATCGTCTTTGACCGGTTTGCCGCGAAGGCTCCGTTCCAGGATGGAGGCATTGCGACCAGAATCTATGAACATGGTGACTCCGGAAACGGCGATCCGCTGTATCCGAAAACGTGGCTGTATCTTGGTGGGTGGGGCACTGCTACGATGCACAAGAACGATCAGGTGCTCTACAAGGACTATGATGCCCATTTCATGGTCATGGAACGGTCCCGCGATCCAAAAACCCATGAGGTCCGCTATCCGATCACGCGGACTCTGCCCGGGGGGGAAACCGATCCGGCTGGAATGGAAATCGATCTCTGGGTACGGTCGAAGGACCAAAACACCAACAACTTTCCCCCATTTGAAACTTTTGTCCATCTCTGTTGGGAGGAAGTGACGTGGCGGAGCGCTCAATGAAGGTGTTGGCCAAAGCCCTCCTCAGTGCGGTGGTCGCGATTCCTTTGGGATTCGGGACTATTGTGACTCAGGCAGAGACCACCTCTCCTGCGCCTGCGTGGGACTTTGATCATGAGCAGCCAGGTACCCTTCCCGGAGAATTCTCAATTGGAACTTTGTTTGATGGAAGGCCTGCGGGCGATTGGCAGGTCTTCGCGACTGATCGAGCCAAGAGTCCCCCCCACGTGCTCGCCCAGCTCATGGCCAAGGGAGCCGAACATGCCTACAAAGTGGTGCTGATCAAGGAAATCATCGCCTCTGACCTCAATCTTGAAGTGTCGTTCTTGCCGATCCAGGGACAGGCAGACATGGGTGGTGGCCTGATTTGGCGGGCAGCCGACGATCGCGATTATTATCTGGCAAGGGCTAACCCGCTGGAACAAAACATTCGAGTCTATCGGGTCGTGAAGGGCGTTCGACACCTGTTACAAAACTTCGACCAGACGATTAACGTGAAGCAGTGGCACACACTGAGGGTCATCCATCAAGGCTGCCGCGTGAACATCTTCTATGACGGCAAGCAGATCTTCGAACTCTGTGACAAGACCTTCCACGCCGGGATGATCGGACTATGGACTAAGTCTGATGCCGTCACCTACTTCGACGATCTCCAGTTGCAGCATGTGAAATCAGCGCAAACGAGACAAGGAGCGCAATCGACAAGGATTGACGTCTTCTGGCGGGATGTGAAAATCAGCAGAACGCGACACAAGCAGCATAAGTGAACACAAGACCATACTACTCAGCGTTATGAAACACATGATCGGGAGGCGGCCTTGAGGCAGTGCTGAGCTCGACGCACGACTGCCATGGACCTTGCCCCACGCGACCACGTAGACACATTGCGCCCAGTCTCAGGGGTGGGTTACAGTGAAACTTCACTGAGTTGGAGAACTGTGTGACGGAACAAGTTGCCGAATCCATAGAAGAACAGTCGTTGCTGAGCCACCCAGGCGCGA
>Ga0247727_10015749_pt1 | contig 12342 bp, 11 predicted proteins | sample WisWelCaveWW1625_FD_202498 | JGI IMG/M metagenome (GOLD analysis project Ga0247727, IMG submission 202498) | Biofilm microbial communities from Wishing Well Cave, Virginia, United States - WW16-25 | ecosystem: Environmental > Aquatic > Deep subsurface > Groundwater > Cave microbial mat | place... | reverse complement strand
GAAAAAAATGGAATCCGAATTTCCGACAGGGGTTAAAAATAGTGAACAAAATTGGATAAAAGCCAATTAATTGTAAAAAAATGAAAATGATCAATGTTGTAAAAATTTTATTTATCAGTTCAGGATTCGTGGATTTGAAGAATGTCTGCCAAGACCCGATAAGTAAAGCCCCAAATGTAACCGTCCTCTAATTTGATACAATGAAATAATTGTTGTGGTGAATTTTTTAGGAAAGACTGTCGGCTGTGGTTATCCTTGTTCTTGAGATAAGTGGCGGGTAGCCAAAGATAGCGGTCAATTTCCTTGGGGTCGACTGTGAGAGGGACTTGCATCGGGATTTCAAAAAGAAAGGGGCTGACGAAGATGGGAGCTTCGGTTAATCGGCCAGCGTGAGTAATCGGCAAGGTTTGTTTTAAATTTCGTGGATGAAGCTGCAGTCCACATTCCTCCCGAACTTCGCGAAGACAAGTGGCCAATAAATCAGGATCGTTTTTGTCGCGGCCGCCGCCTGGGAAAGCAAAATGACCGGACCAGGGATCCTTAGGATTGACCGTTCGTTTAATAATTAAATATTCAGGATCAAGGTTACGGGTTCGAATAATGGCAACGGCGGCTTGGGGTTCTGGTGAAGGCAATGACATGGATTCTCAATTTTCCGAATATAGTTTTATGAGTGGGGGATGCCCTGGAGACAACGGAATAAGCTGGTTCCAGAGGGGTAAATAAAAAGTTGTTAGAGACTTAATCCAAAGCGGGAGATGGATTCCCAAAATGGGATTTTTCCAAGCGGGAGGATAGACGGCCAATACGATTTGAAAATAGCTGATGGCTTTTCGACTTAAGGATTGTGCGCCCTGTAAATTTTTTACCTTTATTTTTAAAAGAGCCGCCGTATGCTGAATCAGACCTTTTAGACAGGATCCTGTGACGGGATGGGATTTGACCTGCCGCCAAATTTTTTCCCAGGCTTCATGGGCTTCCCAGAAAAAACCATTATGGTATAGATCAATTCCAAATAGATAAATGAGATTTCTTTTGCAAAGGGCTGGATTGGGAAAATGACCCAGTAAATTTTGCTGAAATTCTCCGGACCAGGGTTCAAGCGGATGTCTTGAGGGCGGCGGGGATAATCCCGGAAGATAAGGCTCCGGGGGTAGAGGGATTTGAAAACATAGCCGGGGGCACTGCGGTTTCTCGGTTTGTTCGCGAAAAAAATTTTGCAGGGGCGGATGATATTTCATGATGTCATCAACCGAGAAGATTAAATGACTTCATTATAAAAATACCTGCTGAGATAGAGAAGACGGAGGTCAACGTTGCTGTGACCACAATTGTCGCAGCTAATTGGAAATCAGCATCCATGGCCTTGGCCATCATGAAACTGGCTACCGCGGTTGGTGCTGAAAACAGAATAAATAAGATGGCCAGATGATCCCCCCTGTCATTGAGCAGCCAAGCAACGCTCGTTAGAACGAGAGGAATGAGGATGGTCTTTATGAGGACAGCCGTCATGACCATGACCCGATTTGATTTAAAATGTGAAAAATTCAGGGAAGCGCCGATGCCCAAGAGGCTGAGCGGAAATGTGAGATCGGCTAAGGAATCTAAAGTCTCTAAGGCAATCTGCGGCAACGGAATTGGGATTGTCGCAAAGAGCAGCCCGAGAACCGTTGCAATAATCAGAGGATTAGTAAGAATTTCTTTAATGATTTTTTGGGGATGAAAAGATTGCTGGAGTGGAATGGTCAGCGCGAGTACGGCCAAGATGTTATAGAGAGGCATAATCATGGATAATAAGAGGGCGGCATGGGAAAGTGCGTCACTTCCCAGCCAGTTTTTTATAAGGGGTAATCCAATAATGGCAAAATTGCTCCGGAAACAGCCCTGCGTAAACGAGGCTTGAGATTTAGGATCCGCAGAGATAAATCCGGCGATCCACCAAGCCAAGAGAAAAAAAAGAATGGTTCCTCCATAGACCAGCCCCAAATCGGACCAGCGGAAAACATCGGCCGGAGAACAACGGGAGATGGCAAGGAAAACCAACGCCGGCATGGAAATTTTGAAGACCAGATTAGAGGAGCTCTCCAGAAAGTGGCTATCGATAAAAAAAATTTTTTTTAAAATGATTCCTAAAAAAACAATCACAAAAACAGGAGCGACGATATTCAGAGTAAAGAAGATATTCCCGATCATAGATTATGCAAGTTCAAAAATTGGGTGTAGTTTGAATCCGTACGCGAATAAATTGTTTCGACTTTACCGAGGCGGAGCAGGCAATCTTCGCCTTTATTCTCCCACTTTTTCCAGCGGCGGACGGCTGGCCGGAGGGGCGAACTCAGGCCAAGGCCGAGAGACGAGACCTCCTAATCCCGATAGGGATCAAATTCATCTGCTCCAGCCATAATGACCCCGAGCGGTGTTAAGGTATGGAGAATTTTGACCGTATTTCCCTGGGCTGTCAGGACCTGATCTAGACGACGATAAACCTGAGGTGCTTCATCGAGCCCTCCTCCGCGCAAAACGATTTCCTTTTCCCTAAGCCAGTCATGGATCATAGGCCAGGAAATTTTTCCAGGGGAAAGCAGCTTCCTTTTTTTATCCCAACCGCGGATCCGACCCGCGGCTTGACGGCGGGACATGATCCGACCGGCCCCATGAACCGTAGAAAATAACAGAAGGCGGCTCTGCGGGGTGTCGACTCCTTCTATGATGACGGCCGGGTCTCCCATACTTCCGCCGATAAAACCGCGTTGTCCGGGAAAGGCTGGGGTAGCACCTTTACGGATGACAATATATTCCTCGTTCTGGTGGGTTTCGCGCCAGGCGAAGTTGTGATGATTATGAATTCTTTGAACAATTTTTGCTCCCAAGAGATCGGCAATGGTTTGACAAACCCATTCCCGGCCGGCCCAGGCATAAGCGCCAGACAAGGTCATTGCGGCAAAATAGCTCTCTCCCAGTGGTTTATTCAGTGGAAGTAAGACTTCTACTTCTTGTACACGGGAATCCCATGATTTATTGAGAGAGAGATTCAAAAATCCGCCGGCGGTTCTGTGTCCCAGTCCGCGGCTCCCGAAATGAACTCCGATCCAGATCGACTTTTCCGAGTCGGCAAATATATCAACATAGTGATTTCCCGAACCAACCGTTCCCAGTTGTTCACGTGCCAGTTTTTTTAGTTCATTGCGGATGCGGGGGGTCGGGTAGGCATCCCATTCAGGACGGTCAAATAAAGGGTGGTCTTGAGGAGCACGCGGATTTTTTTGGCCGATCCCGAAAGAAATATTCCTTTGGATTTGATCCAAAAATTCATTTAATTTTAATTTTTCTATTTTTAGATCAAGTTGGACAGCCATATTTCCACACCCAATGTCAAAGCCAACACCGACTGCAGAAATTTTTTCGCGGTAGGCCATGACCCCTCCAATGGGCATGACATAACCGAGGTGTCCATCGGCCATGAGCGCCCCGCGTTCTGCGCGGCTTAAGACATCGTAAAATTGAGCCAATGTCTGGGCTTCATGCGTTCCACAAATGGGGTTTTCGTGAATTTGATGTTCCATATTTTCGAGATAGAATAAAACATTAACTCAAAATCCGAATTAGTGAAAGTGAGCTGGACTGATGCAGATTGGGGGTTGTCAAATTATGATTTTTCCTGATAGTTTGTTTGCCGGTGGTACTCTTTGCGGCGGCTTAAATATTCTTCTTTAGACATTTTGATTGTAGCGGGTTGGCCTTGTTTTAACTGTTCATAAATTTTTTGTAAGAATGGGATGCACCAGCCGCAACCGGTTCCAGCGCTGTAACATTGAGAAAAAAGAGAGGGAACCGCCGGGTGGTGGAGGCGGTAAAATTTGACTAATTTGTGAAGAGGGACATGAAAGCAAATACAAACTTCGCGTTCGTTTTCCTGAGGCGTGTCATCCATCATATAACGAAAATACATTTTTTCATGAAATATAGCCAAGAAAAATTTCAGGTTAAGTGTGTTTGATAGATCCATGAGAATTCAAACGATGATTGTTTTGATGAGCTTGGATTTCAGAGGATCTTTGTCTGTGCCGACAACCTTGCCGAACACAGATACCGCGTTCTCCGGCGCGGCGGGCGCAGTGAATTTTTTAGAATCTCCTTGCTTTCAACAGAGCGAGGTTCATAAAGATTTTTTGCTCGCTTAATTCCGAATATATATCTTTCCAGCATATGATTTTGGTGATTGACAATTATGATTCTTTTACCTATAATCTCGTTCAATACCTTGGAGAAATGGGACAGGAACTCCAGGTTTACCGGAACGATCAAATCGATGTTGAAGAAATCAAGACGTTAAAGCCGGAGAGGATTGTCATTTCTCCGGGGCCCTGCACGCCTAAGGAGGCGGGTATCTCGGTTCCTTTAATTATGGCCTTACAAGGTCAAATACCTATTCTGGGGGTTTGTCTCGGCCATCAGGCGATTGGGGCCGCCTTTGGCGGTGAGGTCATCCGCGCGCCGTATATCATGCATGGCAAGGTTTCTAAAATTTTTCACGATGGGAAAACAATTTTTAAAAATCTGGAAAATCCATTTACCGCCACGCGCTATCATTCTCTGATTGTCAAAAGAGAAAATCTTCCGGATTGTTTAAAGATTTCGGCCTGGACCGAGGATGGACTGATCATGGGTCTAAGACATGCTACGTATCCAATTGAAGGGGTTCAATTTCATCCCGAATCGATTATGACTCTGGAGGGGAAACGGTTACTGGCTAACTTTGTTAATCGGTCATTCAATTATGAGTAAGATTTGAATAATTTTTTTGACATCTTTCAAGAATAAAGTTATCTTCAAAACTCGTTTGTCTTTTTAATTAAAAGGTATTATTTCCCTTTGTTATTGATGGAGAAAAATTTATGGCTGAAGTGAGTCTTAAAAAAGTTTCGAAGATATATGATAATAAAGTCGTGGCTGTCCGTAACGTTAACATTGAAATCAAAGAAAGAGAATTTATTGTGCTGGTCGGACCGTCAGGCTGTGGTAAATCGACGACCCTGCGTATGATTGCCGGTCTTGAGGAAGTTAGCGAAGGAGAGATTAGTATTGACGGGAAACTTGTGAATGATGTCCCGCCGAAAGACCGCGATATTGCGATGGTTTTTCAGAATTACGCCCTCTACCCGCATATGACGGTATACAAGAATATGGCCTTTGGTTTGAAATTAAGAAAATTCCCAAAGCATGAAATTGATGAACGGGTACGTGAAGCGGCTGAGATTCTCGGGATCCAGGACTTGCTCGAGCGGAAGCCGAAGGCCCTGTCGGGCGGACAGCGCCAGCGGGTGGCGGTGGGCCGTGCAATTGTACGAAAACCCAAAGTTTTTCTATTTGATGAGCCCCTTTCCAACCTGGATGCAAAGCTGCGGGTCCAGATGCGTACGGAGATTAGCAAGCTCCATTCCCGATTGGGGGCAACGATGATTTATGTGACGCATGATCAGGTTGAGGCGATGACCATGGGAGATCGCATTGTCGTGATGAAAGACGGCCTGGTGAACCAGATTGACCGACCCATTCAACTCTATCAGAATCCGGTCAATCGTTTTGTGGGCGGATTTATTGGGAGTCCTTCGATGAATTTTGTTGAAGGAAAAATTACGGAAAAGGGGAGCGATCTGATTTTTGACGAGGGGTCTATTACGGTCCCGGTCTTGCCAGAAGATATCCAGCGGCTTAAGGCATACAAAGATCAGGAAATTATTCTGGGAATTCGTCCCGAAAATATCTATGATTCAAATTATGATGAAGGGGCTAAAATTAAACACCGGATTAAGGCCAAGGTTGAAGTGATTGAGCCTCTCGGGAATGAGGTCCTGTTGAATTTAACCACCGGTAAAACTTTATTTATAGCGCGGGTTGATCCCCGTACGATGCCTAAAATTGAGCAAGAAATCGAACTAACGGTCGATGCTTCAAAGATCTATTTCTTTGACAAGAAAACAGAAAAAAGGGTGTAACAGCCATTTTTTCCGATCTAACCAGTTTCCGTTCAGGACTTATCCAATGAGCGGTTTTCAATTTAAAAGAGGATTAATTTTTTGATCCTCTTTTTTTGTTCAGAGAACCAGCGTCACAAATGGCGATGATCAAATTTAGTTTTAAAAACAAGGAGTTCCTGGTTGTTTTGTTTACCTTGGTTTTATCCTTGGGAATTCTGACGGGAGGATTGCTCTATCTTAACAATGCCAAATTTCGTAAAGAGATAAAAACCTGTCAATTTATTTTTAAAGGGGTCAGTACGCTGACGGTTGGAGATCCGGTGAAGATTGCCGGTATCAAAGTTGGAGAGGTTTTAAAAAAGGAACTCTATACGGACTCCGTCTGGGGAAAGGTCAGCGGGATTCGGATAACAGTTGAAATTGATAAAGCGGTTCATGTCCCGGATAATTCTAAAGTCACAATTCAAAATGTGGGGTTAATGGGAGAACGGATGGTGGGGATCGTATTGGGAGATTCTCCGTATGAAGTCACATCCGATCTGCCGATTTGGGGAACGATTGATAGCGGGATTTCTGAGGCGATCGGAATGTTGGGGGATCTGCTCTTGGAGGTGAAACGTTTATTGAGCTACTCCCTGATTCTTGTCGATGCGACCATCGGGGATCCGTATTTTCAAAAGACTCTGATCGCGACTTCGCTCCGAATCAGAGAGGTTACCGATCTCTTAGGTGAGTTGGTTCAGGAGAACGCGGGTCTATTGAATGAAAGTGTGGATCGCTTTTCGGTTGCTGCAGTTCAAGCGCAGCAATGGATTGAAAGGAATCACCCTAAAATAGAGGCGATGCTGAGTGAACTGGCGCAGGCATCCACTGCGCTCGTCAATCTGATGCAAGCGGGCTCGCAGTCCTTACAGAATTATCAGAATTTGGGACTATTAATCAAAGACCAAAAAAATACCGTTGGGCAATTGGTTTTTAGTGAAGTTCACTATCAACGAACCATGAAAATTTTAAATCATTTGGAGCAGCAACTCCGGCAAATTCGAAAAAGAGGCGTTAAATCTAATTTGAATTTTTTCTAGGATCTTTTGGGCCAATCGCAGAAAGAGGAGGAACACTTGATTCAGCAAAAATCTGAGGGAGCGGTTAAGATTATCGAAATTGAAAAGGGAGATCAGAAGTATTTTGATGATCAGGCCCTGCTGGACATCATCCAGTCGCTGGTTTTGCAGGAGGCGCCAGCGGTTGCGCTTCATCTCCTGGATTTTACTCATATTTACAGTGAGGAAATCCGTGCTTTGGTCAATTCATATCATGCGGTCAAAAAAGCGGGAGGGAAACTTTCCATCATCATCAGCGGAGATAGCGAGGATACCTCTAAAATAACCAAGGTGCTTCATTCCGTTGAACTGCATCGGATCATCCCTATTTATCATAATTATAAACTTTTTAAAGAAGATGTTGAACGGATGTCCGGTATTCCCGCCGAACCATCCGAACCGATGCGATCTGAAGATAAACAGAAAATTCAGAAAAAATCAGGCGAGATTAAATTCAGTTCTTCGAAACCGACGGCGGAACAGGCAGAAAAATCAGAAGAAGAAGCGGGGGTTGAAGCTAAAGCGGAAACAGAAGAAAACAAAACGACCGGATCAGAACCAGCCGATTTCGAGGCTCCATTAGAAGATGAAGAGTCTGTTAAGAAAAAGGAGCGTATTGAAGACATCCTTGAGACGGAAGAGAGCAGGGGAGAGATAGAGCAAGAGTCCAGTGAAGAGCAAGAATCCGTAGCCGGAGGGCGGAATACCATTCTCAGCGAAGATGATGAGGCGGCATACTTAGATAAGGTTGCCGGAGAAAATCGTCGCGGAAAAATTTTAAAATTAATGATTAAAATTCTTATGCTCATCCTGCTTGGGGCGGCCGGATATTTTTGGTTCTATATAAAGGGGTAAATTTAAGATGCGTTAATGCGATCCGATTTTGCCAAGTGCGGCACCTCCGTCAATATTCCTGCATTCCCGTTCATTTCTAAAATCGATTCTCCTTGATCCCCGGAATAATGAAAATATACTCACGACATCGGACTATTGACAGTCTATTCCGATTCATCAAAACGACCTTCAAGATGATAAAATTTTCATCTTCTTATTTAGCGAGTTTAAAATTAATCTGTTTTTTGTCAGTCTTTGGATCCGCTGCAATTGGGCCGGTTTGGGGGACTGATCAGATTGAACTAGAATGGGGCGATTCAATTCACATTTACGGACAGAAACTTCCCTGGCGCAGCGTTAAGCATCCTAAGATCGGTCTTGTTTTAAGCGGCGGCGGAGCACGGGGGCTGGCCCATATCGGCGCACTCAAAGTTTTAGAAGATTATGGCATTGACCCGGATTTAGTGATCGGAACAAGCATGGGAGGGGTGATCGGCGGATTGTATGCCTGCGGTTACAGTGCCCGGGAAATCGAAAAAATGTGCCAAACACTGGATTGGCAGGAAATTTTTCAGGACCAACCCCAGCGTCGTTCCTTATTTTATACACAAAAGTCAGGAGAGGCTGATCACATTCTGGAGGTTAAATTTGACCAATGGCGCCCTGTGATCCCGATTGCTTTTCGCCACGGCCATAAAATGACGAACTTCTTGGTTTTAAAGACGATGTCCAGCAATTTGCTCTGCCGATCCGATTTTAATCAATTGCCCCGAATCTTCCGGGCGATTGCAACCAATCTTGAAAGCGGAGAACGCGTGATTTTGGGAAAGGGCAATATCGGGGAGAGCATCCGTGCGAGTCTGGCCGTCCCTTTTGCTTTTACTCCGGTCGAAATTGATTCGAACTTGCTGATTGACGGAGGCTTTGTCGATGTGATTCCTGTCACCCTGGCGCGGGAGTTGGGGGCGGATCTTGTCATCGGAATCGATATTTCCGGAGTTTTTAAAAAACGGGAACAGCTGACCAATCCTTTTGAAATTTTAGACCAAATTGTAACGATTACCATGAGTCAGCAAAAAAAAATGCAGGGTGCCCCACCCGATTTTATTCTTTCGCCGGATCTCCACGGCCATCTTTCCACTGATTTCACTCATCTTGATCAGGTCATCCGCGATGGTCAAGAGTGTATGCGGGTCTCGGTCGATTCCATCCAACGGGTCATTCAAGCGCGCCGGTTGCCGGCTCTATCGTCAGCGCGCTTTCTCATTTCACAATTGGAATGGGAAGGGTTGAAAGAGATTTCAGATTCCTTGATCAAGCCCCTGATCCCTTATCAGAGCGGCGAGGCTGTTTCACGCAAAGAATTATATCCGGTTTTAGAAAAAATTTATAAAACCGGATACTTTAAAGAGGCCGTCATCACGCTCAACCCGATTTCCGGCCGTGAAACCGCAGTTAAAATAAAGGTCAGAGAGAACGGGTTGCTCAAACAAATAGAAATATCCGGCAATTATTTATTTTCCGATTCAATCCTTTTTTCTCTGATGCAATCTAAAATTTCCGAACCCATCAATTTCTGGAGAATAAAAAAAGATATTGAAACACTTTTAACTTTTTATCATACCCAAGGGTATGTGGGTACGATGCTGGATTCCTTGTCCATCAGCGGCGGATCTTGTTACTTAAGGATCAATGAGGGTGTCGTGAATCAAATCCGTTTTGACGGTCTCCGCTATACCCGGCACTTTGTGGCGGAGCGGGAATTCCCGCAGCCGCTGCATCAGCCGGCGCGCTTTGATCAGATCGCTCAGGGGATTGCGAATCTGTATTCCACACAATTATTTGAATATGTACTCGTGCATCTTGAGAAAACAGGAACAGGGATTCGGATTAGGATTAAACTAAGAGAGAAAGAGCACCTTGCTTTGCGTTTTAGCCTGCGCTATGATGTGAACCGGCTCACGGAAGGTTATTTGCGGCTGATCGATGACAATTTATTCGGACTGGATGCGCAATCCCATTTACATCTACAGTACGGTTTGCGGCGGGAGCGTTATAAATATGAGTTAAAGGCAGACCGGCTGTTTAATACCTATTTTACTTATAAACTTTCTCCCTATTTCTATAAGAATAAGGTTTTTGAATATCAAAATGACAGTCTGGGAAATCCGACCAATCAGATCCGGCTGAATACCCTGCGAAAGGTCGGGTTTACCGCTTCAGTCGGGCAGCAGATCTACCGGCTGGGAACCGTCTCGCTTAATTTCCGCATCGAAAATTATAAGGTTAATAATGAATACTTACCCACTTTTAAAGAAAACTTACGGACCTTTTCCAAGGGAATGCGGATTTTTTCTTTGCGTTCGGACGTGGAGACTCAGGACAAATATCCTTATCCGAATTCCGGGAAAAAGGTCCATTTTTCAATCGATCTGGCCAGTGACCTGCTGAATGGGACAGAGACTTTTATCAATTTTGTTTCGAGCATGGAAACCTACCTTAATTTTTTCAAAGTGCATCAATATACCCCGCGGATTCATTTTTGTATTGCGAACGAAGGATTACCCCGGGTCGAACAATATTCCTTAGGAGGCTATTCTACCATCCTCACGAATGATGATATTGCTTTTTATAATAATTTCCCTTTTTCCGGTTATCAGGAACAGGCTTTTCCCGGCGACGGACTCTTTGTATTGAGTCAGACCTACCGGTATCATTTTTTAAAATATTGCTACCTGTTCTTAAAATATGATGTCGGAAATACCTGGCAAATGAAGCAGAACTCTGATTTACAGACTGAAATTAAGAGTGCGGTTCAGAATATTAAACACGGACTGGGAATCGGACTGGCCGTGAATACAGGAATCGGTCCGCTGGAATTATTTTACGGGCTGTCCAATTATCCTGAATCCTTTGATATTAATGTTCAAAATTTGTACTTTAGTGCAGGGTTTGATTTTTAGTCTATTCTTGGAGTCCATCAATCCCTTATTTTTAAGATAAAAAACCTTCGTTGATCTCTCGCTGATCTTGATTCTCCTCTTAAAAAAATAGTGTACGATTAACCAGTATCCGTTTTTTAAAATATTTTTTTATTATATTACATATCAATGAGTTACGAATTAAAAAATAATCCGTAAAAACGGTTAAAGTCGCTTAATTTCTGTCCGATATGTTAAATAACCTGATGACTGTTCTGACTGAATCCGTCTCCCTCAGCAAGATGCAAGAAATAGGTGCGGGGGACGAAGAATAATCTAAAGTCGGGGTTTTTGAAACCGATATATTAACGGGTGGCAGCCCGTCTAAAAACAGCAGAGAATCTTTAGGCACTTTTTTAAGTTTGTTGCTCTTTTTTTTTTGAGTTTTTTCAAAGTCAATCGGACTTAAGAAAACGAAAGAGCAGAAATCCGCCGGACGGATCAACAAGCGCGGCAGCTGGGCAGATTTTCAATGGTTGACAAAAATTTTTGAACAACCCGGTTGAAGGGTTCTGAATAATAAGACTTGTTTTAAAGCCCTGTTCGGCACGATGCGGATAATATGGCCGGCGGGCAAGGATGGCAGTCCTTAAGCAAGTGAACGAGGCAAGCGTCAGCAGAGAAGAATAAATAGCAGAATAGATTATTGCTTTTTTTTTTAGATTGAAGCAGTCCGCCGCGGAGAGATGCAGGAATATCCCCGCTGCGGACCGGGATGGCAGTCCCGAAAGAAATTACGACAGCAGAGGAGAATAGGCATTTTAATCAGTTTGTTGCTCTTTTTTTTTCCTGGATTTTAGCTTTCCTTCCTCCCATCGCTGAGAGGAATGAAGGATACGCGCGGGAACCTGTAGCGGGCAGGTTCCCGACCTCCGAAAATAAGCGGGGTTGGAAAGAACCCCATCAAAATTATAGAAGTTGAATTGTATTTTTAATCAGGGAAGAAATGGCAGCCCATCTCTTAAATTTGAAAGGAGGTAGAAGCAGCAGAGCACAAAAGAAGCAAGGCAATTCAAATCCGGAATCGCTCCTAAAATAATTAATGAAGTCCTTAGTTAGGAGCGGATCAGGGAGTTCCAGGGAAGCCCGAACTCCGAAAAAAAAATCATTTAATCCATAAAATTGACATGGAGGTTAATTCTTATGCGAATTCAGAATAACATTCAGGCGATTGTCGCCAATAATGCTCTCTATAAGAGTACCTCAGCTCTTTCCACAGCCACAGAACGTTTATCGACAGGCTACCGTGTCAACCGCGCTGCAGATGATGCCGCTGGTCTGGCCATCTCGGAAAGTTTACGGACGCAGATCCGCGGTCTCAATCAGGCTGCGCGGAATGCCGAGGACGGGATCAATTTTCTGCAGATTGCCGACGGGGCGACCGGCGAGATTTCCAATATTCTGCAAAGAATGCGGGAACTGGCCGTCCAGTCTGCCAACGGTATCTAT
>Ga0247727_10015748_pt1 | contig 12343 bp, 9 predicted proteins | sample WisWelCaveWW1625_FD_202498 | JGI IMG/M metagenome (GOLD analysis project Ga0247727, IMG submission 202498) | Biofilm microbial communities from Wishing Well Cave, Virginia, United States - WW16-25 | ecosystem: Environmental > Aquatic > Deep subsurface > Groundwater > Cave microbial mat | place... | reverse complement strand
CGCCGGAGTGGACAGAATACCCGAGCCTTCTCGATCTCCCCAAACCGAGGCTGCGCGCCTACTGGCCCGAGACGACGATCGCGGAGAAGCTCCACGCGATGGTCGTGCTGGGGGAGCGCAACAGCCGGATGAAGGACTTCTTCGACCTCTGCGTGCTCTCTGATCACCGCGCGTTCCAGGGCTCCGCGCTGAGGGAGGCCGTCCGGAGCACGTTCGAGCGGCGCCGGACGCCGCTTCCCCCTTCGCTTCCGCTGGCGCTGACCAGCGCGTTCGCCGAGCTCGAGGGCAAGCAGTCGCAGTGGAAGGCCTTCCTGAGCCGGGCAGGGTCCGATGCAACCCCTGCGACGCTCGCGGCGGTGATCGAGAAGCTGGCGAGGTTCCTTGCGCCGGTCCTGGAGGAGGCGCGCGAGAGCAGGGACCTGATAGCCCGATGGCCACCGGGAGGACCTTGGGAGATGACGAAGCGGAGCCGGTCCCGGACGAAGGGCTGAGGCGCAGACGTCGCCGGTCCGCGGCAAGGCTTCCGTAGCCGGCGACCGTTCCCTTGCTCCCGCCGCGGCGCGCTGGATCCTTGATGTCCATGCTCGCAATCCTGGCTGCGCTCGCACTCCACGCCCACGAGCCCGCGGCCCAAGACCCGCGTACTCTATCGCCGGCGGAGATGCAGGAGGACCTGTTCCTCTTGACCGAGAAGCTCACGAGCTTGCACTCTGGGCTCCATCGCTACGCCAGCGAGGAGGAGATCGAGGAAGCGTTCGGCTCCGCGCAGCTCGCGATCGAGGGCGGCCCGCGCGACGTGCTGTGGTTCTATCGCCGGGTGTGCGAGCTCGTAGCGCAGATCCGCTGCGGACACACGCGCGTGCAGCTCGGCGACGAGGACCGCGCGGCGGCGCTGGCGCGGCGCGGCGTGCTGCCGTTCGAGGTGCTGCTGCGGGGCGAGCGCGCGTGGATCCGGCGCGTGCTGGTCGAGGGGACGCCGCTCGCGGACGGGCGCGAGCTGCTGGCGATCGACGGACTCCCGATCCCGGAGATCCAGCGCCGGGCCTTCGCGCGCCTCTCGGACGACGGCTTCATCGAGACTGGCAAGGAGCGCGAGCTCGAGGCCGGGTTCGCGGAGCAGTTCGTGCTCCTGGTCGCCGAGGCCGCCTCGGGTTCGTACGAGCTGCGCCTCGCCGGCGCGCCCGAGCCCGTGCGCGTCCCCGGCCTGCCCTGGGACGAGTTCGCGGAGAAACGCGGCACGGAGCCGGAGCGGCCGCTGATCCGCCTCGAGCTCCGGCCCGAGGATGGCGTCGGCCTGCTCTCGATCCGGGCCTTCGGCGACCCGCCGGCCGGGGAGCCGGGCTTCCTGGCGCAGCTCGAGCAGAGCTTCCGCACGCTGCGCGAGCGCGGGATCCCGCACCTCGTGCTCGACCTGCGCGGCAACGGCGGCGGCCGCGACATGTACGGCGCGACGCTCGTCTCCTACCTGAGCTCCGCGCCCTTCGGCTACTTCGAGCGCATCGAGGTCACGCCCGACTACGCGGGTGACGTGCGCATCGAGGAGCGTGACGGCCGGCGCCTGATGCTCAGCCATCCCGGCCTCCAGGTCCAGCAGCCGAACGAGCTCCACTTCCAGGGCGACGTGTGCATCCTGATCGACGGGTTCACCTTCTCGACCGCCGCGGACGTCGCGACCGTCGCGCACGCGAATCATCTGGCGACCTTCTTCGGCGAGGAGACCGGCGGGGGGTACGAAGGCAACAACTCCGGCGACGCGCAGCGCCTGGTCTTGCCGAACTCCGGCCTCGCGATCGGCGTCCAGGAGTGGAACTACACGACGGCCGGCGTCGGCCCGGGGCACCACGGGCGCGGAGTCGTGCCGGACATGGAGGTGAGCGCGACGATCGACGACGTGCTCGCGGGTCGCGACGCGGTGCTCGAGCGGGCACTGGAGTACGTCCGCTCGCGCCCGAGACGCTGAAGCGCGGGCTGTCCGCGCTTCCAGTTCTCGAAACCTGCTGTTGCGGCTTCGAGCTCCCCATCCGCGAGAGTCCTGTCCCACGTCCTGCCGGTGGACGCACGTCGTCGCGAGCGTTTCAGGATACGGACTGAGGCAATTGCGACTGCGGATTGCGTCGTATTGCGCGTTCTTGCCGTTCCGCTCAGTCTCGCACTTGCCTCGTTTCCGGGTAGAGAATGCGATGGGGAAACGGTTGGAGGATCCCTGAGGGTCTTCGGAGCGCAAACCCCTGCACCTGGAGCGATGGCGTCCCTCCTCAACGCCAGGCCCTCGCGTCATGAAACCCCCCACTACGCTCCGCTCTCGTCTCGTCTCCATCCTCCCTTCGTCCTTCCCGCTGCTCGCCGGGATCTGGATCGGCAGCCAGGCGCAGGCCTACCAGAGCGATCCACTCGATGGACTCCCGCCCGCCAACGAGGGGGCCTTCGAGGGCGGCTCGACCGGCACCGCCGAGGATGCAGGTACGAACAATGCGGTACCGGAGGACCAGCAGCAGAGTGGCGGCTCGTTCAACGTGCCCACCGGCGCACGCCCGAGCCCGCTCTTCGGGGCCCAGCCGTTCACGCAGCGCATGCTCCTCTTCGAGGAGTTCGGGCGCGACCCCGCTCCAGCCGTGTCCACGCCCGGCCTGAGCTTTCCCGCCCCCGCCAACGTGCAGCGCACGCCGGACGGCGCCGCGCTCGATGCGTTCCTGCGCCAGCAGCTCTTCCCGCTACCCGGGCGTCTGACCAACGAGGCCTTGGAGAACCCGTGGCGCGCTCGGATCGAGGCCTTCATCGGCCGCAGCTTGATCACTCCGCCGGCCGACGGGCGGCCGCCGGGCGAGGGCTGGTCGCACCAGCGCTGGGCCGAGTTCCCGCCGCAGGTCTACTTCCAGTCCGTGCAGACCGGCGCGCGCCGGAACGGTGGCCTCCGGGACTCCAAGCAGTTGCACCGCTACAGCGCGGGTGAGTTCGGTCCGGGCGGGCTGTACCACAACACGACCGGCTTGCCCGGCTTCGACGGGACCACGGCGGGGCTCGACATCCGCTTCCACCCGAACATGCCGATCCAGGATCCGCTGGCCCTGTGGACCTTCGACGGCACGCTGCCGCCAAAGCTGCTCATGACGCGCGTCGGCGAGGCGGTGCTCTTCCGGCACTACAACGGCCTGCCCATCGATCCCGCCGCGAACAGGGGCTTCGGGCTGCACACGATCACGACCCACCACCACAACGGACACAACCCGGGCGAGAGCGACGGCTTCGCGAACGCCTTCTTCTTCCCAGGCCAATACTGGGACTACCGCTGGCCGCTGCAGCTCGCCGGATACGACACGGTCAACGTCACGGCCTCCGACCCGCGTGCGGGCGCGCCCGATGGCATCGGCGGGATCCGGCGCGTGCGCGGCGACTGGCGCGAGGTGGGGAGCACGAACTGGTTCCACGACCACATGCTCGATTTCACCGCGCAGAACGTGTTCAAGGGCAACGCCGCGATGATGAACATCTACAGTTCCGTCGATCGCGGCAACGAGGCCATCAACGACGGCGTCAGCCTGCGCTTCCCGAGCGGCACGGCCCTCGACTGGGGCAACCGCGACTACGACGTCAACCTCGTGATCGCGGACAAGGCCTTCGATTCCACGGGCCAGCTCTGGTTCAACATCTTCAACACGGACGGCTTCCTGGGCGACGTCCCGACGGTGAACTTCCTCTACAAGCCGTACATGGAGGTGCGCGCACGGCGCTATCGCTTCCGCATCCTGAACGGCTGCGTGTCGCGCTACTTGAAGCTCGCCCTCGTGAACCAGAGCGGACAGACGGTGCCGTTCCACATGATCGCGAACGACGGCAACATCATGGAGCACGCGGTGGCGTTCGACGGCACGCGCGGCACCCAGCGCGGCATCCTGCCCGAGCAGTCGATCGCCGAGCGCTACGACATCATCGTCGACTTCAGCAGCTTCCGCGCCGGTGACCGCCTGTACCTCCTGAACCTGCTCGAGCACAAGGACGGCCGCAAGCCCGAGCGCGCCGTTCCGGTCTCCGACGTGTGGAACAACCGTTATCGTCCGCAGGCGCGCGACGAGGACGGCGACGGCGTGTTCGACCGCTGGATCAACGGCGACCCGGCCGTCGGCCGGCTGATGGAGTTCCGCGTGCGGGCCTACACCGGCACGGACCGCAGCATGAATCCGGCCAACTACGTGGCCGGACGCACGAAAGATGATCCCGCTCCCGCGACCGAGCGCGAACGAGCTCGCGAACGCGACGCGCTGCACCTTCGAGTTCGGCCGCTCGGGTGGCACCGATGCCACGCCTTGGACCATCAAGACCGACGGTGGCTCGGGCTTCGCCGCCGACCCGCGGCGCATCTCGGCCGCTCCCAACCTGGGCGAGCTCTCGGCCGACGGGCTCGGCCACCTCGAGGTCTGGACGATCCGGAACGGCGGCAACGGCTGGAGCCACCCGATCCACATCCACTTCGAGGAGGGCATCATCCTCTCGCGCGACGGCGCCCCTCCGCCCGAATGGGAACGCTGGGCGCGCAAGGACATGTACCGGATCGGGCCCTTCGCGGACTCGAGCGACGAGCTCGAGGTCGCGCTGCGCATCCGCGAGTTCGCCGGCACCTACGTCGAGCACTGCCACAACACGCAGCACGAGGACCACGCCATGCTGCTGCGCTGGGACTCCGAGCGGCCCGGCCAGCTCGAGTTCCTGCCCGCGCCGATCCCCACCTGGGACGGCGTCGGGTACGTGCCCAGCCTGGCCCTGCCCACGGCGCGCACGGGCAACGTCGGCGAGCCGCCGCCGCCGAGCGGCGAGCGGCTGACCGTCACCGCGGCCCAGTACTCGCCGACGCGCGGCTGGCGCATCACGGGCACGCTCACGGGCTCGACCCTGGCGACCCCGCGCGTCCGCGCGCGCATCGGTGCGACCCTGACTGGCACGGTGCTCGGGATCGCGAGCGTCCAGGCAGACGCGAGCTGGACGATCCGCGTCACGAGCACCACCCCGGCCCCCGACGCCACCAACACGGTGAGCCTCGACTCGAACGGCGGAACCGTGCTCCTCGCTGTGCCGGTGGAACGCCTGCCCTGATCCGGAGTCTGCGGGGAAGTTCCGCGAGCTCGCTCCCGGGACCTCCCCGCTCGCCCGCGAGAGGACCACATGAGCTCCCGCACCACCGCGCTCTTCTTCGTGGCAGTCCTGTCGTTCGCCGCGCACCCGGCCTCAGCGGCGGGGGATCCGCTCGCTCCGGGCAACGCGGGCTCGAAGTGGGGGCGCCGAGTACTTCCCGAACGTCGAGCTCACCACGCACACCGGCCAGCGCGTGCGCTTCTTCGACGACCTCCTGCGCGACAAGGTCGTGGTCGTCAGCTTCCTCTACACGAACTGTCCCGACGCCTGCCCGCTCGAGACCGCGCGCCTGGTCGAGGTCCAGGACGTCCTCGGCGAGCGCGTGGGCCGGGACGTGTTCTTCTACTCGATCAGCATCGACCCGGCGCGCGACACGGTCGCGGCCCTGGCGGAGTACGCCGAGCGCTTCCAGGTCGGCCCGGGCTGGCTCTTCCTGCGCGGCGCGGAGGAGGACGTGCGGCTCTTGCGCCAGAAGCTCGGCGTGCTGGGCGCGGACGAGGTGGAGCTCGAGGACCACAGCCTGAGCCTGGTGATCGGCAACCAGGCCACGGGGCGCTGGATGCGGCGCTCGCCGTTCGAGAACGCGTTCGTGCTCGCGGACGAGATCGGCGCCTGGCTGCACAACTGGAAGACCCCCACGGTCGTCGACCAGGACTACGCCGATGCGCCCGAGCTGCGCCGCGTCTCGCGCGGCGAGAGCCTGTTTCGCACGCGCTGCTCCGCCTGCCACGCGATCGGCGCGGGGGATGGCTTGGTGCGCACGGGGCCGAACCTCGCGGGCGTGATCGAGTGGCGCGACCGTGCCTGGCTGGAGCGCTGGATCCGCGAACCCGATCGCATGCTCGCCGAGGGCGACACGCTCGCCCTGACCCTGTTCGAAGCCAACCGGCGCGTGCCGATGCCGAACATGCGCTTGAACGAGCTCGAGGTCGCGGCGGTGATCGAGTACGTGGAGGACGAGAGCGCGCGCGTCGCGGCGGAGCGCACGCCCGTGGCGGAGGCCAAGAAGGGCTGCTGCCTCGAGAAGGAGATCGCGCCCGATTGGCCGGACGACGAGGCGGATGCGTCGCACGCCGGCGCCTCGACCGGGCAGGGAGGCGACCGTCCCGCTCCTGGACCCGCGCTCGGGCTGGCTTTCGGGCTGTTGCTCGGCGCCGGCGGCGTGGCCTCGGCCATCGCCCGTCGCGCGCCGTAGTCCGCCCGTGCCATCTCTCCGTCGCGTTCCCGGCCGCGTGAAGCGCGCTCCGCCGCGCGAGGGGACTTTCTCGACGGCCTGCCGGCGCTCGAGACGATAAGCTCCCGCGCCCTCCCCGTTCCGGCCGCATGGACCTGAGCAAGATCCTCGACGTCGTCCTGCACCTCGACGCCTACCTGGAACAGTGGGCGGCGGATCTCGGGCCTTGGACCTACGTGCTCTTGTTCGCAGTCGTGTTTTGCGAGACCGGACTCGTGGTGACGCCATTCCTGCCGGGCGACTCGCTCTTGTTCACGGTGGGAGCGCTGGTCGCGAGTGGGGTCTTGCCGATCGGGGTGCTCCAGATGAGCCTGCTCCTCGTCGTGGCCGCAGTGGTGGGGGACGCGCTCAACTACTCGATCGGCAAGTTCGTCGGTCCGAAGGTGTTCTCGCGCGAGAGCTCGCGCCTCTTCAACAAGGAACACCTCGTGCGCACGCACCGCTTCTTCGAGAAGTACGGCGGCAAGACGATCATCTTTGCGCGCTTCATCCCGATCGTGCGGACGTTCGCGCCCTTCGTGGCCGGCATCGGGCGCATGAGCTACTGGCGCTTTGCGCTCTACAATGTCACCGGCGGGATCGCGTGGGTGGTGTTGCTCGTCGGCGCCGGGCACATCTTCGGCAACCTGCCGGCCGTGAAGACGAACTTCCACTTCGTGATCCTCGGCATCATCGTGGTGTCGGTGCTGCCGGCCGTGTTCGAGTGGTGGCGCGCGCGCGCCGAGGCCAAGCGCGCGGCGGCGTCCTGAGTTGCGCTGAGAACCCTCGGCCTCTCAGGCCGCCGCCGGGATCTGCTCCTCCGGGATCAGGAGCAATCCGGCCAGCAGGGCGCAGAGCGGGAAGAGGATCACGAGCACTTCCTCCTCGCCCCAGGGCGAGAAGGGTGGCGCGAGGGCGGCGCACGCCAGGAGGACGAGGGCCAGCAACGCTCGCGCCTCGCGCCGCGGCGGCTCGATCGTGCCGAGCTTCCATTCCACGGAACGCCATTCGAAAGCGAGCGCGCCGAGCACGAGCGCGGCCAGCACCGCCGGCCAGGCGAGGCCCCAGATGCTGGTGTCGAGCGCGTGCGAGGCGATCTCCGACAGCCACAAGAGGCGTCCGCGAATGGGTGCCCGGTGGCCGGCGAGAGAACCTGCTCCGAGGAAGAAGAGCGAGCTGAGAGCCACGCCGATCCCGGCGAAACGCCGCTGACGCGGATGCGAGAAGAGGAAGAACACGCTCGGTCCGACCAGGCCGAGGAGCGACGGCCCGGCGCCGAACACGCTTCCGAAACCGAGCATCGCCAGCACGCCCGCGCGCTTGTCCGCGCGGCGTAGCCACGGGATCAGGAAACTCGCGCCCAGGCCCAGGCTCAGCGCGGGCGTCAACGCGAAGAAGAACCAGTGCGGGCAGAGCGCCGCTCCGAGGACGAGCACCGCATGCCGCCCGCCGCGCCTCCGCCGCGCTACCCCGAGAGCGTGCACGAGGACCACGAACAGGGCCAGCCAGAGGAGCGCGGACCGCGTATCCTCGACGAAGAGGAGATAGACGACCCAGATCGATCCGGCGAGCGCGACCAGGTCGTCGAGGGCGCCCAACGGCTCGCTCGGCGGGCGATGGCGCGGCACCATCGCGCCCGGGAGCGTGAGCCAGCGCAGCAGAGCCGCGAGGAGCAGGATCCAGAGCGGATGGACGAAGGAGTCCAGCGAGCCGAGGAACCCGATCAGGCTGCCGAGGGCGAGGCTCGTCGCGGCGGTCACCGGGAGGTCGCGCCAGGCGTGCGACCCGACCTCGCCGGGCGGCAGGAGGGAGAGCACGACTCGGCCTCCGGAGAGATGAACGCCGAGCAGCGCGGCGAGGGCCAAGACCGCCGTGCCCGGGGTTGGAGCCGGGATCTCGGCCGCGAGCAGCGTCCCGTGCGCGAGCAGCACGAGGCCGGCGGAGAGGCCGAGGCCCTTCGCGGAGAGACGCAGCACGGCGCGAGCATCGCCGATCGTCCGCGAGGAGTCCACCTCGACGTCGCCAGCGTTCCTCTCGTAGCGTTCCTCTGTCAGGATGACGCCCGCATGCGCGCGGCCGCGTTCCAGTTCGACGTGCGCCGCGGCGACGTCGCGGCCAACCTCGCGGCGGTCGAGCGCGGCCTCCGCGTCGCGGCCGAGCGCGGGATCGAGCTGGTCGTGCTGCCCGAGATGTGGCCGACCTCGTTCGTGGCCGATGGCGACCCGCGCGAGTGGCAGCGTGAAACCGACGCGGCGCTCGCGCGTGTCCAGGAGCTCTCGCGCGAGCTCGGACAGGTCGTCGCCGGTAGCGCCTCCGGAGCGTCAGCCGGTTGCGCGTTACCGCGCAACCGGCTGACGGTCTTCGAGCGCGGCGAGCGCGTGCTCGCCTACGACAAGCTGCACCTCTTTTCGCCGACGGCCGAGGCCGAGAGCTTCTCGGCCGGCGACGAACTACCGCCCACCGTCGCGACGCGCCTCGGCCGGATCGCCGGGGTCGTGTGCTACGACCTGCGCTTCGGCCTGGCGTTACGCGCGCCGTTCCTGGAAGAGGCTGAGATCCTCGTGGTGCCCGCGCAGTGGCCGGCCTCGCGCGCGGCGCACTGGCGTGCCCTCGTGTGCGGGCGCGCGGCCGAGCTGCAGGCCTTCGTCGTGGCGGCCAATCGCACCGGCATCGATCTCGTCGGCCGCCGCCGGCTCGAGCTCGTTTTCGCGGGCAATTCGCTGATCGCTGGACCGGACGGTGTGCCCCTCGCCGAGGGACAGGGCCAGGACGGCCTCGTCGTCGGCGAGATCGAGCTCGCTCGCGTCCGGGCCCTGCGCCGGGCGGTCCCGGTGCGGGACGACGAGCGCCGGGACCTGTGACGGCAATACGGAATCGCACGTGCGACTCCGTATTGCCGTCCCAGGGCTGGGACTTGAAGGAGTCGGTGAGTCGGGCTCAACCGCGGACAGCGCGCCGCTCGATCGATGGGGCGTCCGTCCCCGATGTTCCCGCTCCGCCTCCTCCCCGTGGCGGTGGCCTCGCTCCTCCTCGCGGGCTGCGTGTCCGCGCAAGAGGCAGGCCCGACCGCCGATGAGCTCCACGAGCTCAGTCTCGAGGAACTGCTCGAGATCCCGATCGAGACCGTCCGCTGCGTCTCGGAGGAGCTGCCGAGCTCGCTCTCGATGCCCGTTCCGGCCACGAGCCTCGCCGAGCGTGCGCTCCCGACCGCGGCCGGTACCGGCGCCGAGGGCGTCGACGAGTACCAGCTCAAGGCTGCGTTCATCGGCAAGTTCGTCAAGTACGTCGCGTGGCCGGCGGAACGCCTGCGCGAGGGCGACGCGCCGCTGGTCGTCGGCGTCCTCGGCCAGGATCCGTTCGGCGACAAGCTCGAGGCAGCCTTCAAGAACAAGAAGCCCGACGAGCGTCCCGTCGTCGTGCGGCGCTTCCCCGGGCTCGAGGGCCTGGAGGCGGCGCACGTGCTGTTCGTGCCGGCGCGCGAGGCTGCGCGGCTCGGCGAGATCCTGCACGCCGCGAAGGACGCGAACCTGCTCCTGATCGGGGAGTCGGAAGGCTTCGCCGCGCGCGGCGGGGTGATCAACTTCTATCTCGAGGCCGACAAGCTGCGCTTCGAGATCAACACCGAATCGGCCAAGCGCCAGAAGCTCAAGGTCAGCTCGGACCTCTTGAAGCTGGCGCGCATCGTCGCGGACAAGGGATGAAGATCGTGCGCAGTTCAACCACCTCGCCGGCCTCGCACAGGAGCGGTACGCGCCCCTGTTCGGTCGCACGGGCCAGCCTCCTGGCGGCCGTGCTCGTCACCGCAACACCCTCACCTCACTCTGCCCAGGACCCGGGTGCGACCGCCGGAGAAGACGGTGGGCTGGATCTCGGCGAACTGTCGCTCGAGGAGCTGCTCGACCTCGAGATCACGGTCGCCTCGCGGCACAAGGAGAAGCTGCGCGACGCGCCGGCCGCGGTGTACGTCCTGACCGGCGACGAGATCCGCCGCTCAGGCCACACGAGCGTGCAGGAAGCGCTGCGCATGGTGCCCGGCTTCCACGTCGCGCAATGGAAGACCTTCGGCTGGGACGTGACCTCGCGCGGCTTCACCGGCAGCCTCTCGGCGCTCAACGAGTCCTTCGCCAACCAGTTGCTGCTGATCGTGGACGGCGTGAGCTACTACAGCCCGGTCCTGGCCGGCATCTGGTGGCCGCTGGTCGACGTCCCGCTGGCGGACGTCGAGCGCATCGAGATCATCCGCGGTCCGGCCGGGACGCTGTGGGGCACGAACGCGGTGAACGGCGTGGTGCACGTGATCACCAAGTCGTCCAAGGACACGCAGGGGAGTCTCGTCGCCGGGCGAGTCGACGAGTGGGAGTGGAGCGGCGACTATCGCTACGGCGGACGACTGGGCGAGAACGGCACGTTCCGCACGTGGGCCTCGTACTCGAGCTACGACCCGCTGCCGGCCTCGACCGGCCGGCGCTTCGAGGAGAACTGGTGGATCGGCAGCGTCGGAGCGCGCGCCGACTGGGACCTCGGCGAGACGCGCTACCGGGTCATCGGGACTGCCTACACCTCCGAGTTCGGCGAGGAGCTGTGGGACGCCGTGGCCATGACCTACGCGCCCTGGGACGACACCGTCAAGAACGGCGGCTTCCTCGCCGGGAGCTGGGAGACCGGCGTGGAGGGCGACATGCACCGCGTCCAGGCCTGGGTCCAGTCGGACTTCCAGAAGCAGTTCGACTTCCGGCACGACGTGCGCTCGCTCGATCTCGAGTACACGCGCTCGAAGCGTCTGGGCGCGAGCCACGAGCTCAATCTCGGTCTGGGCTATCGGCGCGTCGACTCCGATCTCCACGGCAACAACGGCTACCTCGACTTCGACCCGGAATCCCGGCAGCTCGACGCGCTGCGCGCCTTCGTACAGGACCAGATCCTGTTCCCGAGCCTGAACTCGAAGCTCGTGCTCGGGACGCAGGTGGAGCTGTCCACGCTCGCGGACTTCCAGGTCCAGCCCAACGTGCGCTGGCTGTGGAATCCCTCGCCGGAGCAGACGGTCTGGGCCGCGGTGTCGCGCGCGGTGCGCACTCCCTCGCTCGAGGAGGTCGACATCGTGCAGCGCCTCGACGCCACCGGCCCGCCCTTCCTGCGCGGCACCGACGACTTCGAGAGCGAGGAGCTCCTGTCCTACGAGCTCGGCTACCGCCGCCCGCTCGGCGCACACGCCTTCCTGGACGTGGCGGCCTTCTTCAACGACTTCGACAACCTGCAGTCGGTCGAGGTCGACGGAGCGGGGATCCAGTTCTACGACAACCAGGTGGAGGCCGAGGCCTACGGCGTGGAGGTCGCGCTGGACGCGGACGTGAGCCCGCGCTGGAGGCTGCGCTCGGCCTACTCCTTCTTCGAGATGGACTTCGAGGCGGACGCGGGCAGTGCCGAGGTCCCCACGGTCGACACCAAGGACGGCCTGGTCCCGAAGAACCGCGTCAACCTGCGCTCCTACTACGACCTGGGCGCGAACTGGGAGCTCGACACCGGGGTCTACTGGACCGACGAGCACTCCGCGTCGTTCTTCGAGAACCCGGCCTACTGGCGCGTGGACGCGCGGCTTGGATGGAGGCCGACGGAGAGCCTGGAGCTCAGCGTGGGCGTGCAGAACGCGCAGCGCGGCGAGCACCCGGAAGCGGGTGAGGACATCTTCTGGTACGGCAGCCTCGTCGAGCGGCTCTACTACCTGAGCCTGCGCTTCTCGCTCTGAGCCGCTTCACCCGCCGACCGCGGCGTTGGTCCAGGAAGGAAGCAGCGACCTGTTTCCTTGGAAGCAGGGAGCACGGAGTCGGAGCAAATCATCAAAGATCCGGCCTGCGGCTAGGCGTTCGTCGGGCGCTTCGGCCGGATCTTTGATGATTTGCTCCGACTCCGTGTGCGCCGGTCACACCGACGCCGAGAAGGAAATGAAAGAGTTCCACAGTGAAGGGCCAGCCACCCACGCTGACCCCGAGTCATGCGCAGGCATCCACA
>Ga0247727_10015747_pt1 | contig 12343 bp, 13 predicted proteins | sample WisWelCaveWW1625_FD_202498 | JGI IMG/M metagenome (GOLD analysis project Ga0247727, IMG submission 202498) | Biofilm microbial communities from Wishing Well Cave, Virginia, United States - WW16-25 | ecosystem: Environmental > Aquatic > Deep subsurface > Groundwater > Cave microbial mat | place... | reverse complement strand
CGATTTCCAGATTCCCCCCCTGATTGCTTTCAAAAATGAGTCGCGCCCCATCGGGCGACCAGATTGGCTTCCAGTCGGCGATGCTGTTTTTTGTCACCCGGCCCACGGTGGCCCCATCCGCCGGCATCACGTAAATTTCTCGGTTGCCGTCGCGGGTTGAGACAAAGGCAATGTGCGCGCCGTCCGGCGACCACGCAGGTTCGGTGTCGGGCGAGGGATTGTGGCTGAGGCGGATCGGTTCGTAGATCAACCCATCGGTGTTAAGTTTGTAAATTTCACGATTGCCATCGCGAAAGGAGACGAAAACAATGAATTGCCCGCCAGTGAGGAAGTTTTGCGCGGCGGCAACGGCCAGCCAACTGCACCCGGCAATGAGGCCGAAGGCGACGCCAATCAACAGAATCGGGCGGCGCTTGGCGAGACGGCTCAAGGCGTGGGTTGCCATATCATGCCTTCGTCGTTCTCTGAGTTGTGGGTCAGCCGCGCCTGCCCCGATCCATCGGCGTTCATCAAATAAATTTCCGGGTTGCCATCCCGCTCGGAGATGAAGGCCAGATGTTGACCATCCGGCGACCAAACAGGTTCGTAATCCGCCGCCGAATCGTGCGTGAGGCGGGTTTGCCCGGAGCCGTCGGCCTTCATGACATAGATTTCGTCGTTGCTATTGCGCCGTGAGACAAAGGCAATGGTTTCACCACTCGGCGACCACTTTGGATGTCTATCGGCGCCGGGATGGTTGGTGAGATTAATCACGCTGGTGATGTCACCGCCGCTCAACCCCATCACGTAAATCTCCCAATTCCCGTCGCGGTTGGTTTGAAAGACGATCTGGTTTCCATCCGGCGACCAAATCGGGGTCAGGTCTTGCGCGGGTTCGTTGGTGAGGTTGGTCAGGCCCGTGCCGTCGGCGTTGATCAAGTAAATCTCGCGCTCCGTCCGGTAAAAATTGACGAAGGCGATCTGTTCCCCATCGGGCGACCACTGCAGGCAACATTCATTGCCGATCAGAGCCGTCAATTGTTTCAGGGTTTTGCCGTCGTTGCTGATGAGGAAGATGTCGCCGATGCCATAACTGCCAGAGATAAAGGCAATCGCTGAGCCATCGGGCGACCAGACCGGCCCCCAATCGTCCAACGGGTTGGCCGTCATTTTTTTCGCCTCCGACCCATCGCTGTTCATCACGTAAAGCTCCAGGTTGTCTCTCGTCCACGAGGCAAAGGCAATCTGTTTTCCGTCGGGCGACCAGGCCGGGGTCTGGTCGTAGCCGGGGTTGTCGGTCAGGCGGACTTGGCCGGCGCCGTCCGCGTGCATCGTGTAAATATCCAAATCGGTGTTTCGCTCCGAGACGTATAACAGTCGGCCCTCAATGGGGTTGGGGTTGAGGGCCGAGCAGGCAAGTGAGGCGGCGAAGAGGAAGGTTAGGGCGAGGACAGGTCTTCGGTTCATGGTTGCCAAACCGGGCGATCATCGTCTGAGGTGTTATTGGTCAGTTGAACAATCTCTGACCCATCGGCTTTGGCGATGTACAACTCGCGGTCACTGTCCCGGATGGATACAAAAATAATGCGGGTGCTGTCCGGCGACCAGGCGGGATTGCCATCGAAGGCCGGATTTTTCGTCAGGTTGAATTCACCCGCGCCGTTGACGCTGGCGATGAAGATTTCTTTGTTGCCTTCGCGGTTCGACTGAAAAGCAATGCGCGTGCCATCCGGCGACCACGCCGGAAGCACATCGTCTTTGGGGCTGTTGGTGAGCCGGATCGGCTGGCCCGTGCCATCGGCGTCGGCAAGGTAGATTTCGAGATTGCCATCGCGCGAACTGACGAAGGCCAGGCGCGTCCCGTCCGGCGACCACACGGGCATGGAAGAGCGCAACACCGACCCTTGACTCACGGAGGCCGCCTCTGCTTCGGCGCCGTCTTCCAGACTGATGGCAAAAATTTCCGGGTAGCCGTTGCGATTTGATATGAAGGCGACGCGGTCGCCAGCCGGCGACCACACCGGGACGCTGTCATCGGCAGGGTTGCGGGTCAGACGAGTCAACCCGGAGCCATCAATGTTCATGCGGAAAATTTCGTAATTTCCCGCCCGATTCGATTGAAAGACCAGGCTTTGACCGTCGGGCGACCAACTTGGCGCGCGATCATCCCGTTGGCTGTACGTCAGCCGAAACTCCTTGGAGCCGTCGGCGTTCATCACATGAATGTCGGCGTTGCTGTTGGCAGGGTAGGAGAGGAAGGCGAGGCGTGTCCCGTCCGGCGACCAGACGGCGCAACATTCGTCAGCGTCGTCGGTAGTCAGGCGAAATGGGATGCGGATCAGGCCGCCACTGTGGATGGTGTAAATGTCGCCCTTACTGCCGGGGGTGGCGTCGTAGACGATGGATTTGCTGTCACTGCCGAGGACGGCGCGGAGGGTGGAATAACCGGCGAAGGCACAGGCAAAGACGGCGCCGGTGAGGAAAGCTCCGACAAACAGTTGAAAACGGGTTTGTTGGAGAAGTGAATACATGAGGTGTCTACATTTTCTTTGCGCTCTTCAATACTGTCTCTGCTGCCTTACGCAATGTGATTTGCCCATCACGTGCGGCCTTCTGCAATTGCTGATAAGCCTCTTCCTCTGTCAGGCCGCCCTTCATGAGGAGACCTTTGGCCCGCTCGATCACCTTCCGACTTTCGAGCGACTCTTCCAGTTCAGCCGTCTTGGTCGCGGCGGTCTGGCTCTCTTTGAACCGTTGGAGCGCTACTTGAATGGACGCCGCCAACTGTTCTTCAACCACCGGCTTGATCAAATAGCCCTGTATCGGCAACTGCGCCGCCTTTTCGATCAGCTCTTTGTCGCCAAACGCCGTGAGCAGGAGGATCGGAGTGGGGCGGTAGCGGTGCAGGGCGCGGGCGGCCTCCAACCCATCGGTGAACGGCATCTTCACGTCGAAGATGGCGAAGTCAAAATTTTTCTGATGGGCGAACTTCAGCGCCTCGCGGCCATCCAGGGCCATTGTCACCTCGTGGCCCAACTCTGTCAACATGGTCTTCAGTCCCAGCCGGATGATGGACTCGTCGTCGGCAATCAATATTTTTAGCTTCTGGATCATTCCTGCTCCCAACTGGCATCGCGGCGGGGCAGGCGTATTTCGACCTGCGCGCCGCGCTTGCGGCGTTTGAATTTGAGGGTGCCTTTCAGGTCATCGCGCACCAGCGTCTCGACGATCTCCAGCCCCAGCGACGACGGGATTTCTGAAGGCAGGCCGATGCCATCGTCGGCGACGGTGACCAATGAGGCCTCAGGGGTGGGGGCCAGGGTGATGATAACTTTGCCAGAGTCGCGTCCCACGAAGGCATGCTCGAGGGCATTCTGCAAAAGTTCGTTGACGACCAGGGCCAGGGAGGTGGCCGGACGCGAGGGCAGGGTGAGGGCGTCGCCTTCCACGTGGATGCCGATGGCCTTCCCCGGCGGGATCATGTTTTGAGCCGTCATGCGACTGAGGCGCTGGATCACATCCCGCACATCCACCAGCCGGAAGCCTTGCTCCGATAGCACTTCGTGAACGGCGGCGATGGACTGGATGCGGTTGATGGATTGATGCAAAACATCGCGGGCGGTGAGAGCGCCATTGGCCTCTGCCACTTGCAGGCGCATGAGCATGGCGACGGTCTGGAGGTTGTTTTTGATTCGATGGTGCATTTCGCGCACGACGGCGGCATTGGTGATCAAGCGGCCATTTTCGAGGGCCAGGGCGGTTTGGTTGGCGAGAGTCGAAAAGAGGGCGATCTGTTCGGGGGTGAAATTGCGCGGTTCGGCGGTGAAGCAGTTGAGGACGCCAATCACTTTTTCGCGCACGGTGAGGGGGACGGAGAGCATGGAGGCCAGCCCTTCGGTGCGGGCGAGTTCAGGGTTTTGATAGCGGGGGTCGGTGCGCACGTCGGCGACGACGATGGGCTGGCCGGTTTGGGCGACGCGCCCGGAGATGCCCTCGCCGACGGGGATGGGGTCGCGGGCGGCGTAGGCGCGATTGGTGCGTTGGGCGGAGTGCATCTCAAGCTGGCCGGTCGCCTCGTTGAGGAGGAAGACTGAACAGACGGCGGCGTTCATCACTTTGGCCGCCATTTCGGTGACAACATCCAACATCTCGTCGAGGTAGATAGGGGAGGTGGCGGCTTCACTGACACGGGCCAGGGCCGTCATCTCGTTGAGCTGGCGCTTCATGTGGTCGTGCAGGGCGGCTTTGTCGAGCGCGCCCGCGGCCAGGTCGCCGATGAGGGAGAGGAGCTCAATCTCGTCGGGGGTGTAGTCGTGCGGCGCCAGTGTTTGCACGTTCATCGCGCCAATGGGGCGTTGTTCGCTAATCATGGGCACGGCCAGCAGGGAGGAGAATTGTTTTTCGTCAGCTTGAGGCACAAATTTGAAGCGCGGGTCGGATTGAGCATGGGGGGCAAAGGCCGGTTGACTGTGTTGGACAGCCCAGCCGGTGAGGCCTTCGCCGACGGTGAGGGTGCCGCGGCCCAGGGCGCGTTTGGCCAGGCCGGTGGAGGCGCGCAGGCGGAGGGTTTTGTGGTCGGGATCGAGGAGGTAGATGGTGCAGGAGTCTACCCCCATCACTTCGGTCGTTTTGTGGGCGACGAGGTCGAGGGTGGAGTCGAGGTCGCGCACGGCGGCGATAGCGCGGGCGATCTCGCGCAGGGCGGGGAGGCCGATGGCGGGCATGGGAGGATTATAAATCCAAAAGTTGCTGTTGATGATGAGCGGCCAGCGGAGAGTGACTAAAGAACAGCCACAAGGTTTTGGTATATTTCACAAAGACAGCACTGCCAAAGTTAATTATCATTCCGAGAATGTTTAGCCTTTCGCGTCGTACCAGCCGTCGTTTCTTCCGCATCCCGGTTCCGGGCAGGGCGGTTGTTGGCGCTTAAGCTGAGATCGTCGTTTCTCATTTACGCATCAAGCCCTCCGCATTCCGGAGGGCTTTTTATTTTTAGCCACGAATTACACCAATTTCCACGAATTGAAATCTTTATTCGTGATAATTCGTGGAATTCGCGGCAAAGAATTCAGGAGACAACCAAAATGTCAAAAAAGGATGTGAAGAAAATCGTGCTGGCCTATTCGGGCGGGCTGGACACGTCCACGATTGTGCCGTGGCTGAAGGAGAATTACCCCGGCTCGGAGGTGGTGTGTTTCTGCGCCGACATCGGGCAGAACGAAGACCTGTCGGGCGTGCCGGCCAAGGCGGTGGCCTCCGGGGCCATCAAATGCGTGGTGAAGGATTTGAAAGAGGAGTTTGCGAAGGATTACCTTTTCAAACTACTCAAGTCCGGGGCGGTGTACGAGCATAAATATCTGCTCGGCACCTCCATTGCCCGGCCCCTGATTGCCACCCATCAGGTGAAGGTGGCCGAGGCCGAGGGGGCGGACGCCGTCTCTCACGGTTGCACCGGAAAGGGCAACGATCAGGTGCGATTCGAGTTGACGTATACCGCCCTCAACCCCCGGCTCAAAGTGATTGTACCCTGGCGCGAGTGGGACATCCGCTCGCGCGAGGACGCCATTGCCTATTGCCAAAAGCATGGCGTGCCAGTAACGGCGACCACGAAGTCTATTTACAGCCGCGATGATAATCTGTGGCATCTCTCGCACGAGGGTGGCCTGTTAGAAAATCCAGCCAATGAGCCGGAAGAGTCCATGTATCAGCGGTCAGTTTCCCCAGAGGATGCGCCGAACACGCCGGAGTACGTTGAAGTCACGTTTGAGAAGGGTGAACCGGTGGCGGTGAATGGCGAGGCGTTGTCGGCCTACAAGTTGATCGCTGCGTTGAACGAGATCGGTGGTCGGCACGGGGTTGGGCGAGTCGATCTGGTGGAGAACCGGTTGGTGGGGATCAAGTCACACGGGGTGTATGAGACTCCGGGCGGTTCGCTTTTGGCGGCGGCCCATCGCGAGTTAGAGTCGATCTGCCTCGACAAGGAAATGTTACATTACAAGCAAATCATCGCCCTCAAATATGCGGATCTGGTGTACAACGGCCAGTGGTACACGCCCATTCGCGAGGCGATTGATGCCTTCATTGAGGTCACTCAACGGCATGTGAGTGGCACGGTGAGGCTCAAGCTTTACAAGGGCAACATCATCACCGCCGGGCGCTGGAGTGAGCAATCGCTGTACCGCGAAGACTTTGCCACGTTTGGCAAAGAGGACGTGTATGATCAGTCCGACGCCGAGGGCTTCATTACCCTGTTCGGCTTGCAGATGAAGGTGAATGCAATGTTGGACATTGCGGCGCAGGGGCAGACGCGGTATCGAGAGCCGGACTATTCAAAGTTCAAACGGGATTGATGGTAGGGGCAGGTCTCAGACCTGCCCCTACATGAGGCGGCAATGACATTATGGGGCGGGCGGTTTGAGGGCAAGATCGATCCGCTGGCGATGCAGTTGAATGCTTCATTGTCAGTGGACAAACGGCTGTGGGACGCCGACATTCGCGGCAGTGCAGCCTGGGCGCGGGCCTTAGCGCGGGCTGAGGTGATCACGGCGGTGGAAGCTGAGACCCTATGTTCGGGCCTGCAAGTAGTGTGGGATGAGTTTAATCGCAGCCTGTTTTCTTTTGCACCGAACGATGAGGACATTCACACCGCAGTCGAGCGGCGGTTGAGTGAGATCGTTGGCGAAGTGAGCGGCAAATTGCACACCGGGCGCAGTCGCAACGATCAAGTGGCGACTGACTTTCGGGTGTGGACGATGGAGGCCATTGACGCCCTCTTGAATCGTGTAGGCACTCTACAAATCGCACTGATCGCCAAAGCCGAATCCGAACTGGAAACTATCTTGCCGGGCTATACTCACACTCAACGCGCCCAACCGATCCTCTTCAGCCATTGGCTGATGAGCCATTTCTGGGCGTTGGAGCGCGATAAAGAACGATTGACTCAAACACGAGCCCGAGCGAGCGTGATGCCCCTCGGATCGGCGGCGTTAGCCGGGACTGGCTTCGCCATTGATCGCGCGGCGTTGGCCGCCGATCTCGGTTTCGCCGCCGTCGCTCCGAATAGCATTGATGCCGTTGGCGACCGCGACTTCGCCGGCGAGTTCCTTTTTGACTGCGCCCTGATCGGCTCGCACCTCAGCCGCTTGGCCGATGCCCTCATCCTCTATTCCACCACCGAGTTTGGGTTCGTGGAGATGGCCGATGCCTATTCGACCGGCTCCAGTATCATGCCGCAGAAAAAGAATCCCGATATGCTCGAATTGACGCGGGGCAAAGCAGGGACTCTGATCGGACTGTTGACCGGACTCCTGGCGACTCTCAAGGGCCTGCCGTCGGCCTATGATAAAGATCTTCAGGAGGACAAGGCCCCCGCCTTTGCCGCGTTCGATGCACTCGACGTATTGTTGCCGGTCGTTGCCGGGGCAGTGGCGACGATGACGGTGAATCGTGATCGAATGCGAGCGGCGGTGGATGCGAGCTTGATGGCAACAGAAGTGGCGGACTATCTTGTGCGAAAGGGCGTGCCATTCCGACAGGCGCACGGCATTGTGGGTAAGATGGTGCGACGGAGCATCGCCCTCGGAGTTGAGATCGATCAGTTGACGTTGGATCAACTGCGTGAGATCAATCCGGCCTTCGAGACCGACGTTTGGGAGATATTGGACGCCGCCACTGCGGTGGCGGCCCGAGCCGCCATCGGCGGCACGGCCCCGGAGTCGGTTCGGGATCAAATCAAGGCGGCGAAATCTTTGATCGGACTCGAGTCGCGATGACGATTATCTGTGGGTCGTTCATCAATTTGAACAAACGACGGCGCGAGATGTTATGCAGATTGCATCGTGACCGTCTGTGCGTCTCATGATAAATTTCGCACAATGTTGTTTACCGTTGTCCTGCCCAAGCGTGAGTTCCGTCTGCCGAAGCGTCCCACATGGGGTCTCGGTTAGTTTGGCTTGGGTAAAGCACGAATATATTTTTAGGCCATACGAACAGAGACCCCTCATGGTGAGGGGTCTTTTATTTTCTCAAAAGGAGATGAAGACATGATGACCAAGACGGCAACTTTGGCACTCTGCCCCGAATGTGAAGGCAACCTTGCCCTGGGCGCTGATGTGCAGGCCGGGGAGATTGTGGTTTGCGGCGATTGCGGCGTTGATCTGGAAGTGATCAATGTTGCGCCTCTGGCGTTGGCGCTTGCGCCGCAAGAGGCGGAAGATTGGGGAGAATGAATAACCAATAACGAATAACCAGTAACCGATAACACGTTACTGGTTATTCGTTATTCCACAACTTTATGAAGATCGGCGTTCTACTTTCACGCCTGCGCGTCGAGGAGAAGTGGCTGTTTGAGTCGCTGGAGAAGCGCGGCCTCGATTACGACAAGATTGACGACCGCGAAGTTAGATTCAATTTGGATGCGCCCGAGGAATGGCTCAAGTACGACGTGGTGCTGGAGCGCAGTATCTCGTTTGGGCGCGGACTGTATGCTACTCAGATATTGAATGCCTGGGGGATACCGACGGTGAACCTGGCAGCAGTGACCGCCACCTGTGGCGACAAACTGGCAACGACGAATGCCTTAATCCAGGCCAACGTCCCGCAACCCAATGTCCGGGTGGCCTTCACCCCCGAAAGTGCGCTAGCCGCTATCGAAGAGATGGGCTACCCGGTGGTGCTCAAACCTGTGATCGGTTCTTGGGGACGCATGGTGTCGAAGGTCAATGACCGCGACGCTGCCGAAGCTCTACTTGAACACCGCGAAGTGTTGGGCAACTATCAGCACCAGATTTTTTATATTCAAGAATTGATCCACAAACCGGGCCGCGACATTCGTGCTTTTGTGGTGGGCGATCAAACCGTCTGCGCCATTTACCGTACCTCAGAGCATTGGATCACCAACACCGCACGAGGGGGAAGGGGAAGCGCCTGCCCGGTGACGCCCGAGCTTAACGCAATCTGCGTGGACGCTGCCAATGCAGTGGGCGGCGGCGTTCTGGCCATTGACCTTTTGGAAGACCCGGAGCGTGGCCTGCTCATCAATGAGATCAATCACACGATGGAGTTCCACACTACCGTGCCGACGACGGGGGTGGATATTCCCGGATACATTGTTGATTACACTGTGGGGGTGGGTCAACCGGGAAACGGGGAAATAAAGAAACAAGGGGAACCGGCCTGATGGCGGTTCGGGTTTCAATCCTTGGTGCATCAGGCTACACCGGCGGCGAGTTATTGCGGTTGTTGCTCTTTCACCCTAATGTCGAAGTCCATCAGGTCATCTCCAACAGTTTCGCCGGCGAATTTGTCTACAGCCAGCACCCCAATTTGCGGAAGCGCACGCAGTTGCAGTTCACGAGCCGCGATGCACTGAAGGAATGCGAGGTGTTATTTCTGGCCGCGCTACATGGCGAGAGTCAGAAACACATTGAGCGTTGGGCTAAATTTGCGCCGAAGATCGTTGACCTGTCGGCGGACTTTCGGTTGCGCGACTCGGCCCTGTACGAGCGCTGGTATGGCGAGAGGCACGCCGCGCCGGAGTGGTTGGGTAAGTTTGTCTACGGCCTACCGGAACTTCAGCGCGAGGCGATGAAGACGGCGAATTACATCAGTGGGGTGGGATGCAACGCGACGGCGTCCAATTTGGCTCTCCTGCCGTTGGTGAAGGCCGATCTGCTCCACCCGACCAAACCCGTCGTCGTTGATGTCAAAACCGGATCGTCGGAGGGTGGCGCGACCGTCAACCCCGGCTCGCACCATCCGGAGAAAAGCCACTCAGTGCGCTCCTATGCGCCAATTGGCCATCGGCATACGGCAGAGATCATTCAAGAGCTTGGCTTGCATGATGTTCATTTGAGCATGACGGCGGTGGACTTGGTGCGCGGAGTGCTGGCGACGGCTCACGCCTTCCTCAAGCCGGGCGTTACTGAAAAGGATTTGTGGCGGGCATTTCGCGCCGCATACAACAATGAGCCGTTCGTGCGGATCGTGAAAGATCGCGGCGGCCTCCATCGCGCGCCCGATCCCAAAATTCTGGCCGGATCGAACTATGCCGATGTTGGCTTTGAACTTGATCCCGAAACCGGACGCTGTGTGGCGCTGGCGGCGATTGATAATCTAATGAAGGGCGCGGCGGGGAGCGCCGTGCAGGCGATGAACATCATGTGTGGCTTTCAAGAAACGGCGGGGCTGGAGTTCCCCGGACTTCACCCGATTTAGTTCTTGCCACGAATTACACGAATTTCCACGAATTATCAAAATCAATTCGTGATAATTGGTGAAATTCGTGGCTGAAAAATGATTGTTGTGAAAATGGGCGGCGTGACTGGCGTAAATGTGGAGGCGGTGATGGCCGACATCGCCGCCCAGGTGAAGGCCGGGCAAAAAATGGTGGTAGTGCATGGCGGATCCGGGGAGACGAACGCGATCTCCGAACAACTCGGCCACCCGCCGAAGTTCGTCACCGCGCCCTCGGGTTTCACCTCGCGCTACACGGATCGCCAGACGCTCGAAATTTTTGCGATGGTGACTTCAGGCAAGATCAACACCCTGCTCGTTGAGAAACTGCAAAAGCTGGGCGTCAACGCCTTCGGCCTGTCCGGCGTGGATGGGCGGGCGATGGTAGCAAAGCGCAAAGAGGCGATCCGTATTGTGGAGAACGGCAAACAGCGGATGCTGAGGGATGATTACACAGGGAAGATTGAGACGGTAAATAGTAATTTGTTATTGATGTTGATTGGCGCGGGTTACACGCCGGTGATTGCGCCGCTGGCGATCTCGCCCGAAGGTGAGGCCTTGAACGTGGATGCCGATCGGGCGGCGGCGATGGTGGCCGGGGCGGTGGCGGCTGAACAGTTGATCATCCTCTCCAACGTGCCGGGCCTCCTGCGCCAGTTCCCCGACGAGAGCACGCTGATCACTCACATTGATAAAACGAAAGTGGAGCAGTCGCTCGAATTCGCCGAAGGGCGGATGAAGAAGAAGGTGTTGGGCGCGAGTGAGGCGTTGGGCCTGGGCGTGGCAAAGGTGGTGTTTGCCGATGGGCGCGTTGAGAACCCGGTGGCGAACGCACTGGCGGGCAAAGGGACGGTGATCTCGTAAATGGCGTATGTGATTAAACCGTTCCGGCTATCCGATCAGCACGCTGTTATAGACGTGTGGCGCGCGTGTGGGTTGACTCATCCTCACAACGATCCGCACAAGGATGTTGCGCGGAAGCTGAAGGTAAATCCTGAAATGCTCCTCGTATGCGAGACGGATGGCAAGATCGTAGGAACAGTGATGGTCGGCTATGAGGGGCATCGTGGCTGGATCAACTATTTGGGCGTTTTGCCGGAATATCAAGGCCAGGGTCTGGGCCGAGCGTTGATGGCTCGGGCCGAGACCCTGCTTGCCCAACACGGTTGCCCGAAAATTAATTTGCAGGTTCGGGCGAGCAATACAAAAGTAATTCAGTTCTATGAAAAGATCGGCTTCAGAATGGATGAAGTCGTGAGCATGGGCAAAAGACTGGAGATTGACAACGGATGATGAAACCAACAACAGAAGCTGTTGAAGCCACAACTGCATTGCACCCCTCCCGGGTCGAGTTGGAAGCCGGGTTGGACTATATCAGGCAGTCGCCTAAAAATCACGGAACGCTGGAGAGCATTGTGATTCGGCCTCAAAGGGACGAGCGTCTTGTTTTGGAAACCGTCGAACTGAGCCCGCAATTCGGCGTTCACGGCGACAATTGGGCCACGAGGGGCGGATTATCACTCCCCGATGGCAGCCCGCACCCCGCTGGACAGGTGACGTTGATGAACGTACGCGCCATTGCCATGCTGGCGCAAACGAAAGACCGTTGGGCGCTGGCTGGTGATCAGTTATACGTTGACCTTGACTTGAGCGAAGGCAATCTTCAACCAGGTCAGCAATTAAATGTTGGTACGGCGATTGTGGAAGTGACCAACAAACCTCATCGCGGTTGCGCCAAGTTTGCGGCGCGCTATGGCCCGGAGGCTCTTAAGTTTGTCAACTCCGAAGTGGGTTGGCATCTGCATTTGCGCGGAATTTACGTGAAGGTCGTGCAGGCGGGCGTGGTGAAGGTGGGCGACGACGTCATCGTCAAACGCTGAACGACTATTTGACCATTCGACCACCTGACTGCCCGGCCACATGACCATCCAAGACCTCGAATCCCAATTCACCTCCGGCCTGTACACTAAGCGCCCCATTGCCATTGTCCGCGGCGAAGGCGCTCGCTTGTGGGATAGCGACGAGAACGAATACATTGACTGCGTCGGCGGGCAGGGGGCGGGCAACCTGGGCCATGCCAACCCGACAGTGGCCGCCGCCATTGCCGCTCAGGCCTGGACGCTGATCAGTT
>Ga0247727_10015746_pt1 | contig 12344 bp, 13 predicted proteins | sample WisWelCaveWW1625_FD_202498 | JGI IMG/M metagenome (GOLD analysis project Ga0247727, IMG submission 202498) | Biofilm microbial communities from Wishing Well Cave, Virginia, United States - WW16-25 | ecosystem: Environmental > Aquatic > Deep subsurface > Groundwater > Cave microbial mat | place... | reverse complement strand
GAGAATTCGCTTGCGAATTCAGGCGAAACAGCGTGGGCGTGCCTACGGCACGCCCACTCCTTTGTTAATTCTAAACCTGAAAGTTTCATAAGGGAGCCGCCTCTCGGATTCGAACCGAGGACCTTCGCTTTACAAAAGCGTTGCTCTACCAGCTGAGCTAAGGCGGCGCTGTTTATTTTTACAAAGACATCAGATCTAAGGTGGCTTTTTTATTCTATCCCTTCTCTTTCTTTTATAATATGTTTCATTCTTTTTATCTTCTGACGATATTCTGAAATCACTCGTAAATACTTGGATACTTCTTTCTTTTCCACAATTTCTTCGATTAATTCGTCTTTGTCTTTTTTTAACCTATTTTTGATTGCTCCTACCAATAGCCTGCTTTTGACTTTTACGAAATTCGAGGATTTGATCATCAGTCTAAGAGTCGCGAAAACTGTAAAGTATCCCAATCTTTTTACATTTCTAAACGTAAGTAGTTTTATTTTTTCTAAGTTCGGGGTAACAAAAAGCAAAATATCTATTTCCTCTCCGTTTAGAGAGCCGTATTTTCCGCTTCTCACCAATACAAGCTTACGTCCTATCATGAGTACGATACCAAGGAGAGACAGAAGGAAAAAAAATAGAGATAGGGACATGATGTTTATATGAAATAACGTTTCACTTCTTTTATTTTCGCTTGGTTTTTTTCTAGAAGCTTTCCTATTGTTTCGCTTGGATCTTTTATGAAAACCTGATCTAGAAGAGTTTTTTCTTTGAAGTAGGTATTTATCTTACCTTCCAGCATCTTGTTCTTTATCTCTTCGGGCTTGTTTATTCCCTCTATTTCTTTCTGGAAAATTTCTTGTATTGTATTTTTACTCTCGTCACTGATTTCATTTTGATATATGTATTCCGGTTTCATGGCAGTAATATGCATGGCGATATCGCGAGCAAGTTCTGCGCTTCCGCCATCTAGAGACACGATGACGGCCAACTTGTTATTGTGCACATAACTCCCTACTACATCTCCCTTTACTTCGTATATGTCGCCTAGTTCTATTTTTTCTCCAGTTTTCTGGATAATCAGATCAATCATGTCTTTAGATTGTTCTTTTATTTTTTCCACACCTTCCTTGATTACTATATCTGTAAGATTCGAGAGCAAATTTACAAAATCCTCATTTTTGGAAACGAAATCGGTTTCGCAATGTAGCGCAACCAAAACGTATTTTTTACCGTCGGTCTTGATGCAAACTCTTCCGTCCAAGGCCACGCGTCCGGCTTTTTTAAACGCAATGTCAGAGCTGGTTTTTTTCAGGATGGCTAGGGCTTTATTCATATCACCCCGAGCTTCTTCTAGAGCGTTCTTACATTGCATTATCGAGATGCCGGTCGAGTCCCTAAGTTTTTTAATAAGTTCAGTGGTAACTTCTGTAGACATAAGTTTATATTAGCGTTAGTTACTTTGCTTTGTTTTCTGGCGCAGGCACGCCTGCCTGTCCGGTAGGCACGGACATCATTCCTTCTTTGTAACCGTTAACTATAGAATCGGTAAAGAGTTTAATAGAAGGAATACCTGTGTCGTTCCCGACGATAGGGTAGTCAATGTCTTTTATATTTGAATCCGAGTTGGAAAGTGCAACGACAGGCACGTTTGATTTCTTTGCTTCGGTAGCAGCTATGTGTTCTGCTTTGCTATCGATCATAAAAATAGCATCCGGAGTTTTTTTCAAGCCAAGCAGTCCACTATAGTATTTGGAAAGTCTTTCCATTTTTTTTGCCATAACTACTCGTTCTTTTTTGGTATATTTTTCCAGTTCGCCACCTATGCTTTCCTTGGTATATTTTTCCAGTTCATTGATCCTTTTTTTAATTTCTGTGAAATTAGAAAGCGTGCCCCCTATCCAACGTGTGTTTACATAAGGCATATTGAGAGAAAGTGCCGCATTTTTTATTGCTTCTCTAGCTTCTGGTTTTGTGCCGACAAAAAGCACGATCTTACCTCCCGCTCCCAGATTTTTTACAAATTCTCTTGCATTGGCAAGCAATATGGAAGTCTTTTCTAGGTCTATTATGTCTTCATTTTTTTTGGTGGCGTATATGTACGGAGATACAGAAGGATGTCTTCTTGTCTTTCCATATCCATAGTGCGCTCCCATTTCAAACATTTTTTCTATGCTTACGTGGGTATCCGCGTTTGCAGTTCCTTTGTTTTGCATAGGGGTTATTCTAGCAGAACACTTGTTGTTTTGCAAATTTTACGTTATAATCAATTATGAATATGAATAGCAGTGAAAGTATGAGCGAGCCTGGTGGTGTCGCAAAAAATGAAAGTCAGGTTCTCAAGGCCAATATCCTTAATTTGCTCAATAAGTCCACTATCAAGTGTATAGGTGGAAAAATTTTAATTTTAGGTTCTGAGTCCAGTGGTTATCAATTAAATTTATATTTTGATGCTTCTCGTTCTTCTTTTTCAGGTTTTTTAAGGGAGAATACCATTGAAGACAAAATAGAATTAGGACCAAAGTTAGTTAAAGTTTTTTTTAAACAATATCTTAATGATGTATTTGAACCTGAATCTAATTCTGAACTTGCTGAAGGTCAGAGTTTTTTGAATTTAAAAACTGCCCTCGAGTAAGAGAACTCTCAATTTTCTTAGAACTGAATTGATTGCACTCCTAGTTCTTGATATATAATGCCAAAAGTTTTCTTTGACCAAAAGGTCTTTTTCGGTTAGTATGGAAGAATGAGACAGTCAAAATACTTCCTAAAAACATCCAAAACAGTTTCAGAAGAAGACAGAATGGTTTCGGCCAGACTGCTAAAACAGGCCTGCTATATTCGTGAATCGGTGGCGGGACGTTATTTTATTTTACCTATCGGACTCAGAGTGCAGCAAAAAATCATGACTATAGTGAAAGAGGAGATGGATAAATCCGGAGCACAGGAAATGGTGAGCCCTATTTTACATCCTCTGGAATTATGGAAAGAGACAAATCGTACTGACACCGCAGGTTTCGAGCTAATGCGAGTGAAAGACCGACGCGATTCGGAGTTTGCCCTGGGAGGCACTGCGGAAGAAATGTTTGTCGATTTAGTGCGAAAATTTGAGATTAGTTACAAGGATTTGCCTTTCCATATTTATCAGTTTTCTCCGAAGTTTCGCGACGAGCTTCGCGCGCGCGGAGGACTTTTGCGCGTGCGAGAATTTATTATGAAAGACGGATACTCTTTTCATAAAGATGAAGAAGATTTCAAAAAAACTTACGAAGAAATGAAAGGAGTGTACAGTAGGATTTTCGACCGAATGAATCTCAAAACTGATATTGTAGAATCTGACAACGGATACATTGGCGGAGAATATTGTCACGAATTTGTCGTTCCTTCTCTAATTGGGGAGAGTCGTTACTTTGCCACGGAAGATGGTGGTTATGCGGCCCATGAAGATGTAGCCAAGTTTAAGAAAGAAGGAAAGAATACAAGCGAAGCGTTAAGAGAAATGGAAGAAGTAGAAGCGGTGCGAGGCACGACCATGGAAGACGGTGTAGCTTTACACAAACTTCCTCTATGGCAACAGATTAAAGATGTTTTGTTCGTAGATGAGAGAGGTCGTTTCATTTTAGCGATTATCCGGGGCGACTTGGATGTCAATGAAACCAAACTCAAACATGTCGTCGGAGTGAATGTCTTGCGCCATGCCTCTCCAGAGGAGATTGCCCTATATGTGGATACCGCGCCTGGATTTATTTCACCAATTGGGATTCACAGTAGAATTCTGAAAGACAAAGAGCTTGTGGTTGTTGCTGATGACTCTCTGAAAACTGTGGTTAATATGTATGGCGGAGCAAACAAGAAAAATTGCGACTTTTTGAATGTAAATATAAGAGATTACAAAGAACAAATAAACTTTGAAGGAGATATAGCAATGGCTCGTCCGGGTGATTTGGCCCTAAATGGCGAGCCACTTGTCGAGAAACGTGGTATAGAAGTCGGTAACGTATTTCAGTTGGGATATCATTACACCAAGCTCATGTCCGGAGCGAATTTTGTAGATTCTGACGGCACTTCAAAACCATATTATATGGGGTGTTATGGAATAGGTGTCGGGAGGACGTTGGCGGCTGTAGTAGAGAAATTTAATGACAGCAAAGGCATAATGTGGCCAGAGGCGGTTGCTCCTTTTTTAGTACACCTTCTTTCTTTAGGCGATGACAAAAATGTAACAAAAGAGGCAGACAAAGTTTATGAGGCTTTGATAGAAAAAAATATTGAAGTTCTTTTTGACGATCGGGAAGCGATTTCTCCTGGTGAAAAATTTGCTGATGCAGATCTGCTTGGTATGCCTTACAGAGCTGTCGTTTCTATGCGAAGCATGAAAGAGAATGGAATAGAAATTAAAAAAAGAAATGAAGAGAAAGGGAAAATTGTTTCGTTGGACGAATTAATAAATTTACTAGCGCCAAACTTGGAGACCTTGCTTCCATTTGGAAGCAAGGTCTCCAAGTAGTGCCTGTATTATTTTTATGCTAGAAAAAATTTATAAATTAATATCAAATGATATCGGTATAGACTTAGGCACTTCAAACACCTTGGTTTATTTGAAAGGTCACGGCATTGTGATAAACGAGCCGTCTGTTGTCGCGGTGAATGTGAAAACTAATCAAATTCTGGCTGTTGGCGAAAAAGCCAAGGAGATGTTGGGACGCACTCCAGGACATATCAGGGCCATTCGTCCGCTTGTGGATGGTGTCATATCGGATTTTGAAGTTACAGAAGAGATGCTTTCATATTTAATAAATAAAGCTGATAAAATATCTAGGAAACTTTGGAGACCGAGAGTGTTGGTAGGGGTACCTTCTGGCACGACCAATGTGGAAACGCGCGCGGTTTATGATGCCGCACGTTCTGCCGGAGCGAGAGAAGTATTTTTAGTGGAAGAACCGATGGCGGCGGCCATTGGGGTGCGTTTACCCATCAAAGACCCGGTCGGTTCTATGATCATAGACATCGGTGGCGGTACGACAGATATCGCGGTTATTTCTTTGGGCGGAATAGTAAAGTCTAAGAATCTGAAAGTTGCTGGCGATAGATTTAACAATGATATTATTTCGTACATGCGAAATGAATTTAAAATTTTAATCGGAGAAACTACGGCCGAAACCGTGAAGATTGCCATCGGTTCTGTTTTACCTGGAGAGTATCTGGAGACGGAGGTTCGTGGACGCGACATATTGACCGGATTGCCTCGAGAAGTCGTGGTGACAGATGCAGATATTAGAGAGTCTTTTTCTTTGTCGATCAAAGAATTAGTGGAAGGAGTGAAGGATGTTCTTGAAACGACACCACCCGAAATTTTGTCTGACATAATGCATAGAGGTATTACGCTCTCTGGCGGCGGGGCGCTGCTTTCGGGTTTGGGAGAGCTTCTACAAAATGTTTTAAAGATCCCTATTTATGTCGTAGATGATCCATTAACGGCTGTTGCTCGAGGAACAGGTGTGATACTCGATGATATTTTATCTTTTAGTGAAATTTTAATAGGGAACCAAGATGAGTTACCTCCTAAATAAAAGATTAAAAAGGAATAATCTAATAAAGTACGCGACCCTTGTTGTGTTATTGTTTATTTTTATTTATTTCAGGGATGGTATTTTTCACGGACTTTCTTATTTTTCGCACACTGTTTTTAGTCCGGTTTTAAAAATAGGAAACAATGTCGGTGAAAAATTTTCAAATATGGGCGCATATTTTTATTCTAAAAAATCTCTTTTGCTCCAAAATGAAAATCTAAAATTAAAATTAGGTGAAGAAACGGCAAAAATTTCGAATTGTAATTCTATTTTGGATGAAAACATAAAAATGAAGGAAGTACTAGGACGCCTGCCTACCGGCAAGGCAGGTAAGGTAGAAAAGAGTGAAATGATTCTTGCGAGCATTCTTTCTAAACCAGATCAATCTCCTTACGATACGATAATTATAGACGCAGGAATAAAAGAGGGCATAACGTCTGGGCAGAGAGTTTTTGCATCGGGAAATATTCCGATCGGAGTTGTATCCATGGCGTATCCTGGTTCTTCAAAGGTTATTTTATTTTCAAATCCAGGAGAGACAACGAATGTGGTTGTCAGCGGACACGATGTTTCTATGCAATTGGTGGGTCGGGGCGGAGGAAATTTTGAAGCGATCTTGCCCAGAGATTTTGTATTAGAAAAAGGAACAGAAGTAACTCTGCCTGGCATTACCCCATACACAGTTGCAACAGTACAAACTATAATTTCCGACCCGCGCGACTCTTTCCAAAAAGTTTTGCTTATAAGTCCGGTAAATATTTTTGAATTGAAATTTGTGGTGGTAGAGAAATAATGCAATTTAAGTAACAGATTTCCTTTTTTTGAATTTATCCTTAAATATCATCTACGCTATAGCGTAGATTGAAAATGTGGTATACTTTAGATATGAAACATAGGAAAAAACTTTATTATAAAGGGATGCGGGTAAATATGTTCGGATTGCCTGTTTCTGGTTTTTCTAAAGGTGAATCCGATATGGAGGGAAGTTCACGTGTCAAGAGATTCTACAACAGATCCTTCGATTCTCCTTTCAGAGAAAATTCTTCAAAAGACCTGATTGTCATGTATGACGTCACGGAAGATAAAAAAAGGGAGAGAGATTGGTTTCGCCGGCAGTTGATAAAATTTAACTATATTATGATTCAGAGAAGCGTGTGGGTAGGACCTTCTCCTTTACCGAAATATTTTTTGAGCTATGTAAAACTAATTGGCTTGAAAAATAGGGTAAAAACATTTAAGCTGGCGAAGTCGTATACAAGGAAAGGCTATGGTATATAAGTTTAGCAATTACTGTGTGTCTAATATCTACGCTATAGCGTAGATTAAATATTTGCAGATGTATTATCTTGGTGCGAATTATATGAAATTCAGGATTGAGAAAAAATTAAAGAATAATTTTGGGCGAGTTGGCATTTTGACAACTCCGCATGGGATTATTGAGACTCCGGCTTTTGTGGCTGTCGGTACCAAAGCAACAGTAAAATCTTTAAACCCAGAGCAAGTAAGGGAAACTGGTACGCAGATAGTTCTCGGTAACACCTATCATCTATATCTTCAGCCCGGAGACGAGATAGTGCGGAATGCCGGGGGAATAGGAAAGTTCATGAATTGGCCGGGTCCCACCATGACGGATTCTGGTGGTTTCCAAGTTTTTTCTTTAGGTGCTGCTTACGGAAAAGACATATCTAAAATTACTAAAATTATTGAGCCATCGTTTTTGATTCCGGAGAGATTCGACGACTCCGATGCTCCGAGACTTGCAAAAATAGGGAACGGTGGAGTTTCCTTCAAATCTCATCTAGACGGCTCTGTCCATTACATTACTCCTGAGAAGTCAATCCAAATTCAGCATAATTTAGGCGCAGATATAATTTTTGCTTTTGATGAATGCACTTCGCCGACTGAGGATTTGAGATATCAAGAAGAAGCACTTGTCCGTACACACGCCTGGGCGGAGAGAAGTCTGAAAGAACACCAAAAACTTAATAGCGAAAGGCAAAATGTTCTCGAGCGAACCCTTGGAAGGAGCGACGGCGACGGACAGAGAAAATTTTCAACAAAAAATTTTCGTGGTGAGTCCGAGAATATTTTGCCTGAAGCTAGAGAAGAATTTTTTCCAGCTTTGTTCGGCATTGTGCAAGGCGGAAGGGATGAAAATTTAAGAAAAAAATCAGCTGAGTTTATTAAGAATTTCGATTTTGACGGTTTTGGCCTCGGCGGATCGTTCGCAAAAGAAGATATGTCTTCTGCGGTGAAGTGGGTAAACGAAATTTTACCGGAAGAAAAACCTCGCCATTTGCTTGGCATTGGCGAGCCAGAAGATTTATTCATGGGAATAGAAAACGGTGTGGACCTTTTTGACTGCGTTTTGCCGACACGACTTGGTCGCAATGGGACTATTTACACCAAAAACGGGAAAATAATTATTATGAATACAAAATACAGAAATGATTTCGGCCCATTGGACGAGGATTGCAAATGTTATACTTGTAGAAATTACACAAAGGCATATATAGCCCATCTTTTTCATGGGAAAGAAATGCTCGCGGGTACACTGGCCTCCATTCACAATTTGTATTTCATAGTCAACCTAGTAAAAAAAATCCGCCAGTCAATAGTAGATGACAGTTTCTTTAAATTCAAAGAGGAGTTTTTGCGAAGATACAAAGATTAAAATAAACACACGGTTACACAAAGGCGGGTATGGTTGCCGCGGCTTGTTTAGTTTTACTTTATATGTATGTTATAGACACGGCCGTGTCTAATATGATAATATGATTACATGCGACTAGTTGACCAAGAATCGAATTCTGGAAAAATAATTCGTGCTTTAGGGTATGGCATAGGCATATCTGTAGCTCTGGCTAATAGGAGAACGAGCTACGGGATGACAAAAACATTAATCAAAGAAATTTTTGGCTTGAATGGACATCCTAAAAGTTTTTCCTTCTATTTTTCAAAATTAAGAAGACAAAAACTTATATATATCAAGCGGATTGGTGATGAGTACGTTTTATCTCTGTCAGAGAATGGCGAAAGAGTTTTTTTAAGGTTTAACTATGAAAATTTAGAAATACCGCAGAAAAAAATATGGGATAGAAATTTTCGTATGGTTATTTTCGATATTCCCGAGACAAAAAGGAGTGCCAGGGATTCACTTCGAGAAAAAATGAAAGAACTTAATTTTGTGAAGTTCAACGACAGCGTGTGGGTGTATCCGTATCCGTGCCAGAAGGAAATCGACTTCATTGCCAATTATTGGGGAGTAGGGAAGTATGTGCATCTTGCTTTGGTAAAAGATGTGACTAGTAGAGACCGTTTGGAGAGATACTTTCATTTATAGTAAGTGTAGAAGCATATTTACTTTGCTTGATTCTCATATGGTCATAATAACAACGGCCGTGTCTATTATGATTATACATATATTTATAAAGTGTGTGGTTTTTCTCGTTTACTTTATTATGCTAAAATACTTTAGCGATGAAAAAAACAAATCTTTTCGAATTCACATATAGTGATTCACACCTCGAATTTATAAAAGGCGTCGGCCATCTGAAGCTTGACGAAGAGAATCATTATAAAAATGGTTTTGCTGCTGGGACTATTTTTTCTAAAGCCCATTTTAGAATCATTGATTTGTTGAAAAACCCGATATTAAAGATAATTTTAACGCTTCTTTACCTGAAATACAAAAATAGACTAGAGACAATAAGGTTTCCACAAGAATACCACGACGAACTAAGGGGCTATGCTGATTCGACTAAGATTCCTTTTAAGCATCTGCTTTTACTAAATCTAATATACGAAATTGTGGGGTGCTCGAGCTTCGCCTTTTTTAACAAAGACGGTTCGCTTTTGGTTGGGCACAACACAGACGAACGTGAGTACATGGCTGGATTTATTTTCCGATACATCAAACCTCTTGTATTTTGTGTCAAGATTCCAGGCAAAGAAATTTTTACCCACATTTCTGGCCCGTTGTTTGTGGGGGCACTCAACGGATTTAACGAAAGCGGAATCGTTATAGCATCTCATTATGTCGATGGTGCTCACAAAAAAGTAGTTGAAAAAAATTTCAGCACCGGGTGTTTTGCCAGAACCATTCTTGAGAATGCAAGCGATTTAAAGATCGTGCGCGAAATTGCGGAAAATGATTTTACCTACATGCCGGCTAATTTTCTTGTTGTCAGTTTCAGAGAAAAGAAAATTACCACGCTGGAGGTGTATCCATCGGACCACAATTTCAGCATCTTGTCAGATCATAAAGCCATGATGACAAATCATTTTCAAAGCTCGAGAATGAGACAGTACCACCAAAGTATTTTTAAAGGCAGTTTGGCAAGATTCGCGTGTTTTGAAAAGATTTTTTCAGGCAAGGATAATTTGTCAGTTTTGGAAGCTATAAGTGTCATGAAAAACCACAGGAATGGCTTGAGGCGCCACGATACTGGTTTCTCTATAACAAACGCAGGCACTTTTCAAAGTTTTGTTTTTGCTTTGCCGAGGGGGGATACTTATATTTCGAATGGCGAGAAATTACCCGTGTCTTTATACGGAGAACTTATCAAGATTACTTCTAGTTAACAGCTTCAGATGCTTGGTTGCGCAACCCCCTCTTTACAATTTTTTTGCACCTGTTATACTAATTTTTGTCAATGAATTCGATGGACAAGGAAAAAACTAAAAAAAAGAAATTACCTCGACGCAAGGCAGGCAATAACTGGAAAAAATTTTGGAAGCTAGGGATGGAGGAATTTAATACTCAGAATTTCGACGTCAATGGCAACGGTGAGTTAGTCGTAAAAGAAGGTTACTATCAGTACAACATGATGGACATAGTTAGAAAATACGGCACTGTTACTCGCGTATTTTTTCCGTTTATCCTTGAAAACAGAGTACGTGATTTGATAGAACTTTTTAACGCATACATAAAAATTTTAAACTACAAAGGCAAATTTTTTTGTCATTATGTGATGAAATCCAATCAAAACCGAGACTTTGTTTTGCCGGCGATAGCCGAAGGGGAGCATATAGAGGTTTCTTCAATTAATGAACTTTTTCTGGTTAAAAGAATGTTAGAGCAGGATAAGTTTAATCGCAAAATCCGTGTGACTTGCAACGGACCAAAGACCGAACAATATATAAGTCTAATAGAGGAGCTTCGCGGGAAGGGCGTTATAATTATACCAATCATAGAGAACCATCAGGAATTATATAGATTTGAAAAATTCAAAGGCGAAGTCGGCGTACGGGTAAATCTGGACTTGAAAGTTGACGCGCATTTCGATAAAAAATACAACCACTTTGGTTTTGATGAAGAAGAATTGTATAAGATTGGTAAGATAAGAAATTTATCAATGTTGCATTATCATATTTCCACTCAGAATGAAAAAATAGAAGGATTTATAAAACCTCTCAAACGCGCAGTTTTGCTTTACTCGAAATTAAGACAACACAATCCGAACCTGGATACTATAAACTTCGGTGGCGGAATGGCTGTACCTTACGAGAAAAGGAAAAAAATGTTTTCCGTTAAAAATTTGGTTCATAAAATAATTAAAACCGTTAAAAGGGAAAGCGATAAGCTTGGGATAAAACATCCGAATCTAGTTTGCGAGTGGGGCAGTTATTTTACGGCTCCGTCCCAGATTACAATTTTTAAGATTCTGTGCGATAAAACCATCTTTAAGAAGACTGACACCAAGTGGTATTTTATCGACGGATCTTTCATTACGCATCTTACTGATACTTGGTCTCCGGTGCGGCATAAGTGGCATTTCACAACGGCAAACAATTTAAACAGTCGTCGACTGCAGAAAGTTTGGCTGGCTGGATCTACCTGCGACTCCGATGACCGCTATACTGCATCTGGGAGTTATGTTCTGTTGCCGAAACTGTCGGAAGATACCCCTGAATTATATCTTGTAGCTTTTGATACGGGTTCCTATCAGGATACTTTTGAAAACAATCATTGCTTGCTTTCTAGGCCGGCGATAGTGGTTTGCCAAAATGGGGAAGTGAAACTTTCTCGCAAAAGACAAACATCGGAAGACTTGGGTAAGCTGTTTGGTTGGAACGGAGACCACAAATGAAACACAAAAACTTTTTTTCTTTTTTCATTGCTGCTGTTTTTTTAACAGCAAGCTTCTTTATTTTTAGGTATGACTTTAAAATAAACAAGCCAGTAGTAGATGAAAAGGTTAATCATATTAAGTACGTAAAAATCGCAGGAAAGATACTTTTGACCGAGCTTGCTCTAACCCCGGAGTCCCAAGGCAGGGGCCTTTCGGGTAGAATCTCGTTGCAAGAAGACGAAAGCATGCTCTTTGTTTTCGACCAGCCAGGCAGGTATCCTTTTTGGATGAAAGATATGAATTTTCCTATAGATATTATATGGATTGCAGGTACAGACTTCAGAGATTTGCGGGTGGTTTACATCAAAAGAAAGGCTACACCAGAGTCATTTCCGGAGACTTTTGTGTCGAGGGAAGACGCCAAATATGTCCTAGAGGTGGAATCTTCATTCTCAGAGAAGAATAATTTGAGAGAAGGAGACAAAGTAGAATTTTTGTCTTTCTAAGGCTTATCACTTAAGCTCGCACGGAGACTACTATTTACAGTCCGTAGAAACTGTTTTATTTTTATTTTTTTCTTAATTTTTGCCGGATTTCCACCTGTTTCCGTAATAGCTAATAAATAAATGGTACCCAAATATTTCTGAATCTTTGCGAATTTTGACTAAAATTCTGTGGTTCCGTGTTTCCTTTGCACATCATAAAGGATTTTCTTTAA
>Ga0247727_10015745_pt1 | contig 12346 bp, 6 predicted proteins | sample WisWelCaveWW1625_FD_202498 | JGI IMG/M metagenome (GOLD analysis project Ga0247727, IMG submission 202498) | Biofilm microbial communities from Wishing Well Cave, Virginia, United States - WW16-25 | ecosystem: Environmental > Aquatic > Deep subsurface > Groundwater > Cave microbial mat | place... | reverse complement strand
CCGTAACTCCATTCAATGTCCCAATAACCGTCCCTCGACTTAAAACGTACGTGTCCCTTCTTAAGGGTATAACTGTAACTAATCAATAATATTTATCTTTTTTGTCTGATCCTCACATTTTTATACTGACGCAAAGCATAATTTATGGTATTGAGCTTGCATTTTAGACAAAGATTCTAGATGTTTCGATTGCGCAAAATAGAGCTGTTACCTCGGCTAGCTTTGTTTGCCTCACTTTTCTTGATCGTTTTTCACCAAGGATGTGGGGGCAAGAAGCAAGGTGGGACAGGAGAAACTCCTCCATCTACTCCCAAAAAAGAGCCGTCCCCTTCACTTGAATCCTTAGCATGTGACATCTTTTTCAAATCTCTTGATCCAGCTATTTACTATCATCTCACTGCAACACCGGCTGAAAAGGAAAAATATATCCGAACTGGGTATCTATTTGCCCTTCAAGTCTTTAAAGAGAACCAAACATTTCTCCGGGATCCAAAGCCAGTCGAGGTGATCGCCAGGCTTCAAAAAGAAGGGGAGACCGCTCCGATGCAAACGTGTGATCCCTTCTTGAATGCTGTGTCAGCTCTAAAAGATTATTTTGTCAAAACTGATGTTGCTCCACTCATCTTATTTTTGCGAGTGTCTTTAATGGGCACGGTTAAAGCCATGGATGAATTCTCTCAATGGGTGCCTGAAGCCGAACCTCCCACGCAACTCATAGGAACTGGAATCAAAGTGAAGGAGAGGCCTGATTATAAACTTGGAAGGATTCCTCCGTACTTGTGGGTTGAGGGTTACGAAGATGGTTCCCCAAATTCTGAAGTAATCCACAAGGGAGCAAAGATTGTAAAGATTGATGGAAAAACAATATCCTCAATTAAAGATAAAGAGGAGCTTGCTGATCTCATAGAGAAGCTGGAAGATAACCCAGACTCACACACGGAGAAAAAAGGTGTCACAGTTTCATTTTTGGAAAAAGACGTTACTGACGAATGGAAGCTCCACGAAGATGTTTTCCTAAAATTTGAACGCTACACACCGAAGTATGCTCGGTATAAGTCTCTTGACAATGGGGTTTGGTGGCTTTCGCTTTCCACATTTATTCCTACGAGTGCTGCAAGTGATGTCCTTTCCAAATGGAGCGAAATTCAAGAAGAAATGATTTTGGATGAATCAGATGCTTCTCATCCTGTGATTATCTTGGATCTACGGGGCAATGGGGGCGGAAGAGTGGATCAAGCACAAATCTTGGCAGCTTTGTTTTTGCCTTACGATACAATCCTCTCACATGAAGTAAGCATAGTAGCGCCAAAAGAAGAGTCAGATCGCCCTGTAAGAAATAAATTAGGGAAATTAACAACATTACGGGTGATACATAACAAAGAAAGCAAACTGTTACGCAAGATGATTTTATTGGTCGATCAAACCACAGCGAGCGCTTCAGAAATTTTTGCTTATGCACTTATGGATTACAAAAGAGTATTGATCGTAGGTATGCCCACTGCTGGGAAAGGAATAGGCCAGGCAATAAAAGCTGTTCTCCCCCCTCCCATTGGCGGATTTCTTTTGATTACAAATATGTACTATTATTCTCCACTTGGAAAATCTTTTCACGTGGATGCTGCCCCTCTTGATATTGTCATAGATGATCCTGTCAGCATATGGCAGAAAACCCAGTCTTCCTATAAGCCCTTCCGACTGGCAGAACGAAAAAAAGCATATGAGGAACACAATAGCCCGTTTCCCATTGTTCCTCCTCTTTCCCTTTCTGATCCATTTGATAGGCCAGATTTAAATCAAGAGTCCTACAAGGTTTCAGATTCAGATCGTTCAAAACTGAAAGAATATGCAAAGACAGCTCCTCGTCCACCATCCTGTAATTTAGACCCAGGGAAACCTGGATTCACGGAAGAATCAGATTGTCTTTTGGATCGGACCGAACAGATTGCTATTCACTGGCGAGATTTGCCAGAAGAAGGCCTCTGAAAACTAGGGTAGTGTCCCCCTAATTACCCTTAATTAGGCGCTCAATTTCTTCTTTTGGACCTTGATGGCGTTGGTCAATAGCGAGTTGCAATCCTTTTTGAAGAATCTCCTTAGCCTCCTCTTTTTTCCCCACTTTGATCAAGGCATCTCCCAATTGCACATATACCACCAAATAATCCGCTTTAAGTTTTAGAATTTCTTGGGATTCCTGAATGGTTTCTTGCCAAGCTCCCGCCTCGTAGTAAAGCTTTGAAAGAACAAATCGATCCAAGACATTTTGTGGGAACTTGGCAATCCTCACCTTAAGCTCATCTATTCGTTTCTGGTCCATTTTACCTATCTATAATAAACAGGTCGTTTCGTTAACCAAAAAGATCTGAGTGTGTTCCTGTTCGTTCAAAAATGATCTCTCCCTTTTGAAGAAAATAGATCAGTAACCAGTCAGGCTCAACGTGGCACTCACGGCGATCACTGTATATCCCTTGCAACTTATAGTCTCGAAAACGCAGTTCAAGTATTTCTTCATTGATTAGTTTTTCAAGAACAGCTTTTAACTTGTTTTCGTCTTTTCCTCGCCGAATCATTTTTTTTACATCTTTTCTAAACTGCTTAGTGAACGCCGATCTGAGCACTAAATACCAAGTTTTTTAAACAAATCTTTGGCGTCCTTCGCTCGAACCAAATTCTTACCTCTATTGGTCGACTTAAACGTTCGTACGGTGGTTGGATTGGGCAACCAAACATCGAAGGGCAAACCTTGTTGGTTCAAGGCTCGACGAAAAAATAAGCCGATAGCCTCCGTCATTGATAATCCGAGTCTATGGAAAAGGTGCTCAACTTTCTCTTTCAGCTCGGGCTCTATTCTAGCCCGGATCATTGCTGTTTTTCCCATATACGCTCCTTTTTTAAAATTGTATCCCGAATAGGGTACAACTTCAATGAATTATGATACAAATTCGTTTCTGGTCCATTTTACCTATCTATAATAAATAAACAGGTTTGTGGGAAAAAAGATAAGAAGAGGGATTTTCTACAGCATCGGTTTTTTCTTGGGCTGCCTGACTCTCATCTTGGGAATAGGTGCTTGGTTTTATTATTATTTTCCATCCAAATGGGTAAGCGATCAAATTGAAACCTCGATCCGGAAAAAAACTGGCTGGAATCTTAAAATTGGGCAACTGTCCCCCTTTCCACTGGGAACTTTTTCGGTCAAACAAGTCTCCTTTCTCTCCCCAACAGGAGATCCTCTCTTTTCCCTTGAAGAATTCACGATTTTTTACAAAGTTCTCCCTCTTTTGAGTCAAAAAATAACCATCGGGGAAATTTCTATATCAAAACCAGAGATTTTTCTAAAAAAAGAAAACGGGGAATGGAATTTTGTTCAATTACAAAAACTTTTCCCCCAAAAAGAACCTTCCCCACCCAGCCCTTTTGCAAAAATTGATTATAACAACACTCCATTGAACAAGATCTGGTCTGAAGCAGAGAAAATTCTGATTGAAGAAACCAAAGACCTACCACAATTTACATTGAAAAAATTTGTCATCGACCAGCTTAAGATTCATATCGATGACATTCAAGGAACTACTATTCATAGCCCTCCTATTCAGATTGAGGCTCAGTTTGCACTCACTCAAAAGGACCGAAAAGGGATGCTGCGCATAAATGCCCGTGAAAATTCCGTCATCAAGGTCAATCATGATGACTTTCCATGCCACATCGATGTTCATGTGAATTGGCCTGGCGATCAAACTGCGAAAGGAAGTCTTTTGGTTCAAGCAGTTTCCAGCTCTATTGAGTCTAGTTTTGACCTAAACTTAGACCAAGGAATTGTATCGTTAAAAGGGCCCAATGTAGTGGTCCCTGATCTTGTAAAAATGACTTCTTCTAGCAAGCTCATTGGATGGGGGCTTCAAAAACTCACAAGCGCCATTTCTCTGAATTTGGAGCCAGGCCCAATTCCTCAACCTTGGAATAAATTTTCTCCAAGACATTTGCCATTCCGAACTCTTCCAAAGATCAATGCCTCCTTTGCAATCTCTGGAAAATTCTTGGTTTCCACGCTCTCTGAATTGAAACAATCTGTTCAAAAATCTCACCTTCCTTTGGAAATGAATATTTCAGCTAAAGTAATTGGACAAGAAATTCCGCCTCAGTTGTTACCCAAGGGAGCGGAAATCCATGCATTCTCTGGAGAACTTCAAACAAAAACCCAAGAAAAAGATTTTGTAATTTCTTCATCTTTTTCAATGTCGAGATTAGCCCTGCCACATGATCTAACAGGCGGAACGAAACTTCAAGAACTCGACCTTTTTCACGAGGGCCAGCTTCACATCAAAAAAGACCTACGCCAAATTGAGATTCCCAAAATGAGTTTAACTATTCCTACTTTAGGGTTGACTACAACTATTTCGGGGGAATTATCCTCCACCATCGCTTTTCCTGACCTTGCTCAAAGCCTCAAGACAGAAAAGACAGGACTCAAAAAAATGCGGGAAGCGTTATCCACTCACTTAAAGGCTGAGGCTCAAATTCAAGCACCGAAAATATCGAACTTGGTTAAAGGAGCGTCTTTGGCTGGTGAAATGACAGGAAAATTTGAAATTAAAAAGTTTCGTTCAAATGAAGTCGATCTGATCTTGGAAGGGCAAGCGAATGGCTTTTCGATGAACCTAGATAATGGGAACAAAATCGAGGACCTTTCTTTTTATTTGCCAATTGAAAAGAAAATTTACCTGGGGCCTGATATCAAAACTCTTTCTCATACCCCAAACGCGGAGCTTTGGACAAAAGCCTATTCATCAAATTTGCGTTCACTATCCCCTTTTATGAATGCACTCAAAATTGCAAAAATCCTGACACCGAAACTGACCTTAGAAAAGATTCAAATGGATGCCGGGTTTGATGGAACCAATTTAGTCATTGACCATTTTTGGGCTAATCTTCTTGCAGGCTCTATTTGGGGGAAAATGACCGTTCTTCCAAAGGGAGAAAATCTTGAATTGTCATCCAACTTTGAAGCTGCTCAATTGGATTTGAGTTACCTGACTGGCATAGGGGAAAAAGGTGATGCCAAAGTTAGCGTAGATGCCCAAATGAGTCTCGCTCTTGCACCAGAACGTTCTCTTTCCGCAGAAGGACTTTTGGATGATCTTACTCTCCAATTCCATCTCACAAGAATAGGAGACCAGACTCTAGATCGCTTGATCTCTTATATGGATCCTAAAGGAGAAAATCCTTCAATGGTTCAAGCCAGAGCACTGATTCGGAACAAATCCGTTGCTGGAGCGCTCAAAAATCCGAAAGTGTCATTTTCAGTGTCCCATGGCATGATGGACGCCGATATCGTGCTCCCACAGGTCAAATTTGTAGATCTCACCATTCCCATTCGTGGAATTTCCATAAAAAACCTATTGCGTCTTGCCGGAGTTCGAAAGTCAATCTCTTCATTTATCCCTCTTTTGGAATCTATAAAATATATCCGCCTCCAAGGGGTTGACGACAACGGAAATCTAGTATTTTCCAAAGGAAGAGAAAAGCCATGATGAAATATATTTTAAAATCTTTACTCGTTTGTTTAGGTGTTTCTGCTTGTGGAGGCCCTCTGGTGGGAGTGAATGTTGAAGTCGTCGACGAAAAGACACTCCTTGAACGACAAATTTTGGGAAGTTATGATGAACTTTCGAAAGATCTTGTCCTGATCGCTTCTGTCAGGGGTGTTGACGAATCTGGAAAAATTAAACCACTGCCTTTTATCGCCCCAGGTAAAGAAAAAGCCCTGCGCGCAACACAGTCTCGGGAGTTTAATCGCGATGACGTTGAAGCCTTTAAAAAAGATGGGTGCGCAGGAGAAAATAGGGAGGGGCTAATCAGTGTAACCCCTTGTAAAAAAGCTCAGAAAGATAAAAAGTATGCCTCCCTCGTCAATCAAATTGTCCAAGAAGAAAATCGAGATCGTTTGATCATCTTGGCAAGAGTCGTTGAAACCAGTGAAAACTTGACTGAAAAAGATCTTTCCAAGCTTCAAAAAGTGTTTGCTCAGATGAATCGGGATGCTGCCAAACCTGGCGAAAATATCCAACTTGAGAACGGCTCTTGGCTCATAAAGCGTTAGTCATCTCTTTTTTGCTTTTTGCTATTGGATGCGCCGCTGGGGGCTCTTCGCCTTTAACTGGGGCGCAACCTTTAGGCCCGCTAAGGAAAGGAAACGGCGTTTTGGAATCCATTCAATATCCAGAACGACTCACAACTTCCACAACAGATGACTATCTACCACGCCTTACACCGGATGGCCGAGCAGTCATTTATGTTTCAAACCGAAGAGGTAACCCTGACATTTTTCTTCGCTACTTACCAGGAAGTGGCGCCGTAGGAGACTTTCCTCTCACTTTCCACACGGCTCGAGATACAGAACCTACGATTTCTTCTACTGGCGAACAGATCGCTTTTGTGTCTTTCCGAGAGGATGCAAGAGGAGATATCTACATTATCAATCTAAGATTGGCTGAACGAATTCCAGAAAAAATTCGAGAAAAAATTTATGAACGCTTTGGAACCCTGCTTTCGAATTCCGACGCACAATTGGAAAAATCGGGAAACCTTCAAGCTCGTCTCACAAAATTTCTTTTATCCCAAGGGCAAATGATACGGTTGACAGATGAAAAAATGGACGAGTCAGAACCGGCTTGGTCTCCTCAAGGTAAATTCATCTTTTTTACGAGCAACAAAGGAGCAATCCCAAACATTTACTCTATTTCTATCCTTGATCGAAAAATTGAACAAATTACATTCCAAGGGGGTAGTATGGCAGCTCCTTCTCCCGACGGCCGCTACCTCGCATACGTCATTCCTGCTCATAGCAAAAACCAGACAGGTGCTATTTGGGTTTTGGATCTTGAAACAAGAAAAGCTTTAGAGCTGACAAAAGGCTTTTTTGATTTGCATCCAACATGGTCAGATGATTCTTCTGAGATCTTTTTTAGCCGATACCAGGATGACACCAATCAAGATGGTCTGGTAACGCTAGCTGATAAGCCTTCCATTTATGCAACAAACTGGCCTCATAGTGACAAAGCTATACGACGTTTGACCTCTGGCAATCACTATGACCTATTTCCCAACCAGAAAGGTGGCAAAATTGCTTATGCCTCCCGTGATTCCATCGAAATCGGAGCTTCAAACCTTTTCCTTGTGAAATCAGCTGGAATTTTTTCCTCCACACTTAAAACACAAGAACTTCTGGCTATGGCTCGTGAACTTACCGAGACCGATCCTAGAATGGCTGGATTGGTTTATAGAGAAGCTCTTCATCGGTTCCCCCGAGATCAAGTGGCTGCACAATCTCAATATCAGTTGGCCCTCATTTATGATCGTCTTTCTGATCTCAATCAGGCCCGTTGGATCCTGACTTCACTTACGAAGTCCCAACATGTGAAATGGGCATCTCTTTCTGAAATCGAACTTGCAAGACTAGATGCAGACACTTTTCTTTCAAAAATTGAGGATTCTCAAAGTCGACAATCTCATATGGCTCCGATCATCCGTAAACTGAAGACGTTTGGAGATACGTCTCAGTCTGGAGAAATGGCTTATGTGGAAGCTAAAGCAGTATTTGAGCAAGGCAGAATTTGGAAAAAGCTTTCGCAAGATGACCAAGCTGTTTTGGCATTTGATCTGGTGGTTCAACGTTTTCCGGCTGAAAGTGAAATCGCAGCTCAAGCGATTTTAGAGAAAACAGAATTATACAAAAAATTTAATGACCCTCAAAAGTTGCTTGAAGGGTATCTTGAACTACTTCGGAAATATCCAAAAACTGAGCCTTGGGCAACACAAGCTGCTCAAAATGCAATTACCCTCCTCTTAGAAATGTCCCCTTCTGAAGCCTCAAAGGATGCAAAGCTTAGAGAGGTTACTTTCTTGTATCCTAATGTGCCTGTCTTACCTGCCATGGCTCTCAATACCCTTGGCGATCGTGCGATGAACCGGAAGGAAAAATCAGTGGCCGAGGCTGCTTATAAGTCTGTCATCACGCAATTTGGTGGGGAGAAACGACAAAGAGCAAGAGCAGAACTCTCACTTGCAAGGCTATATGCAGAGCGCGGAGATTATCATGAAGCGCTCGCTTTATTTGAACAAGCGGAGAAGGGTGTGCCCGTTACAGATCCATGGAGAAAAGAAGCTCATAGACGTTTTGTTGGCGGACTTTTATCCAAGGGCAAAAATGAACTTCACGCCAAAGATTTTCGGTTAGCTATTCGTACATTTAGGGATTTAATTTCTTTTGACTACAATATACCTCAAGCTCACAGAGGATTGATTCAAGCATATGCTGCCCAGGGGGAAATCCAAAAAATCATTTCTCTCTATAAGGAGGAAAAAAAGAGATTTTCCAACCATTATCTCCCTCAATACTGTTTAGGCTTAGCTTATACTTACTTAGAACCTATCGCCTTTGGCTTTGATCAAGCAGAACCAGAACTCTTAGAGGCCATTGCGCGCAATGGCCAAGCGGTCTTCCCTCACCAAACTCTTGGCTTTGTTTACGAAAAAAGAGAAGAGCTCTTGAGGCAGCCAAACTATATGGAACGCGCCATCGATCAGTACCTCGTTGCTAAGTCGTTATCTGATCCGTCCGAAGATTTTCAAAATTATGGCGATTTAATTTTAAATATTGCAAACGGCTATTTTCTCCTCAAAGATTATTCTAAAGCTTATGAATATTATTCATTGAGGCGCTCTTATGACCTTCCTTTTGAGGCCAAAACCCAGAGGTTGGTTTATTTGGAGCGTTTTGCTAGGTCGGCTTTTCATATTGAAAAATATGATGAGAGCGTTTCTCTGGCGGATTTAAGCCTTCAATTGCTTGAAAGTATTGCGAATGATCACCTTCTTAATCCGCGAGAGCTGCTTTCTCACCAGGCTGAACTTGTAGATGTCAAAGCCCTTGCACATCAGGCCTCTGGAAATAAAGAGGAAGCTTCCAAAGGTTTTGCAGAAGTTGCCAAGCTCAATCGTAATTTAGGAATAGGATCTAATGAAGCTAAGGCGCTTAGAAATCTCGCTATCAATCTATTTGAAACTTCATCGATATCTGTAGCCCCTGTAGCCCATAAAGAAAAACGCCTTGCTGATGCACGTGATGCTTTTGATCAAAGTTTCGATTTACTTTTGGAACATGGAGTTTCTACCACCTCCACAAAGAAAACAGGCGCACTTCTAAATATCGATCAAGCAGTGGCGCTTGGCGAGGATGCGTCTGAAGCTTCCAAAGGTTTTTCAAAAAAGGTGGAAAAGGAACTTATCTATACGTTCATAGGAAGAATCGAAAAAGAGAGAAATAGGGATGTGGAGGCTCTTTCCGCGCTTGATGAAAAACGAACTTCTCTTCCCAAAGAAAGCTCCCCCAGCTCCATTGACGACGTGAAACATCCTGCTTATCGATTGAAAGTTTCCTTATTAAAAAACCAGCGAGGCGTATTATTGGCGCGCTTGGGACGATATAAAGAGGCTTACCAAGAATTGTCAGCCTCCTATACCATCTCCAAAGAGTTGCCACACGAATTAGGGATGGCGCAAAACGCTCTTTCCATCGCCAGGCTCCATAGGCTGGCTTTCGAAATCGTGCCTTTTGAAAATGCCTTATCCGATCTTGATTTAGCTTTTAATTCCCTTAAAGGAAGAAAGGACGATGAGTCATGTCAAATCCTGGCTAACCTAGCCCTAGAACGTATAGAATTGATTTCCACCCAGTTACCTTCTCTTTCATTAAAAGATGAAATACCACCCCCTTCTTATTCCCAAAAATCAGATTTTTTGACCTTGTCATTAGAGTTCGTGCGCGAGGCTGCTAGAGGCCTTAAGGAACTCGATCCTCAAACCAAGGAAAGCTTAGCCCTTACTCTCGAACTAGATCTCATTCACTTTTTCTGGACAGGCAATCGGACCACACGAGGAATGGGTAACAACGCTTTAGCTATGATTGAAAAAGAAGCTTCTCGCCTTGGGCAAGATGATCTTATCCTAAAGACTCGGGTGACTGCCGCTTCGCTTCTCCCTTCGGAGAACCTTGAAATTTTTGAGACTTCTATTGAACCTGTTTTGTCTTGGCTCGGCCAAAGGCCAGCAAAGGTCTTAAAACCGGCGTTAGCTTCGGTTCTTCCTTTACTTCAACGTTGGCTATCCTTGGCTTTAGCAAAGAGAGAAGCAGAATCCGTATACAATGCTTTGGAATGGCGTTCTCGTATTGTCCTGGAATTGATGGCTGATGTCCTTCCGGAAAAGGCAGCTACTCCCAAAGGCAACGAGATATTGCCTGTGCTCCATAAGGCGTTGGAAGATTATCAACAAGCTTGCGGTGAAGTGGGAAAAGCTTTTGTGTCAGCTAATTCCAAACTCCTTGAGGAAGCTTCAAAGAAAAAAGAAGCAACGCTCGCAAGGTTCGATCAATATTTTGGAGCCTTAGAAGAAATAGAACGGGGACTTGCCTCACTCTTTCGCTTAAATATTATTGAAGCATCGGAACTCATAGAGAAATTAGGTCCCAATGCCGCATATATAGCATCTATTCCTTCGCAGGCGAGAAAACTAGTATTGCATTCTCAAGGGGTTGCCATCAAATCAGATCAGGATTCATTTACACAACTTCCTTCCGACGTCTACCTTAACGATATCCAAATCTGCCCTTTGAAACATATTTGTTCCTATGTTTCGAGTGCAGGGCATCTCTTTTTTGCGCTTTCTGCCCAAAGCCTTTTTAACCAACGGGTCTATGTTTTTGGAAAGGAGGGAGGAGTTTCTTTTTCGCGTGATGGATTCTTCTATCGTAGTCGATCACAGTTAGAACAAAAGCTTGGACTTGCAGACTGGTTTTTGGCACCTTCAATGCTCACTCCTGAAAGCACGCCAGCTTCTTCCCTGAACAAACGTTTTGAGCTTCCTTTTTCTCAAGATCTTTCCCGATTTGACCGAGAGGTTCCAGTTCGAATCCTTTTGGGGAGTGGGGTGTCAACGGTTTTTATACCCTCTTCTACTGCCTTGACCAACATCTCGGATTTAGCTCTTTTAGCGCACTGGTGGGCCAGAGGTGGAATTGCAACAGCCATCTTAACAGACGGAGAACCACTTCAATCTCTTCCCAAACTATTCTCAGCTGACACTTATGTTCGGGTGGGAGAGGTAGCTTTTCTCAAAGGCCAAAAAATTTTCGGGGCTTTGGGGTTTTCAAAAGAAGAGCGAGAAGAGACGGCTTCTTCTGCGCTGGAGGAAATCCTAGCCAAGGCCGCTTCGCTCTATCGATTGGAAAAGTGGGAAGAATCTGTTCGTTTTTTTGAACAAGCTCTAAGCATATTGGATATTCAAAAAAGTCAAAAGGGACAAGCTGTCTCCAAGGAACAGGTTCTTGATGTCATGAGTACCGCTGCTTTTCACGCGAATCAACTTCAAAAAGCCATCGACTATGCGAAGCAGTTGGTCGAACTCCGTCGAAAAACCTCTTCCCAGAGTTTAGAGTTGGCCACTGCACTGCACTTCCTGGGTGTTCTTCATTCTCGTCAGGAGCAATTTATGGATGCGGTCGCTGCTCTTAAAGAAGCCTCCTCGATATTTCAAAATATCAAAGGCCCTACAGACAAAGTTGTGCAAAGCTTAACTACCTTGGGAATTGTCCATGAAAATGCAAACCGTTACCGTGAAGCGATATCCTTTTTCGACCAGACTTTAGGACTCTATGGGGAGCTCCATGGGAAGGGAACCGGAGGGCTTGGAGCTGGAGAGCAATGGAGAAGGATCGGAAGAATCTATTATCTGCGCTTGAACAATTACCCTAAAGCCTTGGAAGCCTTTGAAAAGGCTGTGCAAATTTTTACAGAACAAAAAAAGCTGGGGCTCAAAGACGAGGCGCTTTTGGAAATTGGTCTTGTACATGAAAGGAGAGCTGCTTTTGAAAAGGCACGCACTTTTTACGTGGGAGTGCATGAAAGAGCTCAGGCACGAAAAGAGCCGGTCCTCGCTTCTCGCGCAGCTCTCTATTTAGCCAACACATATTGGTTTGAAGGAAATTATTTTAAAGCATTTCAGTGGCAGAGAACGTCGTTGAAACTAGCACAGGAGGCAAAGGATGATCGAATGACATTGCTTTGCCACTCGACTGTGGGCCTCATCTATTGGACGCTAAACCAACATCAAAAATCCATTGAAGAACAAGAAATTGCACTAAAGCTTTCGGAAGACCTCGTATCCCCTATTGATACTGCTGCTGCTTATAACAATATGGGATTGGTATATCGAGATAAGGAGGACCTTGCTCAATCGATTGTTTTGTTCCAAAAGGCGCTTTCAATCGATCAAAAACTAAATACAGCGTGGG
>Ga0247727_10015744_pt1 | contig 12346 bp, 16 predicted proteins | sample WisWelCaveWW1625_FD_202498 | JGI IMG/M metagenome (GOLD analysis project Ga0247727, IMG submission 202498) | Biofilm microbial communities from Wishing Well Cave, Virginia, United States - WW16-25 | ecosystem: Environmental > Aquatic > Deep subsurface > Groundwater > Cave microbial mat | place... | reverse complement strand
AAGATGCTAGCGCGGTAGCGCATGCTCGGCCCTTTCTGAGTCTTCACAACCAGAAAGTATCCGGTTCGCGCCGGAAGCGTCGGGCATGCGCCCGCGACACGTTGAATCATTCCCCGGACAGCCCTGCCGCGTTACGGGAAACGGCATCCGGGGAGCCGGCACCGTCCCGGCGTCGGCACGCCCGCGGCGATGGCACCAAACCGAGCGGACGCGCCACAGCCGCAATGCTTGACGCAGTCCTCTTGGTTAACAAAAGCCGCGCGGCCTTCCCCGCTGGAACCATCACCCGAAACGGATCGGCAGCCGCCGCGGGCCTCGCACGGAGCCCTCCGACCAGGTCACCTCGCCGGCGAGGCCGAACTCCGGGATGCGCTTCAGGAGCTCCTCCACGGCCACTGTCAGCTCCATGCGGGCGAGGTTGGAGCCGACGCAACGGTGGATGCCGAGGCCGAAGGCGGCGTGACGGTTCTCCTTGCGGTCGATGATCACCTTGTCTGCGTCCGCGAACATGTCGGGGTCGCGGTTGGCCGCCGGGAACGACAGCATCACCATCTGCCCCGGCTTGAACGGGCAGCCGTTGATCTTTGTCTCCGCCACCACCTCGCGCGCCATCGTCACGGGGGCGTAGGCGCGCAGGAACTCCTCGATGGCGGTCGGCATCAGCGACGGCTCTGCGGCCAGGCGGCGGCGATCCTCGGGATGCGTCGCGAGATGCCAGATGCAGGAGCCGATGCCGCTCCAGGTGGTGTCGATTCCGGCCACCAGGAGCAGGCGCAGCGAGCCCAGGACATGGTTGTCGGTGAAGGTCCGGCCGTCAGGGTACCGCTGCTGAACCAGATAGCTGATGAGATCGCTGCCCGGTCGCTCTCGCCGCTCCAGCATGTGCGGCCGGAAATAATCGGTCATCTCGACCAGACCGCGCAGCAGCACCGAATCGTCGGTGACGCCTTCCTGCAGCGTGGCGTTGATCCACGAGCGGAAGCGGTCCCCGTCGGCCTCCGGCACCTCCAGCATGTGGGCGATCACCTTGACGGGGATGTGCTGGGCATAGTCGACGGCGGCGTCGCAGCTGCCCTTGGCGATGAAGGCGTCGATCAGCTCGTTGCAGATCGCCCGCGTCCTGGGCGTGAGCTTCGCGATCGCCTGGGGTGTGAACGGCGGCAGCAGCACCATGCGCGCAAGCCGGTGCCGCGGCGGGTCGGAGGTGATCGGCGGCGCGCCGCGATCGTAGGGCGGGTGCGTCTCGCGCACGGCCACCTTGCGGGAGGAGAAATGCTCGGTGTCATAGGCAATGTCGCGCACGTCCTGGTAACGCGTCGGCAGATAGACGCCGCCGAAGCGGTCCGTGTGCGCAATCGGACACTGCTGCCTGAGCTCGTCCCAGATCGGATAGGGGTCCTCGACCCAGCGCGGGTCGAGGTGGTCCCAGTCGGTGGTCCAATCGGTGACAGGCGGACGCGTGCTCACAGGCAACCTCTCCTCGACGCCGCAGCTCGTTCAAGCGAACCGCAGCGGCAGCTTGCGCGGCCCGCGCACGGTGCCCTCCGACCACGTCACCTCGCCGGCGAGATTGAATTCCGGAATGCGCTTCAGGAACTCCTCCACCGCCACCGTCATCTCCATGCGGGCGAGGTTGGAGCCCACGCAGCGGTGGATGCCAAGCCCGAAGGCGGCGTGCCGGTTCTCCTTGCGGTCGATGATCACCTTGTCGGCGTCGGGGAACATGTCGGGGTCGCGGCAGGCGGCGGGGAACGACAGCAGCACCATCTGCCCCGGCTTGAAGGTGCAGCCGTTGATCTGCGTCTCCTTGACGACCTCGCGCGCCATGGTCACGGGCGCAAAGGCGCGCAGGAACTCCTCGATCGCGGTCGGCATCAGGGAGGGCTCCGCGATCAGCCGACGGCGGTCCTCGGGCGTCCTGGCGAGGTGCCAGATGCAGGAGCCGATGCCGCTCCAGGTCGTGTCGATGCCGGCGATCAGCAGCAGCCGCAGCGAGCCGATCACGTTCTCTGCGGACAGCTTCTGGCCCTTGAACTCCACTTTGTTCAGGTAGCTGATCAGGTCGTCGCCGGGCTTCTCGTCGCGCTCGTGCACGGGACCCATGAAGTAGTGCTGCATCTCGCCGGCGGCCTGCACGGCGACGCTGACATCGGTGATGCCGTCCTCGAGGATCATCTTGATCCACTTGCGGTAGAGGTCGCCGTCCGTCTCCGGCAGATCCATCATGTGGGCGATCAACCGGGCAGGGATCTCCTGCGCATACTCGACCGCGGCATCGCAGGCGCCGCGGGCGATGAACTTGTCGATCAGCTCGTTGCACAACGCGCGGGCCCTCGGCTCCAGCTTCTTCATTGCGTCCGGGGTGAAGGGCGGCAGCAGCACCATGCGTGCCGGCCGGTGCTCGGGCGGATCGGAGGTGATCGGCGGCGCTGGTATGCGCGGCGGCGGCGTCTCGCGCACCACGACGCGGCGCGAGGAGAAATGCTCGGTATCGTAGGAGATCGCTCGCACGTCCTCGTAGCGCGAGGGGAAATACACGCCCATGAACCGCTCGGTATGCGCGATCGGGCAGGTCCTGCGCATCTCGTCCCAGATCGGGAACGGATCGTTGATCCACTGCGGGTCGAGATGGTCCCAGTCGGTGGCCCAGTCGTTGACGGGCGGGCGCGCGGTCATTGTTCCCCATGCTCCTCGATGACTTCGACAGCAAACTCGGGACAATTCGACTTGGCCAGATACGCCTTCTCCTCCTGCCCCGGCGGCACGCTGCCGTCGCCGACCTCGCGGGCGTTGCCGTACTCGTCGAGCACGAAAAGATCCGGCGCCACCGCCTTGCAGCGGTTGTGGCCCTGGCATTTCTCGGGATCGACGCGGACTTTGAGAGTCTTGGGCATGGGCGGTCTCCTCGTCGTACGGCCTCTGCAGGCTCTTGGCTGACCTTAACGTCAGTTTGGCGCGGCAAGGGGCGGCGGGCAATACCAAAAAAGGAGGCGTCAACCGCTTGAGCCCAATGCATCCAGTATGGGACAGTCGGGGACTTCGTCGTCGCGACATTGCGCGGCCAACCTGCTCAGGACCCGCTCGAGCCGCTTTAGGTCTCTGATCTTGTGACGCACGTCGGCGATGTGCTGCTGGGTAAGGGCCTTGACTTCGCCGCAGCTCAAGTCGTGCCCGCGTTGCAAGCCGAGCAACTCGCGCGTCTCGCCTAACGAGAAGCCGAGCTCGCGCGAACGGCGGATGAAGCTGAGTCGCTGCCGATGGACGTCGGAATAAAGTCGATGCCGCCCACCGCTGCGCGGGGGGGCCGGCAGCAGGCAGATCCGCTCGTAGTACCGGATAGTCTCGATGTGGACGCCGGTATGTCGGGACAGGGCGCCGATGGTGATGCTGCGCGCTCGCGTGCTTGTGTTCAGCCGTGACATGGATTGGCCCTTGCATCTGTAGTCGCTACAGATTGTAGCCTGCGCCGCACGATGAACGATTGGCACGCAGGAGGCAACCATGGAGAAGCTACTGGCAGCGGGCGGCGTGCTCGGCGCATTTGCGGTGTCCACCTGCTGCGTGCTGCCGCTGGCTTTGGCCGCAATCGGGGTCGGCGGCGCCTGGATCGGGTCGCTGGCCATGCTCGCGGCCTATCAGCCGTACCTCCTTGCTGGCGCGGCGCTGTGCGTTGGTCTCGGGTTCTGGAGGGCCCACCGGCAGGTCCAGCCCGTTTGTGATGGGCCGGACTGTAGTCCCCTGACTTCGCAGCGGTTTACCAAGGCGGCCCTGTGGTTCGCGTTGGTGCTGCTCCTGGTGGCCGGATCGGCCGAGTGGTGGGGGAGGCACTTGGCATGAGGAGGAGGCACATCCTGCCGGGGCTCGGCACCGGCGCCCTGATACTCGCGGCAACGGTCGCCTGGGCAGGCGAGCGGCAGATGACATTCACCATCGAGAATATGACCTGCGCGGCCTGTCCGATCGCGGTGCGGATGGCGATGGCGCGCGTACCCGGAGTGAAGAACGTCAAGGTCGACCTGCACACCAGGGCGGCCGTCGTGATTTTCGACGATAGCGTGGCCACGCCCGCGATGGTGACCGAGGCGTCGCGGCTGGCGGGCTTCCCGGCCAAGCCAAAGGAATAGCTGCATGATCGAGCGCAGATCGACGATCACCTGTGCGGAGTGCGGCCATGCGGCAACCGAGACCATGCCGACGGACGCCTGCCAGTACATCTACGACTGCGGGCGGTGTGGGGCGCGCATGAAACCGAAGGCGGGCGACTGCTGCGTATTCTGCTCCTACGGCTCGGTCGCCTGTCCGCCGATCCAGGAGGAACGTGCGGGGCTCGCGGCCATCTCCTGCTCCCGGGCCGGCTCCCATGGCTGAAAGGGATCCGGCCTGTGCGAACCAAGACGCGGGGGACTGGGCCAGCGATTGGCGCACACTTGCGGCCCTGTGGGGGCTTCCGGGGGTCGCGATGCTGGCGGCTGTGCTTCTCGATCCGGTGCCGCGGGCCGTGGTCTGGACCGCGATGTTGGTGTGGATGAGCGCCGCCTGCTTCGCCAACGCCCGGCGGTGCTCGCGCACGCATTGCCACTATACGGGGCCGTTCTTCCTTGCGATGGCAGCACTTGTTGTTGCCTACGCGGCCGGCGTCCTGCCGCTCGGCTCATACGGCTGGGCCATCCTCGGCGCAACGATCGCGATCGGCAACGCGATGCTGTGGTGGGGCAGCGAGCGCTTGCTCGGCAGGTTCACACGCTCTGCGTGAGCAAGTTTAGGGCCGGTAACCGAAATGCGGGACACCGGGCTGGCGCAAAGGGGCAGCCAAGTCGGCGAAGCGGCAGAGGTAGGAGCGGGTGCGGCGCGGGTCGATGATCTCCTCGACGCCGAAGGCCTCGGCGGTCCGCAGCGGCGACTGCAAGGCCTCCAGCTTCGCCTCGATCTCGGCGCGCTTGGCGTTGGGGTCGGGCGCGGCCTCGATCACCGCGCGGTAGGCGGCCTCCACGCCGCCGGCGATCGGCAGCGAGCCCCACTGGGCGGACGGCCAGGCGTAGCGCAAAAAGGCTGCCGAGCCGTTGCGCTGGGCAAGGCCCGCCATGCCGAACGCCTTGCGCACCATGACGGCGCACCAGGGCACGGTGGACTGGCGCACAGCCGCCAGCGCCTGCGTGCCGAAGCGCATGACGCCCGAAGCCTCCGCCTCCTTGCCGATCAGGAAGCCCGGGATGTCGACGAAATGCACCACGGGAAGCTGGAAAGTCTGGGCGAGGTCGATCATGCGGATCGCCTTGCGGCTGGAGTCAGCCGTCCAGGCGCCGCCGTAGTGGTAGGGGTCGCTCGCCAGGACCGCCACCGGCCAGCCGTTGAGGCGCGCAAGCCCGGTGATCACCGACTTGCCCCACGCCTTGCCGATCTCGAACCAATTGCCGGCATCCACCACGGCCTCGACGACGGGCCGCATCTTGTAGACTTGGCGGGCATCGCGCGGCACCGCGGAAAGCAGCTGCTCCGCCGTTCGCTCGGGCTGGTCGTTGCTCGGCTGCTGTGCTGCCAGTACATGCACCGAGGAAGGCAGATAGCTCAGAAACCGCCGCGCACGTGCGAACGCCTCTTCTTCGCTCTCGACCTCATCATCGACAGTGCCGTTCTTTGCATGGATGGCCGAGCCGCCAAGTTCCTCCTTGGTGACGGTCTGGCCGGTGCGCGCCACCACCGGCGGTCCAGCCGCAAACAGTTGCGAGGTGCCGCGCACCATCACCGAATAGTGGCTGGCGCACACGCGCGCCGCGCCCATCCCAGCGATCGAGCCAAGCCCCAGTGCCACAACGGGAACCTCGGAGAGGGCATCGAGCACCTCCGTGAACTGCGGCACGTCCGGCAGGTAGGTCCGCCCCATGGTCTCCAGGTGCTTGACGGATCCGCCGCCGCCCGTGCCGTCGACGAGCCGGACAAGCGGAAGGCGCCAGCGCCGGGCCCAGGTCTCGGCGAACTGGAACTTCTCGCGCAGGCCGCCGTCGTTGGCGCCGCCGCGCACAGTGAAATCGTCACCGGTGACAAAGACGATACGCTCCTCGATGCGGGCGCGGCCGCAAACGACGTTGGCAGGCGTGAAGCCCGTAAGGTTGCCGTGCGCGTCGTACTCGGGAAAGCCGGCGACCGAGCCGACCTCCTCGAACGAGCCCTCGTCGACGAGCCCGGCGATGCGCTCGCGCACGGTCAGCTTGCCGGCGGCCCTGTGGCGGGCGACCTTGTCGTGCCCGCCCAGCTCCAGGGCGAGCTGCCGCCGCCTTTCCAGATCGTCGAGCTCCGGCTTCCAGGTCATGGCCGGGTCAGCCTTCGAGCAGAAGCAGAGCTTGGCCTTCGGCAACCATGCTCTTCTCGTCCGCGAGCCATTTGGCAACGCGTCCAGCCCGTTCGGCGCTCACCGGGATATGCATTTTCATGGCTTCGACGATGGCGACCTCGGTGTCGGCCGCCACGGCGTCGCCCTCCTGCACAAGCCGCGCGATCAGCTGTCCCGCGATCGGCGAGGTAATGCTCTGGGTCATGAGAGGAGGGCCCTGGCCGCTGCTTCAAGGGGCACAGGACCACGCTCGAGCCTCCGGCGCAAGCAAGCGACCGGCAAGCCAAAAAGAAAGGGCCCCAGTCGGGGCCCAAAGCGAAGGGAAGAGCAGGCGAATGGTCGTCGCTCACGCCGCAACGTTGGCGTTGCCGCCGGGATCGCGCAGGACGTAGCCACGGCCCCACACGGTCTCGATATAGTGCTGGCCTCCGGTGGCAGCCTGCAGCTTCTTGCGGAGCTTGCAGATAAAGACGTCGATGATCTTGAGCTCGGGCTCGTCCATGCCGCCGTAGAGATGGTTGAGGAACATCTCCTTGGTCAGCGTCGTGCCCTTGCGCAGCGAGAGCAGCTCCAGCATCTGATACTCCTTGCTGGTCAGGTGCACGCGTTGGCCGTGGGCCTCCACGGTCTTGGTGTCCAAGTTCACGCGAAGGTTGCCGGTCTCGATGACAGATTGGGCGTGGCCCTTGGAGCGGCGCACGATGGCGTGAATGCGCGCGACCAGCTCGTCCTTGTGGAACGGCTTGGTCATGTAGTCGTCGGCGCCGAAGCCGAGGCCCCGCACCTTGTCGTCGATGCCCGCAAGCCCCGAAAGAATGAGAATTGGTGTCGCGACCTTGTTCACCCGCAGGGTCTTGAGCACGTCGTAGCCACTCATGTCGGGCAGGTTCAGGTCGAGGAGAATAATATCGTAGTCGTAGAGCTTGCCGATTTCGACGCCCTCTTCGCCAAGATCGGTGGTGAAGACGTTGAAACCTTCCGATTGCAGCATCAGCTCGATGCTCTGCGCGGTCGCGTTATCGTCCTCGATCAGAAGGACCCGCATGTTGTTCCTCTCTTCCCTGACCCTCTAGAGTCCCGCTGCCCACGCACGAAGAGACCACATTGCCCAGGCCCAAGCCCGCTGTTGGCAACCTAGACGCCACAAGTTAACGAAACCTAATTTTGCATTACGCCGTTACGCATTTCTGCACAACTGGCTCGTGCCGCAATCTAGTCCGCTGACGCGGACGCGCGGCGCCGGTCGACACATTGCAACCCTTCCCGCCGGCAAGCGCCGAACGGTCGAAGCGGGCTTTACGCGCCACGCAATTGTCCTGAGCCCCTACCGGTCAGCCCAGCACCAGCGTGCCCCCGGACCTGTTTCGAGGGATATCCGACACACTGCGCCGAACCTAACTGATTTGCGATCCGCGCCCTAGAGGGGTACAAGCAAAAAAATATTCCTTGCGCGGGGTGCGGTATAAGGCTCAGCTAGCGCCGCTAACCGCACCTTAAAGGCTCCCGCGTACTTTAGCCGGAGTGGGCGCGGGTCGGTTCTGTCGCGCAGTCGGCGCCTTCGGCTCTCAGTGGTTGCCGGTGTCGACGCAAGAAGCGCGGACATTGACGTGCGAACCGTCTGGCGGGAATACGGGTGCGAACGTTGGGGTGTGTCGGGGTATCGGTGATGACGCCACGTGATTCCACATTGAAAACGAAGCGGTTCGAGGTCGCTGAGACGGCCCGAAAGGTTGCTTCGCTTGAGGCGACGATCCGCGATTTCGAGCTTTTGGCTACCGATCTCTTGCGCCAAATCGCCAACGAGGAAGACCGCACGGGTATCAGGGACCAAACTCACTTCGCCTATTCGACCTTTGCCAAGGCGACTGCCTTGCGCCGCGCCAACCTGTTGATCTCCGTGGCGGACCTGAAGGTCAAGCTGGCTGCCGCCAGGCACGACTACGACGAAGCGGCCCTCGCCTTGAAACGGCTCGAGCCTGCAGAGGAGCGTGATCGGCTGCACCGCAAGGGCGATCCCCGCGCCGTCGCGGGCGGCTGACCGACCGCTGCGCGACCCTACCTCGATTTGGCCGCCGGGGGCCGGCTTGACCGCGGGACCGGCCGCCGCCCTCGCCGCTGCGCCTCCAAGCGAAAGCCGGTATAAGTCGGGCGGGCGAGTCGCCCTTGCAAGGCACGAGCGGATCAAGCGCACTTAATCCTCCAACCTGTTGCGGCTGCGCGTTCGTACTCCAGAGAGCACCAAACAGCGGAGCGCGTTGCGATGAAAGGGCCAAGGGCGACCGGCATTGGCCTCTTGCTGGCCTTTGGCGGGGCGTGCGCGTCCTCCAACTTGCCAACACTTCCACCCAGCCAGCCCGCTCCCCAGACGGGCAGTCTTTCGGTGCCATCGGGTCCCTACGAGACAGCGGTGATGGTCTCTGGCACGCCGACCGAAGTGTATTCGCTCGTGGCCCGGGGAGCCCTGGGCTGCTGGTTCGGTGCCCATGGCCCCCTCAAAGGCAGCCACGTGTTCCAAGCTGAGGCAGACCCGCCGGCCAAAGGCGGCGCCGCGGAGATCATGGTCCACGAGCGCGACGTCAGCCTGCGCGATCAGCGCGGGACACGCGCGTACCGGATATCCTTTGCGAGCGAGGCCACACGTGTCCGCGTTGGCATGACGGCGCTGAAATTCGAACTGGCCCGCGCCCGGCTCATGGCAAAAGACGTCGAGGTCTGGGCCAAGGGCGGGGCCGGTTGCAACCTGCCTGCGGCGCTACCGGCCAAGAAACCCCTTGCGGACAAGGCCAGAAAGCTCCCGGACACGCGCGCAAGACGCTGATCCGCCATCCGGATTAGCGTCCGCGGCTCGGCGGTACGCCAAAGGACGGACTAATCCCGGTAATCTTGGACGCGGGTCGCGCGCAGCCCTGGCAGGCCGTGGCGCTCGATCGAGCGCTGCCACGACAGGAACTCGTCGATGGTGAGCTTGTAGCGCTCGCAGGCCTCGTCGAGACTCAGCAAGCCCCCGCGCACAGCCGCGACGACTTCCGCTTTGCGTCGGATCACCCAGCGCTTGGTATCCTTGGGCGGAAGGTCGGCAATGGTCAGCGGGCTTCCATCCGGCCCGATGACATAGCGCACTCGCGCCCTGTACTGTTGTTCGGTCATGATACTCGTTACATCGTCAGACTTGTAACCACGCTAGACGAATGCAATTAAAATCAACCTAACCGAATGGGTAAATACTTGGCGAAGGCTTGGACCAATATTAGGTGCGGCTATGGTTAATGCCATCCCTGGGCCCCGGAATTCTTGGCGCCGGTATATCTTTTGACCAAGTATTGACCGCTAGCGCCGGTAGAGCGGTTCACCGCGAGACACCGCGCCACCGCGCGTTGAGGGATCGCAATTCAAGAGTCGTCGCGCACGTGCCCTCCCCTGGCGGCGAGCGAGGCCGACTGGTCAGCCCAGTTGGCGCCCCCCATTCGCCTTGATTGTGCCGGTCCTCGCAGCCATATTGGCCGCACTTGGTCAGGGAAGGCCACAACGCTCGCTATCTTGCAGCCGCACACCTAAAGCCGCCATGGCCCACCCCTACCAGCTAGCCGACAAGCGCACGCGAGCGTCGCACCGCCGTGTGGTCGTTGCCATGTCGGGCGGCGTCGATTCCTCCGTGGTTGCCGGCCTTCTGAGCCGGCAGGGTCACGATGTCATTGGCGTCACGCTGCAACTCTACGATCATGGAGAAGCGGCGGGGCGGCGTGGGGCTTGCTGCGCCGGCCAGGACATTCACGACGCGCGCCGGGTCGCCGACAAGCTGGGCATCCCCCACTATGTGCTCGACTATGAGGAGCGCTTCAAGGCGACCGTGATGCGCGGGTTCGCCGAGAGCTACGCGGCGGGTGAGACGCCGATTCCCTGTGTGACGTGCAACCAGAAGATCAAGTTCCATGAGTTGCTCGCCACGGTCAAGGAGCTCGACGCGGACGTGCTTGCGACGGGCCACTACATCGAGCGGCGCGAGGGCTGCAACGGCCCGGAGCTCTACCGTGCGCGCGATGCCGAACGGGATCAGAGCTACTTCCTGTTTGCCACCACGCAGGCCCAGCTGGCCGCCCTGATGTTTCCGCTGGGGGGCATGCACAAAAGCGAGGTGCGGGCCTTGGCTCGCGACTTCGACTTGCCCGTGGCGGACAAACCCGACAGTCAGGACATATGCTTTGTCCCGAACGGGCGCTATGCCAGCATCGTCGAGCGTTTGCGGCCGGGAGCGGCCGAGGCCGGCGACATCGTACACGTCGATGGACGCGTGCTCGGTCGCCACGACGGCATCATCCACTACACCATTGGCCAGCGCCGCGGCCTTGGCATTCCCGGCCCTGCCCCGCTGTACGTCGTACGCCTCGATACTGGCAAGAGGCAGGTGGTGGTCGGCCCGCGCGAGAGCCTGTATACCCGTTGGATCAGCCTCAGGGACATCAACTGGCTGGGAGACGACCCGCTTGCGGATGAAGGCCGGGGAGTTGCCGTGCGCATCCGCTCCAGCGCCCCGCCGCAGCCAGCAACCGTGTTTCGCGATGGCGGCAGGGCAAAGGTGCTCCTGCACAACGGCGAATACGGAGTCGCCGCCGGCCAGGCCTGCGTGTTCTATGCCGATACCGCGCCCCGCGCGCGCGTTCTGGGCGGGGGCTGGATCGACGGCGCTCAGCGCCAGAGCGAGATGGCCAATCGAGATCGGGGCACTTCGTCCGCATCTGCGGCGACCGGCCCGCCTGCAGCGGGGGGGTCGAGGATTGCACATCGGGAGGGATAGCTAGCATGAGGCCGGCCGCAAGGGACGATGCTTCGCGCATGGACGAAGCGGCGATCAAGAGCGCCTATCGACGCTGGGCTCCCGTCTATGACAACACGTTCGGCTGGGTCGCCGCCGAGGGACGCAAGCACGCGGTCGAGATCATCAACACGCGGCATGGGCGGGTGCTCGAGGTGGGTGTGGGCACCGGGCTTTCGCTGCCGGCCTATCGGCGCGATCTGGAGATCGTCGGCATCGATCTGTCTCCCGAGATGCTGGAAAAGGCGCGCGAACGGGTCGCAGCCGATCGCTTGACCAACGTCACGGGCCTCCTCGAAATGGATGCCGCCGAGCTGAAATTTCCGGACGGCTCCTTCGACACCGTCGCCGCCATGTACGTCATGACGGTCGTGTCCGAGCCCGAGAAGGTGATGCGCGAGCTTGCGCGCGTGTGCCGCCCGGGCGGCGAGGTCCTCCTCGTCAACCATTTCAGCACCGAGGACGGGATGCGCGGCTGGGTGGAGCGGCGCATGGCGCCGTTTGCCGACAAGCTGGGGTGGCGCCCGGTGTTCGACGTCGGGCGCGTGATGGTGTGCGAGGAACTCCAACTGATCGAGAGACGCCGGCTGCGTCCGATGGGCCTCTTCACCATGATGCGCTTCCGCAAGGCGGGCGAGGCCAAGGCCGCCTCCTAGCGCGTCCATGCAAGCGACGGCGGGCGGGCGACGGTGGAGTCGCCTCCTAGGCGCGGACACCGGCTTGACAGATCCGAGCACGCCTTTCTATATCGCGCTCGCGTAAGAGGGTGCCGCTATTCAGCGGCAGCCGCAAGCATCTTTCAAAAAGTGGCGGAGTAGCTCAGTTGGTTAGAGCGGCGGAATCATAATCCGTAGGTCGCCGGTTCAAGTCCGGCCTCCGCTACCAATAAAATCAAGGGCTTAGCAGCGTTTCGAACCGAATTCCTTGTTGCATTGGATTCCGGCGAAATTCCTTGTGTTTCCAAGCACTTCCGCGTGCTGCGGTCTGCTAGACGCAACGATCATGCAATAAAGCCGACACTGACGCGCAACCATGCGCGCGATGGCGCCTCGCGCCAGAACCTCAATGAAATCAGTCATTTGCGACAGAGCGCCGGGCTGAACTTCCGGCCGTCCGAAATCGCCCGGGTATGTAGGAGGACGCGCAAATGAAAGGAGGCGCGTCCGATGAAACGAGTACAGATCATAAAGCGCGAAGATACCCTCGAT
>Ga0247727_10015743_pt1 | contig 12346 bp, 12 predicted proteins | sample WisWelCaveWW1625_FD_202498 | JGI IMG/M metagenome (GOLD analysis project Ga0247727, IMG submission 202498) | Biofilm microbial communities from Wishing Well Cave, Virginia, United States - WW16-25 | ecosystem: Environmental > Aquatic > Deep subsurface > Groundwater > Cave microbial mat | place... | reverse complement strand
GGAGGGAAGAGCAGCTGCTGATCGAGGTTCCACTCTCGGAAGGTTTTAGCCATGCGGTATAGAAACCACAACCACGCCCGTCCGTCTAGCCCCAAAGTGGGGATTACTCGGACAGGCTCCTAGTGGGCGCAAGGCGCAAACGGGGACACGAACTCCCGGATCTCCGCCTCGTCGGCGTGGGTTCCGGCGTAGTCCGCCGGCGTCCCCAGGGGCTGCCCGGCCCGCGGATCGGGCCCGAACCAGATCCCCACGCGGAACCGCTTGTCGCCCGGGCACTCGAAGTAGATCAGGGACACGAGGCCGCGCATCGCCTTCCCCTCCGCGGAGAGGGAGCCCCGGTTCGTCACGTAGTACGCCGTGGCGCCCTCCAGGGGGAACGAGCCGCGCCCGATCTCCTCGCGGTCCCCCATCCGCACGTTCCCCTGGTCGAAGAAGTCGGAGGCGTCCTCCTTCCCCTCGATGTAGTCGCGCAGGCTCTTTCCCTTCTTTCCCCGGATGGCGTTGATGTAGATGAACCCCTGCTTGTCGAACGGATCCCGCTTCTTGTCCTTGAAGTCCGGCGGTCGGTCCGAGAGGATCGCCAGGTCCATGAGGAAGGGGACGGACACCGTGAGCATGGCGTGATATCCCTCCGGGACCTCACGGCAGCCCAGGACCTGCTTCACACGCTCCGCGCGCATGTCCGGCGTGTCGTCCACGATGTGCTTCTTGAGCTTCCACCCCCAGAACGCGGTGGCGCCGAACAGGATCACGATCAGGAGGAGAGGGATCGAGCAGCCGAGGGCCACGTAGACCCAGGGCGACGTCCTCTTCTCTTCGTGCGTGCCGTTCATGTCTCGCCCTTCCCACCTTCTCGGCCCGACCGTATCCCGATCGGGCCCGATCGGTCAAGTTTCGGAGTTTCGGTGACAGCAACCGAAATCGTCGACTGTGCGCCGCGAGCAGATCTGTCTTCCGGGCGATTTCGGTTGCTGTCACCGTTTCTATTCGCGGGTCGTGCTAGGCTTTTTCCGATCGCAAGGAGGGGTCATGAAGGCGGTCACCGTCGTTCTGTGCGCCATTCTCTGGTTCTTCGCGGGCTGCGGGCACGAAGGGGGGCACCATGAGGGCGCGTCCTCTTCCTCCGGCGTTCCGCTGTTCGACGACCTCGGAACCCACACCCATCCGATCGCCACCCGGGCGCCCCTGGCCCAGAGCTATTTCGACCAGGGACTCCGCCTCGTGTACGGGTTCAACCACGACGAGGCGAAGCGGGCCTTCGAGGAGGCGGCTCGTCTGGATCCCGGGTGCGCCATGGCCTGGTGGGGCGTGGCGTACACCCTGGGACCCAACATCAACCTGCCGACCGATCCGGAGCGGGAGAAGGCCGCGGCCGCCGCAGTCCTGAAAGCGCAATCGCTCTCCGCGGGCGCGACCGGAGCCGAGCGCGCCTACATCGAGGCGCTCGCGAAGCGCTACTCCGTCGATCCCGGCTCCGACCGTGGGACGAAGGACCAGGCGTACGCCGACGCCATGCGCGAGCTTTCGAGGAAGTACCCGGACGACCTGGACGCTCAGACGCTCTTCGCCGAGGCGATGATGAACCTTCGCCCGTGGAAGCTCTGGACGAAAGACGGCCAGCCGGCTCCGGGAACGAACGAGATCGTGGAGACCCTGGAATCGGTTCTGGATCGCAACCCCGATCATCCCGGCGCCAACCACTATTACATCCACGCCATCGAAGCCTCTCCCCAGCCGGAGCGGGCTCTCGCGGCGGCCGAGCGCCTGCCGGATCTCGTTCCGGGCGCCGGACACCTCGTGCACATGCCCGCGCACATCTATCAAAGGACCGGCCGGTACGGGGATGCGGCCGACGCGAACCGCGACGCGGCCGCGGTGGACCGGAAGTACCTGGCGATGACCGGGGCCGGCGGGGTCTACCCGATGATGTACTACAACCACAACCTCCAGTTCCTGAGCGCCTCGGCGGCCATGGACGGGCGGAGCAAGGAATCGATCGAGGCGGCACGGGAGATGGGCAAGCATCTCACCCCGGAGATGATCCGGGAGATGCCGATGGTGGAGTTCGTCGCCCCGCAGCTCCTGTGGGCCTTGGCCCGCTTCGGGAAGTGGGGCGGCATCCTTGCGGAGCCCAAGCCGCCCGAGTTCATGCAGTACACGACCGGGATGTGGCACTACGTGCGCGGGCTCGCGCTCAACGGAACGGGGAGGGAGGCCGAGGCCGAGGCGGAGCGGAAGTCGCTCGGGGAGATCCGGGCCCGGATCCCCGCCGACCTCATGATGAACCTCAACTCCGCGGAGGCGCTCCTGACCATCGCCTCGCTCCACCTCTCCGGCGAGATCGCGGCGAAGAAGGAGCGGTGGACCGACGCGGTCCGCGATCTCACGGAGGCGATCCGGCTCGAGGACGACCTCAGCTACGACGAGCCGCCCGCGTGGCACGCGCCCGTGCGCCAGACGCTCGGCGCCGTCCTCCTGGCCGCGGGCCGCCCCGCGGAGGCCGAGAGGGTGTACCGGGACGACCTGGGGCACCACCCGAAAAACGGCTGGTCGCTCTTCGGACTGGCCCAGTCTCTCCGCCAGCAGAACGCGGAGAGGGATGCCGCCGAGGCGGACGAGCGGTTCCGGGCGGCCTGGGAGCGGGCCGATGTCGAGCTCACCTCCTCGCGGTTCTGAGCAGGGGACATTCTGCTTTTCCCCGCTCTGACCCTTGCCCCTTCGGGCGGAAAAGCAGAATGTCCCCGCTCGCGTTTCGGTGACGGGAGACTCGAAGACGATGGACGGTGTACACTTCCGGTGTGAAGAAGATCGGGATCTTCTCCCTTCCGGGATCGAAACGGGCCTCGGCTTCATCGTCGGCGCAAGACGAGGGGCGCAAGCGGGCCCTCCACTGTTCCTTCTGCGGCGAGTCGGAGGAGGCCGTGGAGTCTCTCATCGCGGGGCCCGGCGTCCACATCTGCGGCGACTGCGTGGGCATCTGCGTGACGATCCTGGAGGAGAGCGGGACGGAGCGAGAAGAGGCGCGGGAAGCGGAGGAGAGGAAACTCTCCACCACGGTATTCCCGTGCAGGCTCTGCGGTCTCCCGACCCCGGCTCCCGACCTCGTCCCTCTTCCCGAGCGTGGCCCCATCTGCCGCGACTGCATCGATATCGTGTGCACCGCGGCCGGAGAGCGCACCGAGTAGCGCCGGATGGAGGGGGATCGTGACTCAAGCCCAGGTCCTGAAGAAGCTGCAGAGGTCACACGGGCGCTCGCTCCAGCAGCTGCTCAAGCGCGCCTACCGGGAAGGGTACGAGGCCGGGCTTGCCCGCGCGCACGGGCAGGGCCGGCGCGGGCGGACGATTCGCGCCGACGCGACCGCGGAAGGGCTCGTGCGTCTGATCGAGGCGCATTTCGGGCTGGACCGCTACGGGTTCGAGGTTCGCGTGGTCCACGCCGCCTCCGGGCGACGGGTCCCCGCGGGCGATCGAATCCGGAAATACCGGGTGGAAGAATAGAGGAACAGGAGAACGAGAAACGGTGACAGCAACCGAAATTGTGTGTGTCAGGTTTGGTCTCCGAACCGACTGGCCTTGCAGATAATTTCGGTTGCTGTCACCGTTTCTCCCCGCGCGAGCAGGCTGCGGGCGTGGAGAGGCCCCTTCGACGTGAGATCATCCTCGCACGCCCGCGTCCGCCACTCGCGGCTCGCGCTCGTCGTCCTCGCGGCGCTCGGCCTTCTCGCACCGGCGTCCCGGGCCGAGGCGCCCGCGACCGTTCGCCTCAACGTGGACACGGACGGGCCGACGACGCGTCTCGTGCTCACGGCCTCGAGCAACGTCTCGGCCACCGTCGCCGCCTCACGCGGGAAGATCGAGATCGTCTATTCCGCTCCGGTCGACATCGGGCCCCGCGAGGGGCGCCTCGACGACCCGATACTCGCGCGCTGGGAGACGCGCGGCGAGCGCACGCTCGTCCTCCGCACCGGAGAGGGCTACAAGAGCTACGAGGTGTTCCAGCTCAAGAACCCGACGCGCCTCGTGGTGGACCTGGAGGGCGACCGCCCCGTCCGGGCGGGTCGCGGCAGGGAGGAAGCGCCTCCGCCCGGGTTCGTCGTCGTGCTGGATCCCGGGCACGGCGGCGTCGAGACCGGGGCGATCGGCCCCTCGGGGCTGGAGGAGAAGGCCCTCACGCTGGATCTGTGCAGGCGGCTCAAGACGGTCCTGCAGCAGGATCCGGCCGTCGCCGTCGTCCTGACCCGCGACGAGGATCGACTGGTTCCCCTGGACGAGAGAACGGCGATCGCCAACCACAACCGCGCCGACCTGTTCGTATCCGTTCACCTCAACTCGTTCAAGCGCAGGAAGCCCGTGGGCGCCGAGACCTATTTCCTGTCCCCCGACGCAACCGACGACGAGGCGCGCACGGTTGCCGCCCTCGAGAACCGGGCGTACGAGCCCGCGAAGGCGCCCGACGCTCCGGCGGCCGAGACGCTGCCCGGGCTCGATCTCGTCCTTTGGGACCTGGCGCAGAACCAGTACCTCGCCGAGAGCGGAAGGCTCGCGGAGTCGATCCAGGCGGAGTTGAACGTGCTGGCAGGGACGAAGAACCGCGGCGTCCGGCAGGCGCCGTTCCGGGTCCTCATGGGTGCCACCATGCCCGCGGTTCTCGTGGAGGTCGGGTTCATCTCGAACCCCGACGAGGAGGCGAAGCTTCAGGGAGAATCCCACCGCAATCGGATCGTGGAAGCTCTGGCGCGCGCGATCGCGCGCTACCGGAAGGGCGCCTCCCGCCTCGACATCCCCGAGGCCTCTCCGCGACCGGAAGAGGCGAGGCCGTGACCGGCGGAAGCGGGTTTCTCGTGGCGGTCGCTCTCGGGATCGTTCTTTCCTCGGTGGCATGCGGAAGAGGGCCGGCGGAGGATCGCCGCGCTCGCGCATCCGGCTCCGTCGTCGAGCCGCGATCGCCCGAGGCCGATCCCCGATCTCCGGCGCTCGAGGCGCCCCTCGCCGAGGAGACCGTCACGCTGTACTTCCCCTCGGCCGCGAGCGACGGGCTCGTCTCCGAGACCCGTCAGATCCTGCACACGGCCGTTCCCGGCGACCGCGCCAAGCAGATCATCTCCGACCTCCTCGCCGGCCCGTCGGGCGAGGCCGCCGTGTCGCTCGTGCCCGAGGGAACTCGGCTCCGGCAGGTGTACGTCCTCGACGACGGCACCGCCTACGCCGATTTCTCCGAGGAGCTGCGCTCGGGAATCGAGGGCGGAAGCGATGCCGAGATCCTCACCGTCTACTCCATCGTGAACTCGCTCGCGCTCAACCTCTCCGAGATCCGCCGGGTCGCGATCCTCGTGGAAGGTCGAGAGTGCGAGACCCTGAACGGCCACCTGGATCTTCGGCGTCCCCTGAAGCCAGATCCGAAGCTCGTCCTGGGCGAGCAGCCGGACGCCCCGAAGGGCGACGGCGAAAACGTCGTGCGGGTCTGACGCCGATGGATCCGCGCCCGATTGGCGTCTTCGACTCCGGGGTGGGAGGGCTCACCGTCTTTCAGGCGCTCGAGGGATCCCTTCCGGGCGAATCGCTCGTGTACCTCGGGGACACCGCCCGCGTTCCCTACGGGAGCAAGTCGGCCGAGACCGTCGTTCGCTACGGCGTGGAGGCGGCCCGCTTCCTGCGGACGCGTCGGGTGAAGATGCTCGTGGTCGCGTGCAACACCGCCTCGTCGCTCGCCCTGGACGCGATCGCCCGGGAGGCTGACGTCCCCGTTCTCGGCGTGATCCTCCCGGGAGCTCGCCGCGCGGCGGAGCTGTCGAGAAGCGGGCAGATCGGCGTCATCGGCACCCGCGGGACGATCGCCAGTGGCGCGTACGCCAGGGCGATCCACGATCGGAGGCCCGAGGCCCGCGTCGTGAGCCACCCGTGTCCTCTGTTCGTGCCGCTCGCGGAGGAGGGGTGGACCGACAACGAGGTCGCGGGCCGCGTCGCCGAGATGTACCTGGCCCCGCTCCGGCGGGCCGAGGTCGACACCTTGGTCCTCGGCTGCACCCACTATCCGCTCCTCAAGGAGACGATCGGCCGGGTGATGGGGCCGAGTGTCGAGCTCGTGGATTCGGCCGGCAGCGTCGCGGCCGAGGCGGCGGAATGGCTCGCCCGCCATCCCGATCTTGCGGCCCCGAAGGAGAACGCGGAGAAGGACCGTCACCACTTCTTCGTCACCGACGCGCCCGGGCCGTTCGTGGAAGTGGCCGAGAGGTTCCTGGGACATCCCATCGGGCGCCTCGAGCGCATCGAGTTTCGGTGACAGCAACCGAAACTTCCTTTTCGGATCGTTTCTCGTTGTGGTTTGGGTTGCATCCCATGAAAACCCGCGAGAGACGCAGGCCGTTCTCCAGGCCTGTGTCTCCCGCGGGTGCGGGGGTCCGGGGTCAGAGCCCCCGGAGATAGGATTCAAGAATGCGCAGGCACGACGGCAGAGGAGAAGCGGACCTGAGGCCCGTGCGGATGGAGACGGGCTACCTCCGCCACGCGGAAGGCTCGGTCCTGATCCACCTGGGGGACACTCGCGTCCTGTGCGCGGCGACCGTGGAGGAGAGAGTCCCGCAGTTCCTGGTCGGAAAGGGCGAGGGCTGGATCACGGGGGAGTACGCGATGATCCCCGCCGCGACGAGCACACGGAACCAGCGCGAGATCGTCCGCGGGCGCCCGTCCGGCCGGACGATGGAGATCCAGCGCTTGATCGGCCGCGCGCTTCGCAGCGTCGTCGATCGCAAAGTTCTCGGGGAGCGGACGGTCTGGGTGGACTGCGACGTCCTCCAGGCGGATGGAGGAACGCGCATCGCGAGCGTGACGGGCGGCTTCGTCGCGCTGTGCCTGGCCCTTTCGAAGCTCCGAGAAAAGGATGTAGTGCGCGCCCCGCTCCTGGCGGGGACCGTCGCCGCGGTGTCGGTGGGGATCGTCGAGGGGACGCCCGTTCTGGACCTCGACTACGTCGAGGACTCCGCCGCCGACGTGGACATGAACGTCGTGCGCACGGACGACGGCCGGTACATCGAAGTGCAGGGGACCGCCGAGACGACACCGTTCCGCCGCGAGCGCCTGGACGAGCTTCTCGCCCTGGCCGACCGGGGGATCGACCGGCTGCACGAGGAGCAGATGAGTGTCCTCGGCCCTCTCCTCGACCGGCTCCTCGTGCGCAAGCCGAGCGCGCGGTGACCGCTTCCGCGCGGATCGTCCTCGCGACGCACAACCCGGGGAAGATCGCCGAGATCGCCGCGGCCCTGAAAGAGGTGGAGATCGAGGTCCTCGGGATCGAGGCGCTCGACGATCGCGATCCTGTCGAGGAGACCGGGACGTCGTTCGAGGAGAACGCGCGGATCAAGGCCGAGGCGTACTCGCTCCGGACGAGCCTCCCCGTGCTCGCCGACGACTCCGGTCTCGAGGTCGATGCGCTGGACGGCGCTCCCGGTGTGGAGTCCGCGCGCTACGGCGGCCCCGGTGTCGACGATGCGGGGCGAAATCGGCTCGTGCTCGAGAAGCTCCGAGGAATCCCCACGGAGCGGAGGACCGCCCGGTTCCGCTGCGTCCTCGCCGTGGCCCGCTCCGGGCTCACCCTCGCCACCTTCCACGGCGTCGTCCCAGGGAGGATCGCGGAGGAGCCCCGCGGCGAGAACGGCTTCGGCTACGACCCTGTCTTCTTCCACGACGGGATCGGCACGACGTTCGGTAGGATCACGCGCGAGCGAAAGCAGGATCTCTCCCACCGCGGCCAGGCGATCGCGAGACTCGTCGAGGCGGTCGAGAGCGGGCGGCTCGGGCTCTGAGCGGGTCGAGATCGATTCGCGATACGAGTCATGGGCGGCCCGAGTCCCGGGGCGGGCGTGTCGCGCGGTGCGCGTTTCGGGGTACGGGTACCGCAAGGCGCCGGCGCATGGATGTAAGCGGAACAACTCTGCGGTGCCATCGCAGAACGCCCAGGTCTTGGGAATTGGCCGGACTCTCCCGCCGTTCCCGCTCCGGCTGCGGCCGGTCGGTTGACGCCTTCCGACGCCCGATGCTAGATTCCGGACGCGGGCACGCGCTTTTTTCGGAGGCGGCAACCCGAGGCGATTCCTGAGTAGCTCAGTCGGTAGAGCAGGCGGCTGTTAACCGCCGGGTCGGGGGTTCGAGTCCCTCCTCAGGAGCCAGACGTTTCGCCCTCGGAATTCGGCTCTCTGGTCGACGCACCCACAAAGTATCGCCACCTTTTTCGGGCGCGAGGGCGCGACAGGTCGCGAACGTCCGGTAACGCGTGAATGCTCCCGGCGGGTGCTCTGACCGGACGCGGTGGTGAACGACCTTAAGAGAGCTGCGACGGGCTCTCGCGCTCTCCCTCCCAATGGAGAGCCGGTGGCGCCAGTCTTAAACCGCCGGTTCGCCTTGCCCGCGATCAAGAAACGCTAGCACGCGTCGCGCCATCCCATCGATGTCGTCGGGGACGAGGTCCACGAACTCAAAGCGGAAGAAGCCCGGGAACATCACCTCAAACTGGCTTCCCATGAATTGAGCGAGTAGCTGGAAGCCTAACCCGAACGTCGCGTCTGGACGTGACACCTCCATGAGTGCGATCGGCGGGTGAGCAAGACGCTTCTCTGCGATCGAGTGCAACAACGGCCAGTACTTCACCACGCTTCTGGCGGGATCGGCATGGTCATCAACCTCGATGATGAAACGCTCACCGCTACGAAGCGTTCCTGATAGGTCAGCAATCGGCCACACCTGGCGGCTTTGCCCGGGCCAGGGGAAACGCGTTTCCAATGGGTCAAAACCGACGATGGCTTGGTGTTGGTGCTTGACGGCAGTCAAATACGCGTGAAGTTGTCTCGCAATCTCCGTTGGCACTCGCCTCCCCCCTCCCTGGCGGATCCACGCAGATTGAAAAACGCGCTGGTCTCAAGGGCACGGATTCACGTTCGGCCTCTCGTTCCCCGCACCGCCCGAGGCTATGATTCAATCAGGAGGGGACCGCCGGGGTGGGGGAACTGGACGAACATCAGGTGGTCAGACATCGAACAACACCACGACGGTTCCGTCCATTAGTGAAATAGGTCAACCCACTTCGCTCGTGTTCTGTCGAGGTTCACGAATCGGACACCCTGCAAGTGTTGACCTTTGAGCCGTTTCCGATAGACGGCGTACCAAAACGCAAATGGGTTCGTGCAGATCTCAGCGCAACGGCCGCGAAAGTTGTGATTCGCCTGGCCCGCTCCAACATGCCGCAGCTGCCAACTGGGAGTTTCCCGATCCGGAAGGGACGTGATGATTACATAGTCCGGCGAGAATCCCGTGTGCCTCGTCCAACGCAGGAATGCCAGGGCGTCCTTTCTCGGCACTCGCGCATCGCTGGAGTTGGGACTCTCAAAGTCGACAACCAGCACTGGTGTGTCGCCCCGATAGGCGACGAGGTCCGGTTGGAACTTGATCTTACGGGCGATATTGAAACGCACGTCAACCGCAACCTGAGTAACCCTCGGTAGCGACCAAAGGACCCTGCAAAGGAGGCCAATTGTCCACGGATGACAGTCGTTGCGTCCCGTCGTCGTGTACTTGAAGGAGTCGTAGAAGCCTTCTGGAAAGTCTGAGATGCCGTCTCGGATTCCTTGAATGAGAGACCGTCGATATCGGATGCCCACGATGCCGTTCCTCCTGCGATCGCCCGAACACCTCGACTACCGACACGGATCCTCGTTCGGCCTCTCTGTCCGCGCTGTCCAGCCCCAAGCTCCCCTCTATTGCGGTCCCGCGCACGCCACGGGGTGCGACTGGTCGCACTGAGAAGACGTCAATCCGCCCGTCGAGGTGACGGCAAGACCCCTCGAGTAGACTTCCGCGAGAGTCCACGAGCCACAGTTGATTTCGGAGTGGTAGGGGACAAGCCCACTGGCGTCAAGCACAGGATAGGCGAGAGAATGGTAGACGTCCGGCGGGCCGATGGCGATGGGTCGCGGCTGAATTCACGCCGTCTCGGGAATGTCCGGCGGGTTGATCGTGAAGAGGTACTCGTCCGTAAAGGCGACGCGAGATCCAGGGTATTGGTTGTAGCAGGCGCGAGTCATCGTCGCGAAACCGCCCGCTCCGTCGAACCTCTGCGACGTGACTCCGACGAATCCGAATCGCCGTTGGCTCCCCTGGTCTGCGATCCTCAAATTGCCACTGGCGTCCAGCGGCAGGTTGGCGACGTTGACTTGCCCGGATACTTGTTGCGTAGCGGGCAGGTTCACCACCTCCACCTGCCTCGGCTGCGCGGACTGTTCCACAACCCGCAGGTTGCCATCGGGGTCCGCCGGGAAGTTGGTCACGAGCACGGGTGTCGTTCGAGTCGATACGGCGAGGTCGGGGTTGTCGCCTGCGAGGGTTGCCTTCGGTTCCGCCGCCGGGGCAACCGTGGCCGCGAGGGCCAATAGGATCGAGAGTGCGAGCGCTGGTCTGGTCATCGTTTCCTCCTGGAGTTTGAATCAGCTGTCAAGCTAGGCGTCGTTCTCACGAGTTTGGTGTTCCGTACTACGGACACGGATTCGCGTTCGGCCTCTCGCTCCCCGCGCCGTCCTGGCCAAGGCTTCCTTCGACTTCGTTCAGCACCCCCGTCACCAACGAGTAGGCGACCTTCCTCGGCGGCGGGTCGTCGAAGTCATCGACCCAGTTGACTCCCAGGTCGCAGTGCTGGTCCGCCAGCGGGTTGGAACCTGGCACCTGGGTGTAGATGCCAGCGGTCCTGAGCACGTCCACGTCTCCCTCGTACACGTTCCAGGACGTCGGCCCTAGCTCCTGCTGCCACTCGATGTAGTTGCGGTCGGTCCGGAACTGGAGGATCAGACCGTCGTCCAGGTCGCACACGTCGCCCTCGAGGTCGGCGTCGAAGTCTCCTTGCCCAGGGTTGAACTCGAAGAGGCAGTTGTCGCAGGCGTCGCCCGCTCGGTCCCCATCGAAATCGTCTTGGAAGGGGTTGTAGTCTCCAGGGCAGTTGTCGCACGGGTCGCCGCGGCCGTCGGAGTCCAGGTCAGCTTGACCTGGATTCACCACCGTCGTGCAGTTGTCGCAGGAGTTCCCGAGGCCGTCGTGGTCGGTATCCAGCTGGCTGGGGTTGTAGGCGAAGCGGCAGTTGTCGCAAGCGTTGTGCACGCCGTCGCCGTCTGAGTCGAGCCCGGTGGCGTCCTCGTCGACAAGGCTGTTGCAATCGTTGTCGAGGCCGTCGCACAGTTCCGGAGCGTCGGGTCGCACGAACGCCCGTGAGTCGTCGCAGTCGCCGGCCTGGTCCACGAAGCCGCTTGGCGCGGTGCACGCCTGCTGCGTGGTCCCGGGATCCCCGTATCCGTCCCCGTCGGCGTCCTGGTAGAAAGTCGCGAGCACGCCCTCGTCCACCTGTCCGTCGCAGCTATCGTCTGTGCCGTTGCAGATCTCGGCTGCTCCCGGATACACAAGCGCGTTGGTGTTGTCACAGTCAGGTACAGGACCACGGGGGCAGAGATGATCGCCCTCCACGCCGAAGCCGTCCCCGTCAGGATCGGTGCATCTGCACACGCCAGCTCCAGCGGCAAACAGCGTCTGAACATCTCCCGCGGAGAGCGCCCCGCTATAGACCTGAACCTCGTCAATGTCCCCGAAGAGAGGTTCAGGAACAACCGGGTTCGCCGTCCGGCCGATCCTCCACGGAACGTCGTTCTGCGGGAGAGGGCCCGACGTGATCGTGGAGGACTCGAGAACGCCGTCGACGTACAGGTTCATGGCCCGAGTCGTGTCGTCGAATGTTCCGACGATGAAGTGCCACGTCAGGTCCGGCAGCGTGGAGGTCCCGAGAAGGTTAGTGACCCCTCCATTAGCGTCAACGATCACCAGCTCTGCCTTGCGGTCCCAATGTCGCAAGTAGTATCCATCCGTGAGCGGCGATCCGGTCACTCCGGTCTTGCCAACGATTACCTGCGCATTGGGATACTCACCGGAGGCGGGACCCTGCCGACGAACCCACGCTGCGATGGTGAAGCTCGAAAGGAAAGGTGGCTCGAGATTCACTTGGTCCCCGATGTCGACGAAATCGTCCAATCCATCCAAGTGGAACGCCTGGCCGATCAGTCCTGTCGCGAACGTCAGGCCACCAAGCAGTGTTCCGGTGTTGCCGTCCGCGATATCGTCGGCGTTGGCTTCCCCTGGCCACCAGCTGACCATCCCTGGCGGCGGCGGGGCGCACGTCCCTGTGTCTGGAACAGTAGGTAGATACTCCACGTACGGCAGACCGCCACTGTCGAAGTGATCGATGATCCGGCTGTTGATGGCGTTGGTGTCGGTGGTGCCCCACCAGTTCTCCCTGAAGTCGAGCACGGCGTTGGGGTCGGCGAAG
>Ga0247727_10015742_pt1 | contig 12347 bp, 12 predicted proteins | sample WisWelCaveWW1625_FD_202498 | JGI IMG/M metagenome (GOLD analysis project Ga0247727, IMG submission 202498) | Biofilm microbial communities from Wishing Well Cave, Virginia, United States - WW16-25 | ecosystem: Environmental > Aquatic > Deep subsurface > Groundwater > Cave microbial mat | place... | reverse complement strand
GATGGCGTGTGCTTCGTCGTCTTCCTTCTTCTCGGTGTTCTTGGCGTACGGCAACTGCACCGTGATGCCTTCCTGCAGCATCGGCGTGATCACCATGAAGATGATCAGGAGCACCAGGCAGATATCGACGAACGGGGTGACATTGATGTCGGAGTTGAGCCCCTTACTGCCGAGCTGCATGGACATTCGGGCCGGCCCCCTGTCCCTGGCGCTTCAGGAAGAAGTCGATCAACTCCGAGGAGGAGTTGGCCATCTCGATGCCGAAGAACTCGAGCTGCCCCTGGAAATAGTTGAACATCCACACGGCGACGATCGCGACCGCAAGCCCGATGGCGGTCGTGATGAGCGCCTCGGCGATCCCGGCCGACACGGAGCCGATGCCGCCCGAACCGCTGGAGGCCATGGCGGTGAACGCGTTGATGATACCCACGACCGTTCCGAACAGCCCCACGAACGGCGCCGTCGCGCCAATCGTCGCAAGACCCCCGATGCCGCGCTTCATCTCGGCCGCCGTCAGGGCCGCAGCACGCTCGACGGCCAAGCGGACGGATTCGACCGCGTCGTGAGACGGCTGGTCTTCCTTCTCGAAGAGGAACTGCTGCAAACCCGCGGAGAGGACCTTCGCGAGATGGCTCTTGTTGTACCGCTTCGCAGCCTCGACCGCGGCCTGGTAGTTTCCCTCGCGCAGGGCCTTGGTGGCGATGGGTAAGTAGTCGATCGACTGTTTCTTCGCCGCGCGGTAGAGCATCATCCGCTCGATGAAGACGCCAAGGGAGTAGATCGACATCAGGATCATGAAGATGGCGACACCCTTTGCCAGGTACCCCATCTGCATCCAGATGTCCCAAATCGAATGCCCCATCATAAGCGCCGTCCTCCTCTACGAACACGGGTGGGCCGATACGGGCCCACCGCCTCTCACTGCAGCACGAACTCGACGAGCACCGTGAAATAGACGTCCACGGGCTTGCCGTTCTGCAAGCCCGGTTTGTAACGCCACTGGCGGACGGCCGCGATGGCCGCCTCATCGAAACCGAACTTCGATCCGGGCGATTGAAGCACCTGGATCTCGCCAACGGTGCCATCCTTCCGAATGACCGCCTGGAGGATGACCTTGCCCTGGATCTTGGCCTTGCGCGCGATCTCGGGGTACTTGGGTGCAATCTTGGTCGAGGGGATCAACTCGGGGTTGGTGACACCTCCGATGCCGGCATAGAGCGGCTGGTCGCCCAGCCCGCCGTCCACGCCCCCGAGCACGCCGCCGAGGACGCCGCCTACCACACCACCGACGACACCGCCGACCACACCGCCCTCGACGCCTCCCTCGACACCGCCATCCTCACCCTCATCCTCGCCCAGGTCCTCTTCCGGGGCGATGATGGGCTCCGGCTTCTCTTCGGGCACGAGGCGCGGCTGGACGATCTCCGTGGGCTTCGGGATGTCCTTGGGTTTTTCGATCGCGGTGCTCCGTTTCCTCCTGGGAGGCGGTGGAGGCGGCGGAGGCGGAGGAGGAGCCGCGGCCTGGAACGAGATGGTGATGGGAGGAGCAGGAACCGACTCGACCCCGAGGAAGGAGGCCACGATGAGCCCGCCGAACACCAGGGCGTGCATCGCGAGGGCGAACGGGAGGGTCACCATCTTGCGCGTGCGCCGGCGCTTTGTCGTCGAGAACACCACCGAGTCGAACAAGTGCTTCACCTCGCAGGGGCGGCCCGGTCCGGCCGGCCGCACCCACCCGGGCGCAGCGGCCTACTTCTGCGCCATCACCTTCTTGCGCATCTCCAGGGCCTGCCGCATGTACTTGTCGGCTTCCTGGTTGTACTTCTCGAAGTCGTCGTTGTTGCCGACCAGTTGGGCGACCTTCGCTCGCTCGCGATACATGAGGTTGATGTACGAAACGGCCTCGAAGTAGTTCTCTTTCAGCGCTGCTGCCCTGTTAAGGTAATCAAGCCCCATATCGATGAGCTGGTTCCGCCGGTCGAGATCCAGTTGCAGGCCACCCTTGTAGACCTTGTCCCAGCAGAGAACCCCGATCGTGTAGAGGATCTCGGCGTTCTCCTTCTCGAGATCCGCCCGCTTCTTGTACCATTCGAGCGAGGTATCGAAATCACCCTTCTTCGCGTAGATCATCCCGATGACCTGCATGAGCTTCGACGCCAGGGCCGGGTCACCACCACGAGCCCTCAGCTCGTCCTCGAAGAACTGGGCCGCCTCGTCGTATCGCTCGGCCCCGAGATACACCGTGAGCAGGTAGTTCTTCGCGTCATCGTTGTCGGGATGGATCGAAAGATAGCGCTTCAGGTTCGCGATAGCCGCCTGTGAGAAGCGGAGATCCTTGGGGTGCTTCGACCCCGGGCGGTAAAGCGCCATGTATGCCAGAGCGGAATGATAGTAGGCGAGATCCAGGTCAGGATTCAGGTAGGTCGCATACCGGTACCACTCGACCGCCTTCAGGAAGTCCTGGGCCTTGTAGTACTGGTTTCCCTGCTTCGCTGCGTAGTTGGCCTTGAAGTGCGAGATCTGGGTGCCACAGCCCGGCGCACTGACCATGACCACGCACAGCAGGAGGAGCGTCGCCGCAATTCTTCGACTCATGGTCGGTCGACTCCACTGCGGCCGATCCACCGACCCGCCGCGGGGCACCATCATCATCCCTTCTTGATGTGGAGGGCTCGGCGGTCCTGGCCGACCCGGCGCGGGATGATAGCGGAATGCTACCCGATTTGCAACGCGGCGCAAGGGACACTGAACGGGGGCCCCGGCGATGGCTCTGCATCCGCCCCGCACGGGTCCCTGACGGGGTCAAGCCCCCATCAGTTGACCCCGCAGGCCATCAAGCCGAAGCCGGAGCTTGAGGAGCGCCTCACGCTCGAGTTGCCGGACCCTCTCCTTGCTCAATTTGAGGATGCGTGAGACAGCCTCGAGAGTCAGCTCCGTCCCGTCCTTCATGCCGAACCGGCGCTCCAGGATGTACCGCTCGCGCGCCGGCAGTGCCTTCATCGCCTTCTTCAGAATGCGGTCGACCTCGCCCTTCTGAATGTCACGTTCCTGGCGGTAGGAGGCCTCGGGGTCCGAAATGAAAGCCTCGAGTCGCGCCTCCTCGTCAGGGGAGATGAAATCATCGAAGCTCGTGGCGTAGGGCAGCAACTGCTTCCACATGGGCCCTCCTTGTCGGCGGCCAGCATTAGCAACATCCCTGCCACGTCACCCTCCTCCCGCAATCAGCCCCGACCGCTGAGCGTCCACCGCGCGCCGGTGGGAACCGGCCGCATAAGGGCGTCTGTTGCATGACCGTTGCCCTGAACCGCCGGCAGGAGAACCGTGCCTGGACTGAGCGACCGACCCTGGCACATGCCTCTCGGGCGGACTTTTTGGCACACCCTGCGAACAGCATGACTTTTTGACAGGCCAGCCTCCCCTCGGTACGATGGCAGAGTCGTGAGCAGACCCCCTTCCGGACCGTCCCGACGTCGCGCCTCGACCCGGCCGCCCCGCGAGCGCATCCCGGCGCTCATGCAGACCCTCCGACGGGATCGTCCAGGGGCCCGGGTTGAGCTCGACTACCACGGCCCTTTCGACCTGCTGATCGCCACGATCCTCTCGGCCCAGTGCACGGACGCGCGCGTCAACAAGGTCACACCCGAGGTGATCAGTCGGTGGCCGACTCCCCAGGCTCTTGCCACCGCCGACCCGGCTCGAGTGGAGGAGGTCATCCGCTCGACCGGTTTCTTCCGCGCCAAGGCTCGCGCACTCATCGGCTGCAGCGGCGCCATCACCGGACGACATGCCGGCCAGGTGCCGCGGACGATGGAAGCGCTCACGGCCCTTCCCGGGGTGGGGCGCAAGACCGCCAACGTCGTTCTCGGGGTCGCCTACGGGGAGGCCTCCGGCGTCGTGGTCGACACCCATGTCGCGCGGGTTTGCCGGAGACTCGGTCTGACACGGCACTCGGATCCGGTGCGGATCGAGGCCGACCTCATGGCCCTGCTATCGAGGACGGACTGGATTTTCTTCTCGATCGCGATGGTGCTTCACGGGAGATACGTCTGCCTGGCCCGGGCACCGCGCTGTCACGCCTGCGCGCTCAGCTTCGACTGCCCTTCCCGGGGCCGGACGGCGGCGCCGGGTCGACGCCGTCCACATCGGGATCGTGGTCGAGATTGATCTTCAGGCCCACCCGCTCGGCCTCGCGAAGCGCCTGACGCATGAGCCTCCGCTCCCGATGCCGCCGCATGAGCGCGCGGATCCAGCGACTCTCGGCGGCGAGGATCGCGATGCCGGGGATGAGCAGGAAGAACCCTGGCAGCATGGGAACCAGCCAGAGAATCACCCCGGCGCACGTGAGGGCCCAACCGGCCAGGAGCCGGATGAGGCGCCCGCGTCGCCCACGCCGCGCCGGCGCGCCCGGCTCGGGGACGGTGCTCAAGGATCGGGGCCGAGGCCGATGATGGCCTCCTCCGCCAGGTGACCGACATAGACCAGGCGCGCCTCGCCCTCGACCCGCACACCGGAGGCCCGGCCCGGCTCGCCCTCGAAGCGCACCAGCAGGACGGCGCCTGAACGCGTCGAAATGGAAACAGGAGGACGTGACCGGCCGACGGAAACGAGCGCGAGCGCCGCGGCGACGCACCCGGTGGCGCACGCGAGCGTCTCACCCTCCACACCTCGTTCGTAGGTGCGCACGCTGTGCTCGCCCGCGCTGGTCGTGTGGACGAAATCGACGTTCACGCCGGCCGGTCCGAAACGCGGGTGCAGCCGGATCGCCCGCCCGGCGACATCGATCGGCCCCTCCGGAGGGTCGGAGAGCATGATCACGAAGTGCGGCACGCCGGTGTCGACCATGACACCCGACCACCGCCTGCCTGCCGCTTCGATCTCGATGCCCGCTTCGAACCCGCTCGGATCGGGCATCTCGAACGAGACGTCGGCTCCGCGGACCTCGGCGCGATGGAACCCGCGGTCGCTCTCGACCACCATGCGCGCGGGAGCCATCCCGTGCAGATAGGCGAGCCGGGCGGCGCACCGGCCCCCGTTGCCGCAAAAGGTGACGCCGCCGTCGGGGTTGAAGAAACGGACGCGAACGTCGGCGCGTTGCGAGCGTTCCAGCACGACCACGCCATCGGCGCCGACCGACATCGAGCGGGCGCAGAGACGCCTGATGAAACCACCCAGCCCCTCGGCCACCAGGCCCCCGTCGCGGTTGTCGAACAGGATGAAGTCGTTGCCGGCGGCGGACATCTTGAAGAACTCTGTCGGCATCGGCATCAACCTCGCCCTCCGTCCCCACCGCCCGGAGTCCCGGCCGGCTGATCCGCGGGTGCCAGGCGCTCGGCTCGCTCCTCGGAACGGGGGCTCTCGTTCGGCGGCGCCGCGTCATCGATGGCGCTGACCGCGTAATGATAGCGCACGCCCGTCGCCGCACCCCCGTCAACGAAGGAGCTCTCTCCCGCCGCGACCTCGCCGACGCGCCGGGCCTCGCCCTCCCCGTCGGCGCGCCTATAGATGCGATACCCGGCGAGGTCCGACTCGGCGTTGGGGAACCAGTAAAGGCGGATCTGCCCGCCCTCGACCGCCACGGCGATCCCCGTGGGCGCCGCCGGCGCGAAGCGGTCGTGCGGCCGCACCTCCACCCGCGGACCCGCCACGCTCTCGCACGGGGTCGTCCTGTCCCGCGCCACCGTGCGCACGAAGTAGACGTAGCGGGTGTCGTACGTGAATGCCCGATCGGTGTATTCGGGAGCCTCGAGCGGTGCCGGGTTGATGGGCGCATCGGGCTCGCCTGCGCTGTCCTGGATCTTCCGATACACATTGTAGACCCCGGCACCCGGGGCCGCGGCCGGCGCCGCGGCCGGCGCCGGGGCCGGGGCCTCCCAGAGGAGGCGGACCTCCCCCTCGGCGGTCGATACCTGAAGCGCCCCCGGAGGGGCAGGCGGCGCTCCGAGCTCGACAAGGACGGGTGGCCGCATCGGCGAGCGGCCGCCCCCGGGCTCGACCACCTGCATCCCGTAGAGGTAGGCGAGGCCACCCGTCGCGCCTCCGGTGGTCTCCGGCATGGAAGCCGCGCCGTGGTCGATGAACTGGAGCCGCCCGCCGCTTGCCTGCGCCCGGAGATCCCCGCCGGAGACCGCCGCCACCTGGCGTGATTGCTTCAGGAACTGCTGCACGAGATAGCGCTCGGAAACAGCCCCGGGCCGAAGGCTCGGGCTCGCCGCCATGCGCAGGATCTGGACCGCCGTGCCGTCGCCGAGCGGGGTCCCGTCGGTGCGCTTGCCGCTGACGGTGGCGGACAGGACGACATCGAGGCCGACCTGGCGCGCGCGGAACGCCCCGGGCGCCGCCGGCGTGACCCGTACGGGCGGCGACGGCGGTCCCTTCTTGCCGCAGCCCGACAGGGCCGCCGCGAGCACGAGGGCCGTCGCCGCCACCCGCAAGGGTGTCACTCTAGAGGATGTAGCGGCTGAGATCATCGTTCGCGACGATGTCGGCGAGCATCCGGCGCACGTAGGCGGCGTCGATGACGATCCTCCGCTCCGTCATCTCGGGCGCGTCGAACGACACCTCGTCCAGCAGTTTCTCCATGATTGTGTGCAGACGCCTGGCGCCGATGTTCTCCGAGCGATCGTTCACCCGGGCCGCCATCTCGGCCACGGCACGCACCGCATCCCCGCTGAACTCGATGTCGATCCCCTCCGTGAGCAGGAGGGCCCGGTACTGGGTCGCCAGGGCGTTGCGCGGCTCGGTCAGGATGCGGACGAACTCCCCCACCCCGAGCGGCTGCAGTTCCACGCGGATCGGGAAGCGGCCCTGAAGCTCGGGGATGAGGTCGGACGGCTTGCTCACGTGGAAGGCCCCGGACGCGATGAACAGGATGTGGTTGGTGCGCACCAGGCCGTGGCGCGTGCTGACCGTTGTGCCCTCGACCAGCGGCAGGAGGTCGCGCTGCACCCCTTCGCGGCTGACATCGGGTCCGTGGCCGCGCTCCCGTCCCGCGACCTTGTCGATCTCGTCGATGAAGACGATCCCCGAGTCCTCGACACGCCGGAGCGCGAGCCTCTTGACCGCGTCGGGGTCGATGAGACGGTCCTCCTCCTCGCGCTGGAGGATCTCGCGCGCCTCGGCGATCGACACCTTCCGCCGTCGCGTCCGCCCGCCGAAGAGGCCGGCGAGCGACTCCCGCACGCCCGGGTCCAGGTCGTCGAGGCCGCCGCCGAGGACACGCAGCGCCGGCAGGGACTCCTGCTTGACTTCGAGTTCGACAACCCTGTCCTCGAACAGACCCTCACGCAGCTGCAGCCGCAGCTTGTCGCGCGTCCGGGGGTATGGGTCCGTCCTGCCCCCTTCACGCGGCTCCGGCCCGGCGGCCTCGGGCGGCGGGGTGGGAGGCGCGGGCAGGAGGAGACCGAGCAGGCGTTCCTCGGCGGCCGCGCGCGCCCGCCCGCGGACCTGCTCGGACATCTCGGCGCGCACGCGCTCGAAGGCGATGTCGGCGAGATCGCGCACCATTGATTCCACGTCGCGTCCCACGTAGCCGACCTCGGTGTATTTCGACGCCTCCACCTTGATGAACGGCGAGCGCGTCAGCCGGGCCAGACGCCGGGCGATCTCCGTCTTCCCGACCCCCGTCGGACCGATCATGATGATGTTCTTGGGAGCCACCTCCTCCGCCATCTCGGGGGACAGCTTCAGCCGCCGGGTGCGATTGCGCAGGGCGATGGCAACGGCGCGCTTGGCGGCCGCCTGACCGACGATGTAGCGGTCGAGCTCGGCGACGATCTCGCGTGGCGTCAGGTCGACCGTGGCCGCCCAGGGGTCGGCGGCTGGAGCGTCGGCGGTGCTCCGGGGCGGCCCGCTCATCCCTCAGAGCTCCTCGACCACCAGCTGGTCGTTGGTGAAGATGTCGATCTCGGAGGCGATGACAAGCGACCGCTCCGTGATGTCGCGCGCGCCCAGATCGGTGTGGCGGGCGAGGGCCCGGGCCGCCGCCAGCGCGCAGGGTCCGCCGGACCCCACCGCCACCAGCCCGTCGTCGGGCTCGATCAGGTCGCCCGTGCCCGAGAGCAGGAAGGTGCGGTCCGGTGAAGCCACCAGCATGAGAGCCTCCAGCCGACGCAGGCTGCGGTCGGTCCGCCAGTCACGGGCCAGTTCGACCGCGGCTCTCTCGAGGTTGCCATGGAATTCCTCGAGACGCGCCTCGAACCGCGTGAAGAGCGCGAAGCCGTCGGCCGCCGACCCGGCGAAACCGGCCAGGATCGAATCCCGGTGCAGGCGCCGGACCTTGCGCGCGCCGTGCTTCATCACGGTGTGGTCGAGCGTCACCTGGCCGTCCGCGCCCATGGCGACGCGCCCGCGGTGACGGACGGTGAGTACGGTGGTGTGGTGGACGATCATCGCCGGATTATCCACCAGGCGCGGCGATCGCTCCAAACCGGGCCGCGCTCAACGAGGGGCGCCGGCAGCCGGCGGGGCATGCAGCCGCACGCGGGCATCGACGACGCAGGACCGCGACCGCTCGGGGCCGACGATGAGCGGGTTGATGTCCACCTGGTCGATCTCCGGGCATTCCATGGCCATCTGGCCGAGCCGGAGAATGGCCTCCACCAGGAAGTCCTCGTCGGCCCGCACCCCGCCGCGGGTCCCCGCGAGGATCGGGTGGCCGCGGATCGAGCGCACCATGTCGCGCGCCTCCACGTCGGTGATCGGCAGAACGCGGAAGACGACGTCCTTCATCACCTCGACGAAGATGCCGCCGAGCCCGAACATCAGGAGCGGCCCGAACTGCGGATCGTGTGACAGGCCCAGGATCGTCTCGTGGCCGCCGCGCACCATCGACTGCACCTGGAACCGGACCCCGCCCCTGGCCGCCGCGTCCCCGCTCCCCGCGGACCCGGCCGCCGTCGCCAGGGCCCCGGCGATGGCGCGGCAGGCTTCTGCGACTTCGTCGCCGTTGCGCAGGTCGACCTTGACCGCCCCGGCGTCCGACTTGTGCATCAGCCCTTCGGCCAGGCCCTTCACGACGACCGGATACCCCAGGCCCGACGCGGCATCGATCGCCTCCGCGGCCGTGCGCACGCTGCGCGACGGCGCGACCGGCAGGTCGTAGGCCGCCAGCAGTCCCGCGGTCTCCTCGAGCGTCAGGACGGCGCGCCCCGCGGCGGCCGCTCCGGCGAGCACCGCGCGGGCGTCGTCACGCCGGGTGGCGAAGGACGGCAGGCGCCCCTCGGGCCGCTCACGGATGCGCCGGTAGCGCAGCAGGCCCGCCATGGCGCGCGCCGCCTCCTCCGGGAAAAGGTAGACCGGCATCCCGGCGCGCCGGAGATCCTCGACGCTCTCGCGCCCCTGCTCCTTGCCCATGAAGCAGGTGAGGATCGGCCGGCGCGTCTCCTTGCCTGCGGCGATGATGGCGCTCGCGACCTCGGCCGCGTTGATCATGATCGGCGAGACGAAGAGGACGATGAGCCCGTCGACGGCGCCCTCGCTCCCGAGGATCTCGAGGGCCGCCGCGTACCGGGCCCCGTCGGCCGAGGCGATCATGTCGACCGGGTTGCGGACGCTCGCCTCCGGGGCGAGCACCCGCCGGAGGGCCGTCTGGGTCGCCGCCGGGAGCTCGATGACGTCGAGACCGCGCTGGGCGCAGGCGTCGGTGGCCATGATCGCCGGCCCGCCGGCGTTGGTCAGGATCGCCACCCGGTTGCCGGACGGCAGCGGCTGCAGCGCCAGGGCCGTCGCCAGGCCGAACATCTCGTTGAGCGTCCCCATCCTGAGCACGCCGCACTGCTCGAAGAGGGTGTCGACCGCCACCTCGGCGCCCGCCAGCGCCCCGGTGTGCGAAAAGGCCGCCCGCGCGCCGGCCGCCGAGCGGCCCGATTTCACCGCCAGGATCGGCTTCTTGCGCGTCACGCGGCGGGTGATGGTCGCGAACCGCGACGGATTGCCGAACGACTCCAGGTACATGAGGATGACGTTGACACGCGGGTCGTCCTCCCACGCCTCGAGCAGGTCGTTGCCGGAGATGTCGGTCTTGTTCCCCATGCTGACGAAGTAGGCGATCCCCAGCCCGATCTGCTCCGCGTGCGCGAGGATCATCTCGCCGAGCGCGCCGCTCTGCGACATGAACCCGGCGGTGCCGGTGAGCGGCGCGCTCGCCGCGAAGGTGCCGTTCATCCGCACCTCGGGGTCGGTGTTGATCACCCCCATGCAGTTGGGCCCGACCATGCGGATGCCGGCGGCGCGGACCATCTCCTTGAGCTCCATCTCGGCCCGGGCGCCCTCGGCCCCGGTCTCGCGATAGCCGGCGGTGATCATCACCAGCCCGCGCACGCCCTTCGCGGCCGCGTCATCGACGACCGCCGGGACCCGGGCGCGCGGCACCACCACGATGGCGAGATCGACCGCATCGGGGATGTCGCGCAGGCTGGCGTAGGAACGTATCGAGTGCACCGCCTGCGCGGCGGCGTTCACCGGGTACACCGGCCCCGTATAGCCGAAGGCGATGAGGTTGTGCAGGATCTCGCGCCCGATCGACTGCTCGCGGCGCGAGGCGCCGACGACGGCGATCGATCGGGGGCGGAAGATGGCGTCGAGCCGGGGATCAGCGGGCGACATCGCGGACGATCTCCTCGAGAATGCGGGCCCCGCGGAGGACATTCCCCACCGCGATCCGCTCGTCATTCCCGTGCTGCCGTTCCTGCTCCGATCCATCGAGGACGTACGGCTCGAAACCGTACGCTTTGATGCCGAGCGTGCGCAGCGCGGCGCTCTCGGTCCAGCCGGTGAGCATCGTCGGGGCCAGCACGGCCCCGGGGTGGACGCGGGCCCGGACCCGGTCGATGGCGCGCATCAGGTCGGAATCGACCGGCGACTCGGTCGCGGCGCGGTAGGGGCCGAGCGGTTCGACCGTGACCCCCGTCTCGTCGACGACACGGCGCGCCTCGGCGAGGAACGCGTCGGGGTCCTCCCCCGGCAGGAGCCGCACGTCGACCCGCGCCTCGGCCACCGTCGGGATGATGTTGGTCTGCGGCGCCCCCTGCAGCATCGTGATCGCCACCGTGTTGCGCAGGATGGCGTTGAGCGCCGGGTCGGCGAGGACCCTGGCGCGGACCGCCGGCTCCTCGAGCCCGCCGCGGATATCGCGGTAGGCCGCGGCGATCGCCGGCGGCTCCCGGGCCGCCCGGGCCCGGAAGTAGGCCGCGGTCGTCGCGGTGACCGTGATCGGGGTCTCCCACCGATCCAGCCGGTCGAGCGCCCGCAGCAGGCGCCGCACCGCGTTGTCCTCCGTGAACGGCATCGACCCGTGTCCCGGGCGGCCCCGAGCGGTCACCTTGAGCCAGAAGGGGCACTTCTCGGTCACCGCGACGCTCCAGACCCGGGGCTCGCCGTGGTCGGCGTCGATGACGCCCCCCTCGTTGATCAGGTACTCGGCGTCGCGCACGAGGTCGGGGCGCTCCGTCACCAGCCAGTCGACCCCGGTCGCATCGACCTCCTCGTCGGAGGTGCCGAGAAAAACGACGTCGCGCGCCAGTCGCGCACCCGCGCGCTTGAGGTTGATGAGGACGGCCGCCTCGATGAGGCCGGTGGTCTTCATGTCGAGCGCGCCGCGCCCGTAGATGAAGCCGTCCTGGAGCACGCCTCCGAACGGGTCGACCGACCAGAAGGGCCGCTCGACCTGCACGACATCCATGTGATTCGAGAGGACGAGCGCCCGCTTCGCGCCGGTCCCCTGCATACGGGCGATCAGGATCGCCCGTCCCGGCGCGTACTCGAACAGGCGCGCCTCGATCCCCTCGGAAGCGAACCAGTCGCGGAAGAAGCGCGCCGCCCGAATCTCGTTGCCGGGGGGGTTGCTGGTGTCGATGCGCAGGTAGTCCCGCAGCCGCGCGACGATCTGGTCGTCCGCGAGCGGCGCCGCCGCCCGGGCCGCCCCTCCCGCGCACGCCAGCACGATTGCCGCGCCGATGATCGTTCGTCGCATCCGCCCCTCCGGGAGGGTCTTCATATCCCAGGTCGTCCCCGCCCGCAAGCGCCGCGCCAGCGGCCGGCGACGGCGGCCGCGCTTGACACCCGCGCGCGGCGGTCCCCAGGAGCCTGTCCGGGAAATAGCAACGGCCGCGCACAGGGTGCTTGCGGCCGGAGGCAAGGCGCGAGGAGGAGGCGATGGCGATCCATCGGCGACGTCGAGCAATGCCGCATGCGGCCGCAAGCACCCTGTGCCCTCCGGGTTCGGGCGGCGTGGGGCCGTCTGCTTCGTTGCCGCTCCGCGCCGATGTCCCGCATCGCCTCGTCGCGGCGCCTCGCATCCGGCCCCACGGCGTCCCGAACGCGGCCATTGATATTTCCCGGACAGGCTCCTA
>Ga0247727_10015741_pt1 | contig 12347 bp, 7 predicted proteins | sample WisWelCaveWW1625_FD_202498 | JGI IMG/M metagenome (GOLD analysis project Ga0247727, IMG submission 202498) | Biofilm microbial communities from Wishing Well Cave, Virginia, United States - WW16-25 | ecosystem: Environmental > Aquatic > Deep subsurface > Groundwater > Cave microbial mat | place... | reverse complement strand
GTGCGCCGGCCGAGCGCGTGAACGGCGCCGACCGCAGGCCAGCCATCGCTGCCAACGACGCGTAGGCGGCCGCTCAATCCCTCGGATCGGCGGCGGCGTCCTGATCCTCGCGCTCGGCCGGTTCGGCCGCGATCTCGTCGAGCTGCTGGTAGCGTTCGAGCCGCCGCTGGAGCTCGGCGTCTTCAGGAACGGCCAACAGCTCGTCGTCGCACATCGCCAGCGTGCTGGCGAGCGCGGTCAGCGCCTAGGAGCCTTCGAGGGTCTCGCCGGGCTCGAACGGTTCGCCGGGCGCGGGGCAACCGATGACCACGCCGGGCGCGCGGACGACGCCACTACTGGCGCATCCGCCCGATGCCAAGATCGGCAGGAGCGCGGCGAGCGCGATCGCCTGAGGGGCATCCGGCGCTTCTTGGTCGGGCTCACCCGGGAGGCCTCCGGGTAGATGGTGGCGGTCGATCCGACCGCATGCGTGGCGCGAACAGGGTATCGCGGACCGCGCCACGACGCTGGCCCGCAGCGGAGGGAGGCGCTACGCTGCGCGCCGCCACCACCCCGACCGTCCAGGAGGATCCATGGGCAGAGGCGACATCAAGACCGCCAAGGGCAAGCGCTACCACGGCTCGCACGGCAACACGCGGCCCAAGGCCGTGAAGCCGCGCACCAAGGCGATGCCGAAGAAGAAGAAATAGCAGAGCGACCGCGGGCGGTCCGGCGCTTCACAGGCCGGACCGCCGCGCAAGCCTCCCACCACGGCGCCGGGCCGGATACGCTGCGCCCCGCCGTGGCCCTCGACACCCAGCTCAACCCCGCCCAACGCGCCGCGGTCGCCCATCGCGGCGGACCGCTGCTGGTGCTCGCCGGCGCGGGCTCGGGCAAGACCCGCGTCATCACCGCCAAGGTTGCGCACTTGATCGAACGCGGGCGGCTCGCACCCGAGCGGATCGCGGCGGTGACCTTCACGAACAAGGCGGCACGCGAGATGCGCGAGCGACTGCGCGCGACGCTCGGCAATGCGGTCGCTGGCGCGCTCGCGGTCTCGACCTTCCACACCCTCGGCCTGCGCATCCTGCGCGAGGAGCACGCCCGGCTCGGGCTGCGCCGCGGCTTCACCATCCTCGACGCCGACGACGCGCGCACCTTGGTCGCGGAATCGCTGCGCCAATCCCCTGAGGGAGGACGCCTCGACCGCGACGATGCGGTCGAGCGCGCGGTGTGGCGGATCTCGGATTGGAAGTCGCAGCTGGTCGCGCCCGACGCGGCCGCGGCCGCGGCGCGCGAGGCGCCCGACGCGCGCGCGGCGCGCGCCTACCTCGAGTACCAGCGGAGCTTACGCGCCTACTCGGCGGTCGACTTCGACGACCTGATCCTGCTGCCGGCCCAGCTGCTGGCGGCGGACACGTCGCGCCGCGCCGCCTGGCAGGCGCGCTTCGCCCACCTGCTGGTCGACGAGTACCAGGACACCAACGGCGCGCAGTACGCGCTGCTCAAGCTCCTGGCCGGAAGCTGCGGCGAGTTCACGGTGGTCGGCGACGACGACCAGTCGGTCTACGCTTGGCGCGGCGCACGGCCCGAGAACCTGCGCGAGCTTGAGCGCGACTACCCGGCGTTGACGGTCATCAAGCTCGAGCAGAACTACCGCTGCTCGAACCGCATCCTGCGGGTCGCCAACGGCCTGATCGGCCACAACCCGCACCTGTTCGAGAAGAAGCTCTGGAGCGACCGCGGCGAAGGCGATGCGGTGCGGGTGGTCGGCTGCCGCGACGCCGAGCACGAGGTCGGGTGGGTGGTCGGCGAGGTGCTGGCGCTCACCCAACGCGGCGCCAAGCCGGGCGAGGTCGCGATCCTGTACCGCGGCAACCACCAGGCGCGGCCTTTCGAGATGGCGCTGCGCGAGCAGCGCCTGCCCTACCAGGTCTCGGGCGGCAGCTCGTTCATGGAGCGCAGCGAGGTCCGCGACCTGGTCGCCTACCTGCGGCTCGCGGTCAATCCGTCCGACGACGCCGCGTTCCTGCGAATCGTCAACGTGCCGCGCCGCGAGCTCGGCGCGACCACGCTCGAGAAGCTCGCGGCCAACGCTGGCGAGCACAAGCTGGGCTTGTTCGAGTGCGCGCGCAGCGCGGCGGGCCTGGCCGCGGTCGGGCCGCGGGCCGCGGCGCGTCTCGCCGAGTTCACCCGCGCGGTCGCGCTCGCGGGTGCGAGCAGCGCGACCGACCCGGGCGGCGTGCTCGCCGACCTGATCGAGCGCCTCGGCTACCTCGACTGGCTGGCGGAGCGCAGCGCCGAGCCGGCCGCCGCGGCGCGGCGCAAGGACTCGGTCGCCGAGCTCCAGGCCTGGCTGGCGCGGGTGGTGGTCGCCCTCGGGAAGGAGGCGACGCTCGCCGACGCGCTGGCGCGGATGGCGCTGCTCGACCAGCTCGAGCGCCAGGAGGACGAGGCGCGCGACGACCGCGTCCAGCTGATGACGCTCCACGCCGCCAAGGGCCTCGAGTTCCCGCACGTGTTCCTGGTCGGGTTCGAGGAGGAGCTGCTGCCGCACCGCAACTCGACCAGCGAGGCCGGCGTGTTCGAGGAGCGGCGGCTGGCCTACGTCGGCATCACCCGCGCCAAGCACACGCTCAGCCTGACCCACGCCGCCGAGCGCAAGCGCTGGGGCGAGGTGGCGGCCTGCGCGCCGAGCCGCTTCATCGCCGAGCTGCCGGCCGACGAGCTGTTCCAGGTCGACGCCACCAACCTCGATCCGCGCGAGAAGCGCGCCCGCGGCCGCGCCCAGCTCGCGGCGTTGCGGGCGCGCTATGCGGACACGCCGGCGAGCGCGCGGCCCGAGGAACCGGAACCCTGAGACGACGGGACCCGGTGCCTCGCGGCACCGGGTCCCGGGTGGAGCGCTGCGCGGGTCGGCGCTACTTCGAGGCGCCGGCCATGTAGTCGACCGCGGCCTTGATCGCGTCGTCGCCGAGGTCCATGCGCCCGCCCTTGGGTGGCATCATCCCGGCCTTGCCCTGGTAACCCTTGAGCGCGTGGTCGTGGAGCACCGCCGGGCCTTGCGCGAGGCGCGCGGCCCACGCCGCCTTGTCGCCGAGCTTGGGCGCGCCGGCGATGCCGGCGCCGTGGCAGGCGATGCAGGCCTGCTCGTAGACCGCCTTGCCGTCGACCTTGGGCGCCGCCGCGGGCTTGGCCACTGGCGCGGCGGGCGCGGCAGCGACGCCGACCGCGGCGTCGGTCACGGCCTGCCCGAGCGGCGCCAGGCGCTGCTCGAGCTCGCGCATCGCGACCGGGTTCTCGCGGTTCTCGACGTCGAGGTTGGACTCGGCGAGCGCGTTGGCGATGTAGAACAGCAGGATGGTGATGCCCAGCAGCGCGCCGAGCACCAGCATGAAGGTGTCGAAGAACTTGCGGTCGTGGTCCATGGGGAATCCTCTGACGAAAGAGGCCTGACGAGAGCGGCGCGGGCCGCGATTATAGCCGCTCAGGGCGCCAGCGCCTCGATCCAGACGAGCTTGCCGGACGCCACCAGCGTGTTGGCGTCGGCCGGCGCGAGCTGGTCGGGCAGATCGGCCGCGGTCCGGCGCAAGCCGAACACGCGGTTGCGGCCGAGCTGCTTGGCCCGATAGAGCGCCGCGTCGGCCAGGTCGAGCGTCAGCTGCAAGCCCTCGTCGGTCCCGACCCGCGGCACGTGGTGCGCGAAGCCGATCGACGCGGTCAGCTTGAGCGGGCGGTCGTCCTCGGCGCGGAACCCGTGGTCGGCGATGCGGTGCCGGACCCGCTCGGCGAGCTCGAGCGTGGTCGATTCGTCGCTGCCCGGCAGCACCATCAGGAACTCCTCGCCGCCCCAGCGCGCGACCAGGTCGCCGCCGCGCACGCTGCTCGCCAGCAGGTCGCCGAGCTCGATCAGCACGCGATCGCCCGAGCCGTGGCCGTGGGTGTCGTTGATCCACTTGAAGTCGTCGAGGTCGAGCAGCAGCACCGCGACCCGGTCCTCGGCGCGCGCCGCGCCGCCGGAGCGGAACGCGTTGGCGAGCACGAAGCGCCGGTTGTAGAGGCCGGTCAGCGGATCGGTCTGGTTCTCGAGCGCCAGGGTCTGGTTCGCGACCCGCAGCCGCTCGTTGGCGCGCGCCAGCTCGCGGGTCCGCTCCGCGACCGCCCCTTCGAGCACGTGCTGGCGGCCCTCGAGCGCGTGGAGCCGCGCCCGCCAGGTCGCGAACAACAGCGCCAGCAGCAGCAACGCGCCGAGCGCCTGCACCGCGCCGCGTTCCCACCACTGCGGGGCGATCTCGAGCTCGAGGGTCGGCGCCGGCTCGCCCCACTCGCCGAGCGGGTGGCGCGCCTGGGTGGTGAAGCGGTAGCTGCCGGGCGGCAGGTGCGTGTAGTAGGCGGTGCGCCGGTCGCCGGCCGCGACCCACTCGGCGTCGTAGCCCTCGAGCTGGTAGCGGAACTCGAGCGCGAAGGCGCGCACGAAGCTGAGGCCGGTGAACTCGATCGCCAAGTCGCGCGGGCCGGAGCCGAGCTGGAACGGCGCGTCGCCGCTGCGGGTGCGTCCGTCGTGGACCACCGCCTCGACCAGCGCGCGCGGCGGCGCGGGGCGCGGCCGGATCGCCGCGGTGTCGAGCCGGACCACGCCTTCGGTGGTCGGGTAGAAGAGGAAGCGCCCGTCGCGCGCGCTGCGCGCGTGGCCGCCGCCGTTGCAGCAGGCGAAGCTGCGCACCGAGCGCTCGCGATAGCCCGAGCCGGCGACGGTCTCGGCCGCGACCGGCGCGTCGCTCGCGACCCGCGGATCGGGCAGGGCGGCGAGCGCGATGCGCCAGATGCCGTCGAGGCTGCCGGCGTAGAGCTGGTCGCCGACCACGTCGAGCGCCCAGGCGTTCTGCGACGGCAGGCCGTGGTCGGTGGTCAGGACGCGCAGCGCGCCATCGCGCACCAGCCCGAGCCCTGAGTCGAGCGTGCCGATCGCGAGCAGGTCGGGCGCGACCTGGGTCAGGTTGGTGATGAAGCTGCCGTCGAGCGGCGCGCCCCAGGGTAGGGCCTCGAGCGCGCCGCCGCGCAGGCGGCGCACGCCGTTCTCGGTGCCGATCAGGTAATCGTCGCGGCCGAGCGCGAGCAGGCAGCGCACCCGGCTGGCGGCGGTGCCGGCCGGTCGTAGCAGCGTCGTGAGCTTGCCGTCCTGCAGCCGCCACACGCCGTCGAGCGTCGCGACCAGCAAGCCCTCGTCGCGGTCGAGCACCGCGGTGATCGGACGGCCGAGCAGCGGCGCGAGCGCGGGCGGCACCGCGACCCGGCCGTCGACGAGGCGCGCCAGGCCACCGCGCGTCCCGACCCAGACCGCGCCGTCGCGGGCGCGCGCCAGGCTGTAGACGCTGGGGTTGGGCAGGCTGCCTTCGCGCAGCGCCGGCGCGTAGCGCCCGTCGGCGCCGAGCCGCATCAACGAAGTGTTGCTGCCGACCAGCATCCCGTCGCCGTCGGCGAGCACGCTCCATACCAACGAGTCGTCGAGCCCGTCGCGTACCGAACGGGTGCGGACCGCCGCGTCGCGCGCCCGGTACAGGCTCTCGCGGCGGGTGCCGATCCACAGGTCGCCATCGCGGTCTTCGAACAGCGCGTTGACCCAGGGCCGGCCGTCGAGCACCTCGGCGCCGATCCGCTCGTTGCGCCCGTCGGGCGCGAGCCGCAGCAGCGCCGAGGCGGTCCCGACCCAGATGTTGCCGGCGCGATCGACCGCGAGCTGCTCGACCGCCGGCGTGCCGAGCGCCGCTAGCATGCCGCGCATCGCGCCGGCCGCGGGGTCGAAGCGCATCACGCCGGCGGCGGTGCCGAGCAGCAGCTCGGCGCCGCGCCGCGCCAGCTGGTCGACCACCAGCGTCGGGCTCGGCAGCGGGAAGCTTTGCACGGCGCCGTCCTCGACCCGCAGCAGGCGGCCGGCCGCGCCGACCCAGATCACCGCGCCTTCGACGCGCAGCGCGTGGCTCGGCGTGCCCGCCAGCTCGGCCGGCACCAGGCGCTCGCCGTCGGCGCGGTAGATGCCGCGCTCGGTGGCGAACAGCGGGTCGCCGGCGGCGTCGATCGCGATGCTGCGCACCGTCAGCAGCTCGTCCTCGGCGCGCAGCTCGACCACCTGCTCGTCGATGATGCGCAGCGCGCCGCGCGGCGTGCCGAACCAGATCCGGCCCTGCGGGTCGACCGCGGCCACCATCGCCATCGAGGTGTCGACGCCGCTGGTCCCGCGTGTGAACTTGACGAAGCGCAGCCCGTCGAAGCGCGCCACACCGTTCTGGGTGCCGACCCACAGGTAGCCGATCCGGTCCTGGGCGATGGATTGGACCGTGATCTGCGGCAGGCCGTGCTCGACGCCCCAGCGCTGCAGCTCGTAGTCGCGGAATTGGCGCTGCGGGTCGAGCGCTTGCGCGGTACCGCCGACCAGCAGGGTCGCGGCGAGGAGCAGCGGCGTTCCGCGGGCGATCGGCATGGCGGCGATTCTCGCACAGGCGCCGCGCCGACCGGGCTGCTACCGTAGCGACCGCCTGCCGCCACGCACGCGAGGCGCTCCGATGGCGAACCTGCTCGACCGATTGCGCAGCCGCGGCGCGCTCGCCTTGCTCGGCTACGCGCTCGTCTACTGCGTGGCCTACGCCTGGCTCGCCGATCGCGCCGCGAGCGCGGCCGGCGAAGCGCTCGGCGTTCTGATCGTGTTCGGCGGCGGCTTCACGCTGCTGGCCTGGTCGGCGACCCGCGGCTGCGCGCCGCGCGTGGTCGAGGTCCGCGCGCCGCGCGCCGAATCGCTGCTGGTGCTCGGCTACCTGGCGCTGTTCGCGGTCGGCTTCCTGGGCGTGGGCCTGAGCGCGGTGCGCGCCGCGTTCCCGGACGAGCCGCTGCAGAACGGCGCGATCCTGCTCGCCAAGCTCGCGGCGATGGTCGTGCTGCCGCTCTGGCTGTTCCGGTTGCGCGGCTACCGGTGGCGCACGCTGCTCGACCTCGCGCCCGGCGACCGACGCGAGTGGCGCGCGCTGCTGGTGCTGTGCCTCGCGCTCGGCGTCTTCCAGCTGGTGGTCGGTCGCGGGCCGCAGATGCTGGCCGAGGTCGGCGCGGCGCCTTGGCAGGTCGCGCTGGTCGCGCCGCTGACCTTCGCCTGGCTGACGCTCGAGGCGGGGCTGACCGAGGAGTTCCTGTTCCGGGTGCTGCTCCAGACCCGGCTCGCGGCCTGGCTGCGTTCCGAGACCGCGGCGATCGTGGTGATGGCGCTGCTGTTCGGGCTGGCCCACGCGCCCGGCTACGTGCTGCGCGGCGGCTACGCGTTCGAGGGCATGGCCGGGCCGCCCGACCCGCTGACCGCGGCGACCTACTCGATCGTGGTGGTGTCGGTGATCGGCTTCATGTTCGGCGTGCTGTGGGCGCGGACCCGCAGCCTGTGGCTGGTGGTGCTGGTCCACGGATTCACCGACACCATCCCGCACCTGGCGGAGTTCGTGAAGCTCGCGTTCCCGCGCTGATAGCGCGTGGACGCGGTCGGGGGGCGGCCGGTATCATTGCGCCCCCGCGCGGACCGGTGGTCGGTGGGGACGGCGTTCAAGACAGAAGAGCGCCGCGCAAGACGAAGCGCCCGTAGCTCAGCTGGGTCGCCGCGGGTGGCTCGCCGAAGCGAAGCTTCGGCCCGCGGCGACGGGTCCGACCCGGAGGGGAGGACCCAGGGGCCCGAGCGCAGCGAGGGCGAGTACTGCGGCGCGCAGCGCCGCTGGATCGCGCCCTGCCGAGCGATGTAGATCAAGCAGTCATCACGAAGCGCCCGTAGCTCAGCTGGATAGAGTACTGCCCTCCGAAGGCAGGGGTCACTGGTTCGAATCCAGTCGGGCGCGCCAAGCTTCGAGCACGGACCTGCGGAGGTTCGAGCGGATTCACCGGGGCTCGGTCTCACGACCGAGCCCGTCATGCGGGGCGACGCGGTGCGTCGCCGAGAGGCACCGCGTGACCCAGTCGGGCGCGCCACCACCATCTTCCTTCCGCGCGACCCGAGCCCGTCATGTCCCTGGTCCAGATCATCGACGTCTCCTTCGCGATCGGCGACCTGCCGATCCTGCGCGGCGCCTCGCTCGCGCTCGAGCCCGCCGAGCGCATCGCGCTGATCGGCCGCAACGGCGCCGGCAAGTCGACGCTCTTCAAGCTGATCATGGGCGAGCTCGTCCCCGACGCCGGCGAGGTCCGCCGCCGGCGCTTGTTGCGCGTCAGCCAGCTCGAGCAGCAGCTGCCCGCCGAGCGGCCGGTGACGGTGTTCGAGCACGTCGCCGGCGGCCTCGACCACTTGCGCGGCTTGATCGCCGAGCACCAGCGCCGGTCGCAGACCCCGCTCGACGCCGCCGGCCTGCGCGAGCTCACCGAGCTGCAGCACGCGATCGAGGACGAGGGCGGCTGGGACGTCGAGCGCCGGGTCGCGACCGTGCTCACCGAGCTCGACCTGCCCGGCGCGCGGCGGCTCGACGAGCTCTCCGGCGGCTGGCGCCGCCGCGTCGGCCTGGCGCGCGCGCTGGTCTCGAACCCCGAGCTGTTGCTGCTCGACGAGCCGACCAACCACCTCGACCTCGCGACCATCGGTTGGCTCGAGCGCAAGCTCAAGGACTTCGCCGGCACGCTGCTGTTCGTTACCCACGACCGCGCCTTCCTCCAGTCGCTGGCGACGCGGGTGGTCGAGATCGAGCGCGCCCGGCTGCTGTCGTTCCCCGGCGATTGGCAGCGCTACCAGGAGCAGCGCGACGCGGCGATGGAGGCCGAGGCGCGCGCCGACGCGCTGTTCGACAAGAAGCTCGCCGAGGAGGAGGTCTGGGTCCGCCGCGGCGTCGAGGCGCGCCGCACCCGCAGCGCCGGCCGCATCCGCGAGCTCGAGCGCATGCGCCGCGAGTACGCCGAGCGCATCAAGCCCCAGGGCCGGGCCCGGATCCACGTCGCCGCGGCCGAGGCCTCGGGCAAGCGGGTGATCGAGATGGCGGGGGTCGCGCACCGCTACGGCGCGGAACCTCTGATCGACGGCCTGTCCCTGACCGTGATGCGCGGCGACCGCATCGGCCTGATCGGCAACAACGGCGTCGGCAAGAGCACGCTGCTCAAGCTGATGCTCGGCGAGCTCGCGCCGCAGCAGGGCACGATCAAGCTCGGCACCGGCATCGAGGTCGGCTACTTCGACCAGCTGCGCCGTGCGCTCGACCCCGGCAAGACCGTGGCCGAGACCGTCGGCGACGGCCGCGACCACGTGTTCTTCGGCGGCCGCTCGGTCCACGTGGTCGGTTACCTCAAGGGCTTCCTGTTCTCGGCCAAGCGCGCCCTGACCAAGGTCGGCGCGCTGTCGGGCGGCGAGTGCAACCGGCTGATCCTGGCGCGGCTCTTCACCCGCCCGACCAACCTGCTGGTGCTCGACGAGCCGACCAACGACCTCGACGTCGAGACCCTCGAGGTGCTCGAGGAGCAGCTCACCGAGTACGCCGGCACGCTGTTGATCGTCAGCCACGACCGCGAGTTCCTCGACAATGTGGTCACCAGCACGCTGGTGTTCGAGAAGGGCGGCGGGCTGCGCGCCTACCCCGGCGGCTACAGCGATTGGGTGCGGCAGGGCGCGGCGCTGGAGGAGAAGGAGGGGCCCCTCCGGATGACGAGCCGGGACAAGGCGGCGGCGCGGGCCGAAGTCGCTGCCGCGGCGGCGATCGCCGAGAGCGAGGCCGCGCGCACCCGCAACCGTGGCAAGTCCAAGCTCTCCTACCACCTGCAGCGCGAGCTCGACGGCTTGCCAGCCCGGATCGCGGCGCTCGAGGCCGAGGTCGCCACGCTCGAGACGCTGAGCGCGCACCCGGACTTCTACTCGCGGCCGTTCGCCGAGGTCCAGCCGACGCTGGAACGGCTGGGCGCGGCGCGGCTTGCGCTCGAGCGCGCCGTCGAGCGCTGGGCCGAGCTCGAGCAACAGGTCGAGTGAGCGGGCGCGTCAGCGCCCGTCGTGGTGCACACCGCCCTTCATCACGAACGACACCCGCTTGAGCACGGCGACGTCCTTGAGCGGGTCGCCGCTGACCGCGATCAGGTCGGCGCGCTTGCCTGGCTCGAGCGTGCCGACCTCCTTCTCCAACCCGAGCAGCGCCGCGGCGTTGACGGTCGCGGCCACGATCGCCGCGGCCGGCGTCATGCCGTGCTTGACCATCAGCTCGAACTCTTCGGCGTTGCGGCCGTGCTTGGAGACGCCGGCGTCGGTGCCGAACGCGATGCGCACGCCGCGCGGGAAGGCCTTGCGCAAGGCCTCGCCGGTGACCTTGATCCGCCACTCGATCTTGGGCTTGACCGCCGGCGAGTAGGCGTCGGGGTCGGCCGCCAAGCGCTCGAGGTAGCCGTTGACGGTCGAGAGCGTCGGTACGTAGTAGGTGCCGGTCTTGAGGAACAGCTCGATGCTGCGCTCGTCGAGCAGCGTGCCGTGCTCGATCGAGTCGGCGCCCGCGGCGAGCGCGAGGTTGACGCCGTCGGTGCCGTGGGCGTGGACCGCGACCTTCTTGCCGTAGAGCCGGGCGGTCTCGACCACCGCGCGCGCCTCGTCCTCGAACATCTGCTTGCCGAGGCCAGCGCCGATCCGCGAGTTGACGCCGCCGGTGGTGGCGATCTTGATCAGGTCCACGCCGCGCGCGACCTGGAGCCGGACCACGCGCCGGCAGTCGTCGGCGCCGTCGCAGGTGTTGCCGGTGTCGAAGGCTCGGCGCAGGTCGTCGCGGAAGCCGAGCGCGTGGTCCATGTGGCCGGCGGTGGTCGAGATCGCGCTGCCGGCGTCGAGGATGCGCGGGCCGGCGACCTTGCCGGCGGCGATCGCGTCGCGCAGCGCGAGCGTCACGCCGTCGTCGTTGCCGAGGTTGCGGACGGTGGTGAAGCCGGCGGCGAGCGTCTTCTGGGCGTTGACCAGCGCGTCGTAGGCGGCGGCGGCCGGGCTGCGCGTGACCTCCTCGACCAGGCCCGCGACGCCCGCCACGTCGCTGTCGAGGTGGACGTGGCAGTCGATCAAGCCGGGCAGCACGAAGCGGTCCTTGAGGTCGATGACGCGCGCGCCGGGCTGGCCGGCGGCGAGCGGGTCGAGGAAGCCGTCCTTCACCGCCACGACCTGGCCGTCGACGATCACCAGCGTCGAGTTGCCGCGCGGCGCTGTGCCAGGGCGGTCGAGCAGGCGCCCGGCGTGGACCAACAGCGCATCGGCGCCGGCCGCGGCGGTCAGCAGCAACGACATCAGGAGGGCGGAGCGTCGGAGCATCGGCGGTCTCCTCAAGTGCGGGTCGTGAACAGGAAGTAGAGCAGCAGCGCGTAGATCCCGGTCATCGCCGCCGCGTCGAGGTTGGAGAGCGACTTGTCCTGTTCCATGCATTGGTGCAGCGCGTAGAACAGCGGGAACAGCAGCAGCATCAACAGGATGGTGACCGCGTTCACCGGCACGACGTACAACGGGTCGCCGGTCGCGAGCCCGGCGATGCCGATCACCAGCAGGCCGAACGGCAGCAGCAGGAACATCACCTGGGTCAGTCCGCCGAAGGCGTTGCTGAGCGCGATGCCGAGCTCGCCGCGACGGTGCGACTTGTAGACGATGATGTACTCGGCGGCTCCGGCGAAGAACGCCAGCGCCGCCGAGGTCGGCACCAGCGGTAACCCCAGGTCGGTGATCGCGATGTCGGCGAAGGCGCCGATCGACTCGCCGCCGCAATACGAGCCGGCCAGGCCCAGCCCGAGCATCGACAGGATCGCCGGCCAGCGCGTGTCGTGGCCGAGGCGCTCCGGCGCGGGCGGCATCGACTCCGGATCGTCGCGACCTTCGCCGTAGTACTTCACCAAGGTCATCAGGTAGTAGGCGTAGATCACGATCAGCACGACGCCGATCCCGATCAGGTCGACACCGGCCAGGCCCCGGCCCGGCGCCTCGATGCGCGAGATCAGCATCACGAAGCCGACGATCAGCGTGATGGCGCCGCCGGCGATCAGGATCTCGCCGCCGGCGCTGGTCAGCGACTGCGGCATGTCGAACGCGCCCTTGCGATCCTTGGGCAGGAAGAAGCTGTAGATCGAGAACACCAGCGCGTTGTTGAAGATGGTGACGACCGCGGTCACGAACGCGACCAGCGGCTGGACCAGGACCAGGAACGCGATCACCACGAACTCGGGCAGCGTCGAGAGCGCCGAGCCGATGGTGCCGGATATGAAGCCGTCCCAGCGCAGCCGCGCGCCCAGGCGTTCGACGCCATGGATGAACGCCTCGCAGGCGCCCTGGATGATCAGCAGGCCGGCGATCAGCTGTAGCGTCGCGAGCCAGCCGCTGTGCGCGTCGGCTTCGCTCCAGCCGAACGAGCCGCGCAGCGTGAGCC
>Ga0247727_10015740_pt1 | contig 12348 bp, 9 predicted proteins | sample WisWelCaveWW1625_FD_202498 | JGI IMG/M metagenome (GOLD analysis project Ga0247727, IMG submission 202498) | Biofilm microbial communities from Wishing Well Cave, Virginia, United States - WW16-25 | ecosystem: Environmental > Aquatic > Deep subsurface > Groundwater > Cave microbial mat | place... | reverse complement strand
CTCCGGCGACACGGCGCAGACGCCGAACGAGGGTCAGACTGCCGGCTCGCTGGCGGTCAAGCTCGGCAGCACCGCTCTCGGGTTGGCTTGCGCCGACGCGCGGGCCACGCTCGTTGCCGTCGCTGCGAAGTCGTGGGGCGTCGAGCCCGCTGGCATCAGGGTCGACGACGGCCAGATGATCGGCCCCGCCGGCCAGCGCATGAGCTACGGCGAGGCCGCCGGCAAAGTCTCGCTGTCGCGGCCGGTCGATGTGACGGCCAGGCGCAAGAGCCCTGCCGAGCAGAAGCTGATCGGGACCTCGTATCCGCGGGTCGACATTCCCGCCAAGGTATTCGGTCAACAGGTGTTCATCCACGATCTGCGGCCCACCGGCATGCTGTTCGGCGCGGTGGCCCGCCCGCCGGCCTACGCGGCGCGCCTTGCTTCAGCTGATCTCGGCGCCATTCGGGGCATGCCTGGCGTGGTCGAGGTGGTGCGCGACGGCTCCTTCCTGGGCGTCATCGCGCGGCGCGAGGAGCAGGCGCAGGCCGCCGCCAATGCGCTGGCCAGGTCGGCGAAATGGGATGCAGGTGCGCCGCTGTTCGGCGGCAAGGGCATCTTCGACCATCTGCTGACGGCGGAGTCGGAGACGGCCGTTCTGCACACGGTCAAGGCCGATGCCGCGCCCGCTGCGACGAGCCACCGGGCGGAATACCGCCGCCACTTCCAGGCGCATGCCTCCATTGGGGCCAGTTGCGCGCTGGCCGAGTGGCGGGACGGCAGGCTCAGCGTGTGGTCGCACACGCAGGGGCCCTTCCCGTTGCGAGCCGATCTCGCTAAGGCCTTGAAAGTTGCGCCGGATGCGATCCGGGTCATTCACGCGCAAGGTGCCGGCTGCTACGGCCACAACGGTGCCGACGACGTGGCGCTCGACGCGGCGCTGCTTGCGCGTGCTGCGCCGGGCCGGCCGGTGCGCGTGCACTGGGCGCACGAGGAGGAGATGGCCTGGGAACCCTGGGGCTCGGCCATGGTGACGCGGCTTACCGGCGGCGTCTCGGCAGCGGGCGCGCTCACCCAGTGGACGCACGACGTGTGGTCGTTCCCGCATTCGACGCGGCCGGGCAGCGGCGCGGGCTGCAACCTGCGCTCGGCCTGGTATCTCGCCGATCCCGTGCTGCCGACCAAGGCAACGGACATTCCGCTGCCGACGGGTGGTGCCGGGCGCAACGCGGTGCCGATCTATGCGGCGGCGAACCAGACGGTGACGTCGCACTTTCTGGCGGCGATCCCGATCCGCACCTCCGCGCTGCGGACCTTGGGCGGCTACTTCAATGCCGTGTCGGCCGAGATGTTCATCGATGAGCTGGCCGCCATGAGCGGACGCGACCCTGTCGCTTTCCGTCTCGCCAACCTCAGGGATCCCCGGCTCGATGCGGTGCTGAAGAAAGCCGTGGAGATGTCGGGCTGGACCCCTGCGGTGATCGGCAGGCGGCCACTAGCACCGGAGATGGTGGGCACCGGCGTCGGTCTCTCCCGCTACAAGAACAGCGATGCCTATGTGGCTGTCGTGGCCGAAGTCTCGGTGAACACCAAGAGCGGGGCGATCCGCGTGCTGAAGCTGTGGAGCGCGACCGATGTGGGGCGTGCCGTCAATCCCGACGGCGTCCTCAACCAGGTCGACGGCGGCATGGTGCAGGCGGTGAGCTGGACCCTGCAGGAGGCCGGCCGCTGGGACAACGGCATCATGAAGGCGGTCGACTACAGCGCCTATCCAATCACCGACTTCACCGCGACGCCGGCCATGAACTCCGTGGTGATCGACAAACCGGATCAGCCTTCGCTGGGCGCGGGCGAGGGCAGTCAGGCGCCGGCGGGGGCGGCCATCGCCAACGCCGTGTTCGCTGCGACCGGCCGGCGCATTGCGGAGATACCGTTCACGCCCGAGCGCATGCTGGCGGCCCTCGCGAACTGAGCCGTCAATTGGAGTGCACGATCTGATCTGGCGGCCGTAAGCAATACTGCCCCAGTCCCGAAAGCCGACGCGTTGGCGGAGGCAGTCCAGGACCTGTGACGGCAGCCAAGGCGTCGCGCTTGCGCGCGACCGTGAGGGCCGGGATGACCCCCGGATCAAGTCCGGAACAAGTCCGACGGCAGGCGTGTGGAGTCGTTCACATGCTGGTCGGCATTGGTCGCATCGAGCCGCAATGCATCACGAAAGTCGGCGATTGCCGATTCACAGCATCCCCGAAGGGGAGGAACAATCGCAACGCCAACCTCACGCACTCGCCGGCCGCAGGGTGCGCACCACATCGTCGGGCGGCAGATACCTGGCGCCGTCGCGGTAGGACCAGCCGGCCATCACGCCCCGGCCGTCCCTGACGTCGAGCCGGCCGACATAGGCGCCCATGGTCGACTGGTGGTCGATGGCGCGGAACTCCACCGGGCCGAAGGGGCTGGAGAAGCGCAAGCCGCGCAGGCCGGCCACCAGCCTCTCGGTGTCGGTGCTGCCGGCCTTGGCGAGCGCCGCGGCGATGGCGGTCACGGTCGTGAAGCCCACCACGGAGCCCAGCCGCGGGTAGTCGCTGAACCTCGCCCTGTAGGCGTCGTAGAACGCCTTGTGCTCGGGCGTGTCGATCTCGGCATGCGGATAGCCCGTCACGATCCAGCCCTTCGGCGTCTCGGGCCCGAGCGGATCGAGATACTCGGGCTCCCCGGTGAGCACGCTCACCACCTCGCGCCCCTCGAACAGCCCGCGCGTGTTGCCCTGGCGCACGAAATTGATGAGGTCGCCGGCAAACGTGACATTGAAGATGCCTTCGGGCTTGGCCGCCTCCAGCGCCTGCACCGTGGCGCCGGCGTCGATCCTGCCGAGCGCGGGGAACTGGTCGGCCACGAACTCCGCGTCCGACCTCGCTCGCTTCAGCAGCTCCTTGAACCAGCGCACGCAGGACTGGCCGTATTCGTAGTTCGGCGCCACGCAGGCCCACGTCCTGGCCTTGAGCTTGGCCGCCTCCTCGACAAGCATGGCCACCTGCATGTAGGTCGAAGGCCTGAGCCGGAAGGTGTAGCGGTTGCCCCTGGCCCAGACCAGAGCGTCGGTCAGCGGCTCGGAGGCCACGTAGAGCCGCTTGTTCTGGTTGGCGAAGTCGGAGATGGCGAGCCCGACGTTGGACAGAAAGCCGCCGGCCAGCAGGTCCACTTTCTCGGCGTTGATCAGCTCGCCCGCGTGCCGCAGCGAGTCCTCGGGCTTGCCGCCATCGTCGCGAAAGATCGTCTCGATCTTGCGGCCGAGCGCCCCACCCCTGGCGTTGATCTGCTCCAGCGCCAGCGCCCAGCCGTTGCGGTACGGATTGAGAAACGCCGGCTGCGTCGTATAGCTGTTGATCTCGCCGATCCTGATGGGGCCGGCCTGGGCTCGCAGCAGCGACGGGGCCGCGACGGCCGCCGCCGTTGCGGCCGAGCCGGCGAGAAAATGACGGCGATTGTGCTTCATGACGCACCTCTTGCGCGGTTTCCACCCATCCGCCACCGCAGCGCCGCTTCGCAGCGCAACATGATCATGGCGATGCAGGTAGGTTGGGTCAACTCCGGCGAAGGCCGGAGGCAGACCCAACAAGCATGCTCACGTCTTGTGCAGCCGGTGCCACGTCGCGCGGTCGCAGCTCGGGCACTCGTGCCGGCGCCGCGGATTGCCTGCCGCCTTCCAGCGGATGCCGCCGAGATCCCAGACCGACCGCTCGGTGCCACAAATCTCGCAGCGCGCCGTCCACGCCCGGGCCTCGGCCTCCATCGCAGCGGCCCACGGCCGCGGCAGGATCGCCGTCATCAGGCGCTGAACGAAGCTCACGTCCCGTCCTCCGGCTTCAGTTGGGTTTGCCCTGCTGCCAGCTTGTCGCGCCCGTGCGGCGCCTCGAAGTCGATCGCCGGGCCCACGGGTACGATGCCGGTCGGATTGATGGTGGTATGGCTCATGTAGTAGTGCCGCTTGATGTGCTGGAAGTTCACCGTCTCGCGCACGCCCGGCCACTGGTAGAGGTCGCGCGTGTAGGCGAACAGGTTGGGATAGTCGGCGAGGCGGCGGATGTTGCACTTGAAGTGCCCGGCATAGACCGGATCGAACCGCACCAGCGTGGTGAACAGCCGCCAGTCGGCCTCGGTCGGCTCGGCCCCCATGAGAAAACGCCGGTCCCGCAGGCGCCCCTCCAGCCAGTCCAGCGTCTCGAACAGCGGCCCCACGGCCGCGTCGTAGGCGTCCTGGGTGGTGGCGAAGCCGGCCTTGTAGACGCCGTTGTTGACGGTGTCGTACACCCGCGCGTTGACGGCATCGATCTCGGGCCTGAGCGGTTCGGGATAGTAGTCACTCGCCTTGGCCCCGACGCCGTCGAAGGCGGAGTTGAACATGCGGATGATCTCGCTCGATTCGTTGCTGACAATGGTCGCGCGCTGGTTGTCCCACAGCACGGGCACCGTCGCCCGCCCGCTGTAGCGGGGATCGGCCTTCGCATAGAGCTGGTGGATGTAGGAGGCCCCGTTGACGGCATCCGGCACCACGCCCTCGCCAGCGTTAAACGTCCAACCATTCTCTGCCATCAGCCAGTGCGTGACCGAGACGCCGATCATCGCCTTGAGGCCCTTGATGGCGCGAAAGATCAGCGTGCGGTTCGCCCACGGGCAGGCGAGCGCCACGTAGAGGTGGTAGCGGCCTGGCTCGGCCTTGAAGCCGCCCTCGCCGGACGGGCCCGGCGAGCCGTCGGCCGTGACCCAGTTGCGGAATCGGCTGCCGGCGCGCACGAAGCGGCCGCCGGTGCTGCGCGTGTCGTACCACTTGTCGTGCCAGACGCCGTCGACGAGAACGCCCATGATTGAGGTGGCTCCTTCTTTTGGTGTCCCTCTGGGTCTGACACCATCGCACCTCCCTATCGATTGGCAATAAGGTGTCAGACCCGGAGGGTCTGACACTATTCCGGCTGCCAGCGCAGCCTGGGCTCGCGCGCCGCCTTGGTCTCGTCGAGGCGCCGGCGCGGTGCGAAGCGCGGTGCATCCTTGAAGCGTGCGGCATCTCCGGCTTTGGCGGCCCCGGCGAGGCCGCGCAGGGCGGCGATGAACTGGTCGAGGCTCTGCTTCGATTCCGATTCGGTCGGCTCGATCAGCATGGCGCCATGCGCTACCAGTGGGAAGTACACCGTCATGGGGTGGAAGCCCTCGTCGATCATGGCCTTGGCGAAGTCGAGCGTGGTGATGCCGGTGCCGTCCAGCCAGCGGTCGTCGAACAGCACCTCGTGCATGCACGGCCGGTCGCCGTAGGGCAGCGACATCAGGTCGGACAGCGAGGCGCGCACGTAGTTGGCGCTGAGCACGGCGTCCTCGCTCGCCTGCCGCATGCCGTCGCTGCCGTGGCTCAACATGAACGCCATGGCCCGCACGAACATCCCCATCTGGCCGTGGAACGCGCACATCCGCCCGAGCGGCTGGCCGCCGACCTTGCTGTTGGCGTCCCCTCCCCCCTTGCGGGGGAGGGACAGGGTGGGGGGGATTGCAGGCCGGTCGTCGTGGCGCTTCCCCCCACCCCTAACCCCTCCCCGCAAGGGGGAGGGGGACCGGTCGGCGGGTGCGGAACCCGTGTGCTCCACGTACCAAATGCCATCGCCATCAGCGATCACATACGGCACCGGCATGAACGGCGCCAGCGCCGCCGACAGCGCCACCGGGCCCGCACCCGGCCCGCCGCCACCGTGCGGCGTGGAGAACGTCTTGTGCAGATTGATGTGCATGGCATCGACGCCGAGGTCGCCGGGTCTCACCTTGCCGACGATGGCATTGAAGTTGGCGCCGTCGGCATAGAAAAACGCGCCGGCCGCATGCACCGCGTCGGCGATCACCACCACGTCGCGCTCGAACAGGCCGCAGGTGTTGGGGTTGGTCAGCATGATGGCGGCGACTTGGGGCGAGAGCCGCTTCCCCACCTCCTCGGGGTCGACGGTGCCGTCCTCGCGCGCCGGCACCGCCTCGATGCGATAGCCAAGGAGTGCGGCGGTCGCCGGGTTGGTGCCGTGCGCCGATTCCGGCACCAGCACGATCGAGCGCCTCTCCCCACGCGCCTCGATCGCTGCCTTGATCGCCATCATGCCGCAGAGCTCGCCGTGCGCGCCGGCCTTGGGCGTCATGGCGATGGCGGGCATGCCGGTGAGCTCGGAGAGCCAGCGCGACAGCTCGGCGATCAGCGCGATGGCGCCCGGCGCGGTCGACAGCGGCTGCAGCGGATGGATGTCGCCGAAGCCCGGCAGCCGCGCCATCTTCTCGTTGAGGCGCGGGTTGTGCTTCATGGTGCAGGAGCCGAGCGGAAAGATGCCGGTGTCGATGCCGTAGTTCTTCTGCGACAGCCGCACGTAATGGCGCATGGTCTCGGGCTCTGACAGCCCCGGCAGGCCCAGCGGAGCAGTCCGCTCGAGCTTGCCCAGCCGAGCGGCGAACTCTGCGGGCTCCTGCAAATCGACCCCCGTCGTGTCGGTGCGCCCGATCTCGAAGATCAGCGCCTCCTCGATCGCAAGCCCGCGATTGCCGCTGAACGTCTCGCTCTGCCGCTCCTCGCCCTCACCCGGCGCCGTCGGCCGTCCCTGCCGGTTCAGCATGGCTGCGCCTCCGGCCGGCGACCGTAGGGTGCAATAGGCGGCAGCCGTATTGCACCGACCTCCCGCGAGCCGGCGCAATACCCCCGGATCAAGAGTCCGGGGTCGCTATTGCGCCCTACGCGCTCCGCCCTCACGCCAATACCTCCTTCAGCGCCTGCACATAGGCCGCGCGATCCTCGTCCGTGTTGACCTCGGTGGAGGCGACAATGATCAAATCGGCGAGATCCGGATTGTCCGGCGAGAGCCGCGAGGCCGGCACGCCGCCGAGTACGCCCTTCTCAGCCAGCTTCTCGATGACCTCTGCTGCATCGCCCGGCACGCGGATCGTGAACTCGTTGAAGAACGTCTCGTTGAGGACCGCCACGCCCGGCACCTTGGCCAGCATGTCCGCCAGCTTCACCGCATGGGCGTGATTGATGCGCGCCAGCCGCTCGAGCCCCGCCTCGCCCAGCAGCGTCATATGGATCGTGAACGCGAGCACGCACAGGCCGGAATTCGTGCAGATGTTGGAGGTGGCCTTCTCGCGGCGGATGTGCTGCTCGCGCGTCGACAAGGTCAGCACGAAGCCGCGCCGGCCCTCCTTGTCCACGGTCTCGCCGGCGAGCCGCCCCGGCATCTGCCGCACATATTTCTGGCGCGTGGCGAACAGCCCGACATAGGGCCCGCCGAAGGAAAGGGGGTTCCCGATCGACTGCCCCTCGCCCACCACGATATCGGCGCCCATGGCGCCCGGGGGCTCCACGAGTCCTAGCGACACGACCTCGGTCACCACCGCCACCAGCAGCGCGCCCGCCGCATGGGCCGCTTCGGCAATCGCCTTCAGATCGCGCACCTGCCCGAAGAAATCGGGGTTCTGCACAACGACGCAGGAGACCGTGGCATCGATCAGGCCGGTCAGGTCCTCCGCCGCACCATGGGGCAGCGGCGCCACGACCTCGTGCCCCGCCAGACGCGCTACCGTCTCGATGGTCTCGCGGTAGTGCGGATGCAGGTTGCCCGAGAGCACCGCCTTGTGCCGCTTGGTGAGGCGATGCGCCATCAGCACCGCCTCCGCCGCCGCGGTCGAGCCGTCGTACATGGAGGCGTTGGCCACTTCCATGGCCGTGAGCATCGCCACCTGCGTCTGGAACTCGAACAGGTACTGCAGCGTGCCCTGCGCGATCTCGGGCTGATAGGGCGTGTAGGAGGTGAGGAACTCGGAACGCTGGATCAGGTGGTCCACTGTCGCCGGCACGTGGTGCTTGTAGGCCCCGGCGCCGACGAAGAACGGCACCGAGCCGGCGGGCACGTTGCGGGCGGCAAGCCTGCCGAGCTCCCGCTCCACCTCCGGTTCGCCCTTGGCCTTCGGCAGGTCCAGGAGCCCATTGAGGCGCTTGTCCTTGGGCACATCGGCGAACAGGGCGTCGATATCGGCAACGCCGATCTTTGCCAGCATCGCCTTCCGATCGCCCTCGGCGAGGGGGAGGTAGCGCATGGGTCGGGCTCCTGTGTCTATGCAGCGGGCTCGACCACCACCTCGGTCAGCACCGAGTTGGCGATGTAGCATTCCTCATGCGAGTGGTGATGCAGCTTGTCGAGGTCGTCCTCGGTCGGCTGCTTGGCGCCGGAAAAGGCGATGCGCGGCCGCAGCGCGACTCGGGAGAGGAACAGCTTGCCGCGCTCGTTCTTGGCCATCACGCCGACGGCGTCGTCATCGTAGGCATCGACTACGAACCCCCGCTTGGCGGCGAGGTAGAGAAAGGTCAGCATGTGGCAGCTCGAGAGCGCGGCCACGAGCGCCTCCTCCGGATCCACGGCGTCGGCGCGTGAGAGCGGCACCCGCACCGACAACGGCGAGGACGACGCCGGCACCGTGACGCCGCCGTCGAACGACCACGCATGCGCGCGGCTGAACTTGCCGTCGGTGAAGGCTTCGCCGCTGCCGCGCTGCCACGACACCGTCGCCTTGTATTCGTGCGCCATGATCACATCTCCTTGCTTACGATTCTGGCTTTACGAACGCCTCGTAGCCGGCCCGGTCCATCAGCGCGTCGAGCTCGCCCGCATCGGCGATCCTGATCCTGAAGAACCAGCCCCGCCCTTCCGCATCCTCGTTGACGAGGGCGGGGGTGCTGGCAAGCTCGCCGTTGACCTCGACCACCTCGCCCGTCACCGGCGCATATACATCCGCAGCCGTCTTTACGCTGTCGACCGAACAGATCAATTCGCGCTGCGTTGCCTTTCGGCCGACCGGTGGCAGATCGACAAACACAATGTCGCCAAGCTGCTCTTGCGCGTAGTCAGTGATGCCCACCGTGCCGATGCCGCCCTCGGCGCGGATCCACTCGTGATCTCTGGTGAAGCGCTCTACGGCCATGATCGTCCTCGCTTTGGTGTCGCGCTGGTGCCTCTGGGTCTGACACCATGGTTCGACGGTCCCTTTATCGTGCCAGACCCAGAGGGTCATGGTTCGATGGTTTTGCTACGGTGTCAGACCCGGAGGGTCTGACACCTGCATAGCGATGCGGAACGAACGGCAGCGGCACGACTGTGGCGCTCATCGTCTTGCCGCGCACCATCAGGTTCACGGGCGTGCCCGGCTCGGCGTACTCGGCCTGCAGGTAGCCCATCGCCACCGGGCCGTTGACGCTGGGCCCGAAGCCGCCGGAGGTGATCATGCCAACGCGTTCGCCCGCAGGCGCGACTATCTCCGTTCCTTCGCGTGCCGGCGCGCGGCCGTCGGGCTTGATACCGACGCGGCGGCGCGCGGGACCGTCGGCGAGCTCGCGCTTGATGCGCCCGTAACCCGGAAAGCCGCCCTGCGTCCGCCGGCGCTTCTGGATCGACCAGGCGAGCCCCGCCTCGACCGGGCTCGTCTGCTCGTCGATGTCATGGCCGTAGAGGCACAGGCCTGCCTCCAATCGCAGGGAGTCTCGGGCGCCGAGGCCGACCGGCTGCACGCCGTCCTGCGCCAGCAGCAGGCGCGCCAGCTTCTCGGCTTTGGCGGCGGCGACCGAGATCTCGAAGCCGTCCTCGCCGGTGTAGCCGGAACGCGAGATGTGACAGTCGAACTCGGCTACCTTGCCGCTGCAAGCGGTCATGAACCCGAGGCCCGCGGCAACATCGGACAGCTTCGCCAGCACATCCTTTGCCGCCGGGCCCTGCAGGGCCAGCAGCGCGCGCTCGGGCGCCGGCTGCAGCCTGACGTCGTCCGGCAGGCGCTCTGAGATGTGTGCGTAGTCCACCTCCTTGCGCGAGGCGTTCACCACCAGCATCAGGCTGCCGTCGTCTTCCGCGGAAGCCGAGCGCGTCACCATCAAGTCGTCGATGATCCCGCCTTCGTCGTTGAGAAGCTGCGTGTAGCGCTGCTGGCCCGGGCGGAGATTGAGGATGTCAGCGGGCACCAGCGCCTCGATCGCCGCCGCTGCCGTCGCGTGGTCGGGGCCGATCAGAAACGCTTGGCCCATGTGGGAGACGTCGAACAGCCCCGCCTTGTCGCGGGTGTGCAGATGCTCCTTGAGGATGCCGAGGGGGTACTGCACCGGCATGGCGTAGCCGGCGAACTGCACCATCTTGGCGCCCAACGACACGTGCAGCTCGTAGAGAGGCGTCCGCTGCAGGGAAGCTTCGGCAATGGTGCTCGCTCTCATCTCCAGTCCCACACGGCTCGAGCCTCGCACCGGTCGGCGCGAGTTCAAGCCCCCTCTGTCGCGGGACCTGAGAGATTTCGGCGGCGGCGCCGCCTTACCCCTTCGGTGAGCCGGGAGTGCCGGCTGCTTTCCAGAGCGCCATCAATCTGCGGTCCTTTTGCCTGAGAGGTTCCGGGGCGGTTGCTCCTTCGGCGCCGGCCCATCGTTACGAAAAGGGCGGCCGGTCTCTTCCGCAGATCTCACTTGGCGATGGCGAATGATACGCCCACCCTGCGGGAAGTCAAATGAGCAGCGGTTGGCTTGAGGTCGAGCGAACCGTTCTACCCTGCACCCGGAATGCTGCGGTCGAAGCCGACGTAGACCTCGTACTCGCCGGGCCGTGAGCCTTCGGGGATGTCGAAGGACACCGAGCGCACGACAGAGAAATAGCCGATGGGGTTGTCGAGCGCGACATCGACGTCGATCCTGGCCTTGTCAGTGGCAATCTTCTGCCGCTTGGCATCGGTGACGAACACGCTGACGGGCAGGGAAACCCGGCCCGTCCTTCCCTTCTGTCCCAGGAGCACGCGGCCGGAGAAGCCATATTTCACGGTGACGCGTCCGGGTTCGATATTGCATTCCCGCGCCGTCTTGGTGATCTCGCCGCGGTGCATGACAGCCAGGCCATCCCCTACTCGGCCCGCCTCGTAGATCGTAACGTATCCATCGCGCGCCCATACCTGGAAACGCGGGCAGCCATGGGCCACCTCGGAGCTAATGGTGGCCAGCGGGCCGGTATCGCTCTTGGCGGCGTCGAGGAGCTGGTCCTGATTGACCGAGGTTACGTCTGTGCTGGTCGACTTCTTGCCGCCGAACCAGCCAGAGCCGACTCCCGACGTAAGCGACGACATGCCACAAGCGCTGAGTGCACCCAGCAGCCCAGCGACAGCAACGTATCTCGCAAGCGAGACCAATGCCTTGCACACGGTTTGCGTCACGAAACCCCTGCCCGAACACTTGCCCGGTCTCTTCCAGACCGATATTCCCTACCCCATCGAGCCGCGTTGGCGCCCTTTGGGCCATTGCCCGGTGATTCGGACTGTACTGCGAACGGCACTCGGGGCCAAGCATGCGGAGCATGAACTGAACGCGAACAGGCCGCCGGTTTCATGGCTCACTCAACCGCTACTGCCCAAAGTACCCGTCCCCCACTGCAAATCCTTCTGGCTGCGCCGCGCGGCTTCTGCGCGGGTGTCGATCGTGCCATCAAGATCGTCGAGCTGGCACTGAAGCGGTTCGGCCCCCCGGTCTATGTCCGCCACGAGATCGTCCACAACCGTCACGTTGTCGAGTCCCTGAAGGCGAAAGGTGCCATTTTTGTGGAGGAGCTGGACGAAATCCCCGAAACCAGCGCGCCCGTGATCTTTTCGGCACACGGGGTGCCGCAAGCGGTGCCCGCCGCCGCCCGGGCCCGCGGCCTGTTCCACCTCGACGCCACCTGCCCGCTCGTTTCGAAGGTGCATGCCGAGGCGCGGGCGCACCACGCGGCCGGCTTGGAGATCGCCCTGATCGGCCATGCCGGCCATCCGGAGGTGATCGGCACCCTGGGCCAGCTGCCACCAGGATCGGCGACGCTGATCGAAACGATGGAGGACGCCCGCCGCTTCCAGCCGCGCGATCCGGCGCGGCTCGCCTACACCACGCAAACGACGCTCTCAGTCGACGACACAGCGGCAATAGTCGCCCTTCTCAAGGCGCGCTTTCCTGCCATCGTCGGGCCGCGCAAGGAGGATATCTGCTATGCCACAACCAACCGGCAGGCGGCCGTGAAGGCAATCGCCCCGCGCTGTGAGGCACTGATCGTGGTCGGCGCCCCCAACAGCTCCAACTCGTTGCGGCTTGTCGAGGTGGCGGAGCGGGCGGGCTGCCCGAAGGCGCTGCTCGTGCAGCAGGCAGCCGATATTCCATGGGGGGAGTTCGATGGCGTTGCCTCTCTCGGTATTACGGCCGGCGCCTCGGCCCCGGAGCTGCTCGTTACCGAAATCATCGAGGCCTTCCGAGCCCGCTTCGAGGTTACCGTGGAAAGTGTCGTCACGACGGAAGAGCGCATCGCTTTCAACGTGCCGCGTGAA
>Ga0247727_10015739_pt1 | contig 12348 bp, 11 predicted proteins | sample WisWelCaveWW1625_FD_202498 | JGI IMG/M metagenome (GOLD analysis project Ga0247727, IMG submission 202498) | Biofilm microbial communities from Wishing Well Cave, Virginia, United States - WW16-25 | ecosystem: Environmental > Aquatic > Deep subsurface > Groundwater > Cave microbial mat | place... | reverse complement strand
TGACAGAGCGAGCCGGCGTCGGCGGGATCATGATTGCCCGGCGCGATAAACACCGGAATCGGCGCGAGCCGCTCAAATTCGCTGATCAGAAATGCTGCGGTGTCCGGTGACAGCCGCGTCCGCTCGAATAAATCGCCCGCCACCGTAACGGCCCCGGCGTTCCGTTCTTTCGCGAGATCAACGACCCGGCGCAGCGTCTGGCGCAGTTGTTCGCGGCATTGGCGCGCCAGCGTCGCCGGCAAACGGCTGCCGGTGAATGCGCCGTCGAGATGCAAATCGGCGCAGTGCAAAATCGAAAACGGCAAAGCTGAACTCCAAAAAACTTTATGCTGAAATCACGGCTGGTCAGGGCGAGTTGCGCTGTTTAATTGATAACACATTAAGATAACCGAAATATGGGAAAAATGCAAATTGTATTTACCGGAAGTTGTATTGACGCCGTCATTCACAAAAAAATGGGTTGCCTCGCTTTTCATCGCGAAGCAACCCATGACAGGCAATGGCCTCTTCTATTTTTAAAAAATTGAGGAATCCACTTAAAAAAACGTCCCGATCGAGAACTGCTTCACCGGTTTGCTGAAATTTTTCAAATCCGTCGGCCAGGCGACGTCATATTGCAACAGAAAATAGCCGAGATTCAAACGCGCGCCGAGGCCCACCGCGCTCTGCAAATCTTTCAAGCGAAAACCGTCCGCCGAAGTAAACGGTTGAAAGCTCGCTTTGCTGTAACCGGGAAGGTCGACGCCCCACGCCGCGGCCGCATCATAAAACGCGGCCGCGCTGAGAAAATCGGTGTTGGCCGGCAGAAACGGCAAGAGCGGAAACCGATATTCCAGATTGCTGATCAGATAATTCGTGCCGATTAAAGCAGCGTAATCCGCGCCGCGATAGGTGTACGGTCCGCCGATGCCGACCAGTTGCCGATCGCGCCCGACGCTCGCACCGCCCATGAAACGCCATGCCAGCACGGTGCGATGCGCAATATTCACATACCGCCGGTAATCCGCCGAGTAGGTCGTAAAATGAAAATCCTTCGCGGTCGTCTCCACCGCCAGACGGCTGCGACTGCCGCTGGTGGGTCCAAGCGGACCATAAATCGTGTTGTCATACACCAGCGCCGTTCCCACCTGCGCAAATTTATAGAGCGCGATATTCGTCGTCTCGCGGTCCAAATTGCTAAAATTATAAGTATCCACGACAAGGTCTTGATCGACCCACGTCAGCCCGCCATACAACTCAACGCGCGTATAGCGGCTGAAAGGATATCCCGCAATGGCGTTGAAACCGCGATAGGTGTTGCGCAAATATCCGATCGCGTTATAAGTCGCGCCAATCGTATACAGCAAATTCGATTGAAAGGCCTGCACGCCGTAATTGAGGCGGCGGCCTTGATTGAAATACGTGGCGCCGAAATCCGAGTGCAACGGATTTTTGATTTGCAGGCCGGTCGACAAATACAGATTGTGATTGCCCAGCATATCTGTAAACAGAAAGACCGCCTGGCCGACGCCGCCATAATACGTGTCATAACCGCCGCCGACGCTGACGGCGTCCAGCTTGAATCTGCTGCTGTACTGGCGCGACTCGATGGAATCCGCCGGCGTCAATTGATAATTCGCATAAAGCGTATTGGGATCGGGAATGTCCGGAAGCCAAGCTTTTGCAGTGGCAGTAGTAGTTGCGTTGGCAGTAGCGCTGCTGTTCTCGGCAAGAGCAACGGTGGTGTCAATGGAAGCGAGTTGCGGTGGCGCCGCGGGCGCTTTCGTGAAGTTCAGGTAATAAAGCTGCCAGTTGGTTTTTTGAAAAGCCGAGAAGACCATCACTTTTCCATTGGCCGACCAACTCAACGCGGGCGTCGTTTCGGTAATGCCGGCAATGCCGTTGCGCAGAAACGTCACCGGTGTGATTTGTCGATCCGCCAGGCGCAGGCGATAAATATTGGGAATGCCCTGATGATCGGAAACAAACGCGATCGCGCTGCCGTCCGGCGACCATTGCGGACTCGTCGCGTTGCCGGGTAGATCGATCAGAGTTTCGATGCTCTTATTGGCGAGATGATACAACGCCAGATCATAATCGCCGAACAACAACTTCGCTTCATCCGTTCCCTCGCCGCGATCGGTGACGAAAACAATCGCTTTGCCGTCCGGCGACCATTGCGGGTGCAGCTCGGCAAAACGATCATCGGTCAGGCGTTGCAATTTGCCGTCAGCCAAATCCACGACATACAAATCGGAAACGCCGCCGGCAATGCCGACAAAAACCACTTCGTCACCCCACGGCGAAAAACTCGGCGACTGCAGGCCGTTCAATTGCGCAAAGACAAACCGTTGCGTGACCTTTTTCGTGTGCGGATTCATCACGTACAACGCATCATCTTTTCCGGACTTGGCAATAAACGCAAGCCGGTTGCCGTCGCGAGACCAGCCGATCGAACTGTCGAAATAGCGCAGCGCTTCAAAGCGTTTGCCTTTGCCGCCGGCGATCAGCAGCTCTTCTTTCCACTTGCCGTTTTGCTCCTGGCTAAGCAAATAAATATCGTCATCAAGATTTTTGTTGGCCACATAAGCGACGTGATTGCCATCGGGACTCACTGAAGCCGCGACATTGAGGCGGTGATAAAAACCCTGCTGGTGCGTCAGACGCGCGGCGATTTGTTCAGGCGTTTGCAGCGTTGAATCTTGCGGCACCACCAACCGGCGCGCGGCTTCATGCCAGCGTTTGGTCAATTCCTTCAGTTCCAGACCGGGCTGTTTCTTGAGCGCGGCTTCAACAGTTCCCAGATTCACCGCGGTTTTGAAAATATTGCCGCCGATTTTTTTGCCGTACGTCTCGCCGATATAATGCCACAGCGACTGCCCCAGCCGATAGACGCGAATATCGTAGGCGCTATTCAATTGCGAGACGGTCAACAATTTTTTATCAAGCAAGCCGTCGCGCACCCACATGCGAGTGGTGTTGTCCATCCCCGCGGAGAGATACTCGGCCATGCCTTCCACGAACCACAGGGACGGATTGAAGCTTTTGTTTCTGAGCGTGCTATTCTGCATGATATCATACTGGAACGCATGCACGAGCTCGTGCACCAGAACATGGTTGAACTCACGGTACGAACCGGTGATGGGGAGAATGACGCGATTCTTCAAGCTTTCCGTGACGCCGCGCGTGCCTTGATCGAGCAGGTCCGAGACCACATTGGTTTGTTGAAAATCATTGAGCGAAGCGTAGAGAAACAGCGGAATGCGATTTTTAATTTTCCATTCCAACTCTTCGCTCAAGTACGCATAACCGCGCTCGGCCATGCGCGCGGCGTCGAGCGCCGCCTGTTTTTCTTCGGGATAATAATGCACGTCAAAATGCGCGGTGCGAAAAACCGCCCAGTCAAAATCCTTATAGAGCACTTTGTTTTGGCCGAAATAAGCGCCGACCTGCGCCCACGCCGGCGCGGTCGCGAGCAAAAACAACAGCGCCAGCAGCAGCCGGATAAAAAAATGTTTTTGGCGATTCATGCTGATTTTTCCTTTCTTTCTTCCATAAAAACCGTTGGCGTCGCGGCGGCCACGCGCACACGATGGTATTATAAGTTTAACTATGCAAGGCACAAAAAGATTCCGCAACTTTTAATACGTGTCTTTTGGAAAAAACCCTATACGAAGGTTGTGGGCGATACCCTACGTTCTTTTTGACGTTTCAGAAAATTATTTATTGCGCGATGGCTCGGATTTAGTTAAATTGGAAATTTTGGAATTGTTGTTCTACGTCGCGAGAATTAGTGCGACAAATCGTTTAAGCACGGGAATGAAAGAAGTATAAACGATGCCAGGACTTTCTCCCAACACCCCCGATCACCGATTAGTCGAGGCGATCAAGGCTTCCGATCACCTCGCTTTCAAGACGCTCTATTATCGTTACTTCGAAGCGTTATTCCGGTTTTTGTGGCGGCAAACAAATAATGAAGAACTGGCCAAAGATCTTTTGCAGGAACTTTTTAGCCGGGTGTGGAGAAGCCGCGAGAATCTCGATCCGCAGCAACCGATTAAATCTTACCTTTATCGCATCGGGCACAATTTAGTCATCGACCATCGGCGGCAAAATGTTCATCCCGTGGATTCGCTCGAGGCCCATCCCGAAATCGAGCCGTCTTATTCGACGGACGAGCCATTCGATCTGCAGGATAAAATTCAAACAGCCATTAGCGCGCTGCCGGAGCCGGTTCGCCTCGTCTTTGCTATGAATCGTTTCGACGGCGTCAAATATGCGGAAATTGCCAAGGTGTTGAATATTTCCGTGAAAACGGTCGAGGCGCGGATGAGCAAAGCGTTGGCGATTTTGCGGGAGAAGCTCACGCCGTTTTTAAGTCAATAGGGTTTTTACGGAATGCCTCGTATTAGATTACAGAACGCACAAACGAACCGAATCGACGAATCACGAATCCTAGGCGCTGATTGGCGATGACGTGAAGTGCGTGCAACGACAATCCAAATGAATTTCCGTAACAACCAACTATCAGGAGGTAGTTCTCATGAAGAAGCATCTTCTTGTCTCATTGCTCGTTTTGCTCGTCGGCGCGGGCCTGTTGCTCGTCGGCTGCGAATCGTTGAACGGGCCGGATCCGGCGGCGCTCGACGCCTCTCTCGAAGAAAGTTTTGACGTCACGGCGACGGAGAATCAGGAAAGCATTCTCAAAACTTCCGGCGTTAATATCGACAGCGCCAACGGCTTTTTCTCGTTGCGCTGGAGTGAAGTGTCGCAGCGGTTCAAGGGCACCACGTTTGTTGTCGGTCATGCTTCGGCCGTTGTTTTTGAAAAACCGGCCACGCCGCGCGATCGCAACGCCGCGGGTCTGGATATGGGCGACGTGTCGCTGGCGATCGGCGCCGATAAATTTGATCTGCGCAAGCTCATGCTGCGTCTTTCCGGTGTGCGTTATGGTGTCGGCGGCGGTTCGCGTCATGGTCAGGGCGGTCCGAACGGCGAGCGTCCGGAAATTGTCAACATTCCTTTTGTCGGCGGCGGCAGCTATCAGTTGGCCGCGACCGGCTCGGATAAAGTTGCCGCGTTTAATTTGACGATCAAAGCGCCGACGAAACTGGTGGCGATCACCGGGCTCACGGATAAACAGGAAATTGATGCGACGCAGGATCTCAAGATTACGTGGGACGGCGATGCCGCGGCGACTGATATGGCCGTGGTTCTTGCGCCGCTGGTGAAGCGCGGACGTTTCGGCGGCAGCCAGCGCTTGGAGCCGATTTTCCAGAGCGTGAATGCGGCGGCGGGCAGTTACACCATCACCGCGGCCGCACTGCAGGAACTCATCAGCAAGTCCGGCGCGAAAGCGTTCAGCCTGCATCTCTCGCAGGGCGTGCACAGCGAAGTCACCGACGCGAAGCTAGGCAAGATTATTCTCAGCGCCGGCGGCGATGACAGAGTGATGTTGACGGTGAAATAGCCCGAGGTCGATGGTCCGAAGTCCGAGGTTGATTGACCGGTCGCTGGCTTGACCGAGCTTGTCGAGGCCCAGTGACCGGTCAATTTTATTCTTAAAAAGGAAATTAATGAGTGTTCGTTACTAATCACAAGTTGGCGCCATGAATAATTTCAATCCCCATGAATCGCTCGGCCGCTATTTTGCGGGCGAAGCGACAGCCGAAGAGCGCGCGCAGGTCGAAGCGTGGCGAAACGCGGCGGCGGAAAATCAGCGCGCGTTTGCGGAGTTGCAAAAACTCTGGCAGAACGCCGCAGAAAAATCGCCGCGCCTTCCCAGCGTTGATCAGGCGTGGGCGGAATTATCAACCCAGCTTGGTCTGCCGCAGGAAAGTGCGCCGGCAAAAATTCTGGAAATGAAGAAACCGGCAACGACGGCAAGAAAAATTTTCCGGAGCGACAACTATCGCTGGGCGGTAGCCGCGGTTTTGCTGCTGGGATTTGCAACGCTCCTCTATCAATTCTTTTATAACACGAATGCGTTGCAAAAAGTTATGGCGCAAAACGGCCAGCGTGAGAGCATCAATTTGCCCGACGGCTCGTTGGTGCAATTGAACAGCGGCAGTGAAATTCAATTTTGTGAAAACTTTTCCGATTCGGCCAGATTCGTGGCGCTTACCGGCGAAGCGTATTTTGAAGTGACCCACGATGAGCGCCCGTTTTATGTGAACACCGGCAATGCGCAGGTTCGCGTGCTGGGCACGAAATTTGGCGTCCGTGCGCGTGATGAGCAAACTCGGGTGACGGTTCGCGAGGGCCGCGTGTCTTTGCGCGGATTAACGGCAGCACCGGCAACGGCGGTCGAATTAACCGCCGATCAAACGAGCGTTTGCCAACAACAAAACGCGCCCGCTCCACCAAAAACAGTCGATGCAAATCAGGCGTTGGGCTGGCTGGAAGGGAGAATCGTTTTCGAGCAAACGCCGCTCATCGAAGTCGTCGCTGAATTGCAGCGCGTTTATAACGTTGCCATCGAGCTGTCAAATCCGGCGCTCGGCCAAAATACGATTACCGGCTCATTTCAAAACAAGCCGGTTGCATCCGTGCTCGCCTCGATTTGCCTGACCATGAATTTGCAGTATACGAATGCAGGAAATAGGTTTGTGATTTCGGAGTGACGGTACACGTTAGGTGCAAAAAAAGTTGGAATAAAATCCCGAAAGGTTGTTTCGCTTTCGAGCAAAAGCATGGCCAACGGATTAAAAAACGACCAACGGATATAAAGGCTTTTATATTTTCAAAAGTGAAAATGCTCTTCATCCGTTGGTCGTTTTTTAATCTGTTGGGCTAATTTTTGATCTATGGACCGTTAAGCTTCTAAAATGGTTTTGCTCAAAATCGTCTTGCCGGCATCGCCAAGCTTCGGAATCATCGCTTAAAATTCAATTGAGCAAAACCTGATAAACCCGAATCCGCTCTTTTTTGCCTTTCACCGTTAGGGGTTCAAATTCTTTGGTCGCCACTGTGTCTTTAACTTTTTGGTAAATTGAGTCGCTGATTAAAACCGAATTGGGAAAATCTTTGGTGATGGTTTCGATTCTTTTGCCGGTGTTGACCGTGTCGCCCGTCAAGGCGTAGCCGATTTTGTGATCCGAGCCCAGATTGCCCGCGATCACTTCGCCGTAATTGATCCCGATGCCCAACAGGATATCTCGCCCCAGGCGTTCGCGATATTTGTTGTTGAGCCATTCCAGCCGCCGCATCATTTCCAGGGCGCAAAAAACCGCACTCTTCTCCATATCGGCAATTCCCACCGGCGCGCCGAAGGCCGCGAAAACTTCATCGCCGACGTATTGAATCACCGTGCCATTATGCCGTTTGACCGCTTCCGACATGATCGTATAATAATCATTGAGAAATGACACCACTTCCCGGGGCGAAAGCTGCTCGCACATCGGCGTAAAGCCGCGAATGTCGCAAAACAAAATCGCGATGGTTTTCAGCTCGCCGCTGAAAATGGCGTCGTCCGGCGCGCGGAGATTCTGTTCGACCACCGACTCCGGAACGTATTTCATAAACAGCCGCAGCGTCTTCTGCTGCTCTTCCACGGTTTGCTGCAGGAGCATCAGCAGCGCTTTGTTGCGCTTCATCAAATCCGACAACTGCCGCGCATTTTCAATGGTCATGCGCAACTCGGTTTCATTCCACGGCTTGCCGATGTAACGAAACACCCGACCCGTGTTAATCGCGCCGATGATCGCCTCCACGTCGCTGAATCCGGTCAGGATCATGCGAATGGTGTCGGGATATTCGGGCACGATGCGCTCCAAAAACTGAATGCCGGTCATGTGCGGCATGCGCTGGTCGGTAATAATCAGGTCAATCGGATTGTTGCGAACGATGGCAAGGCCTTCTTCCCCGCTGGTGGCGGTGAAAATTTCATACTCGCGCCGAAAAACCGCCTTAAACGAGACGAGATTATGCTCTTCATCATCGACATATAAAATAGTAATTTTTTTTTTATTCATCGCCTTTCCTTTCAAGAACCATGGAGAATTGGTCGCAGAGTTTTTGCAAGTGTTCGGCCTTAGCGCTTAATGCGCCTTTGCACGAATTTCCAATTAGGCCAATTGACCTCGGACTTCGGACTTTCGACCTCGGACCTTATTTAACCGGCAGCGTGATCACAAATTCACTGCCCTGACCAGGCTCGCTGTAAACTTCGATGTTGCCGTCGTGCGCCTCGATGATGCCGTAAGTGATCGGCAGGCCGAGGCCCGTTCCTTCGCCGATCGGCTTGGTGGTGAAAAACGGCTCGAAAATATGTTTTCGGACTTCCGGCGTCATGCCCGTGCCCGTATCTTTGATGGCGATCGTGACAATCTCGCCGTCGCAAACAGTCCTGATGAAAATTTTGCCCGCTCCTGTTATCGCCTGACTGGCATTGGCCAGCAGATTCAGAAAAACCTGATTGAGCTTGCCGGGATAACATACGACCGGCGGAACGTTGCCGAAATCCTTAATAACTTCAACGCGATTTTTGAGCTGATGTTTCAACATCAACAACGCCGATTCGAGGCCCTGATTGATATCCGCGGGTTTGCGTTCATCCTCGTCCAGACGCGTGAAACTGCGCAGGCCTTTGACGATTTCCGAAGTACGGTGTGCGCCCTCCTGAACGCCGTCGAGCAGATTGTTGATTTCATCCTTTAAATAAGGCCAATCCAGAGTTTTTTTCAGCGTCTCGACATTTTTGAATTTTTCCTGCAATTGTTGCGTCGCCACCGTGTCGTCATATTGCGCCAGAACCGCAAAAACTTCGGCAATATCGCGGCGCAACGGCCCGACATTCGCCGAAACAAAATTGACGGGGTTATTAATCTCATGCGCGATACCGGCGGTGAGCTGGCCCAGCGACGCCATTTTTTCGGATTGCACGAGCTGCACCTGCGTCTTTTGCATACGTTCCCGCGCCTCCCGCAGCGAGGCCGTCATCAGATTGAACGAATGCGCCAGATTGCCGATTTCATCTTTGCTGTCGATTTTTAAATGCACTTGGAGATCACCGCCGGCAACGCTCTGCGCCGCATGGACCAGTTGTCGGACGGGAACGGCAATAAAACGCGCCAACCCCGCCACGAGAAAAGCGGAAATCACAATAGTAATAATCAAAAGCGTCTGCGTGATGGCGCGCGCCGCCCGATATTCGGTTTCCGCGCGTCGCACCGCCTTGGCAGAATCTTTTTTATTGACATTGGCCAGCGCCGTTACCTCCGCGCTGAAAGCGCCAAAAACTTCCTGCGCTTCGCCGTTCAGCAACGCGATCGCTTTCTGCGCCTGATGGTCGTCTAACAGCTTGAAGAAGGCGAAGCTTAAATCCTGATACATTTCCCATCTCCGGTCGAAAGCGGCATACAATTCTTTTTCTTCGTCCGAATAAAACTTCCGCGTTTCGGATTCGTTTTTCAGGCGCTCGTAGGTGTCCTTATTTTTTTCGATGCGGTCGATCAATTTGCTCATCATGTCCCGTTGTCGTTTTCCGGCAACCGGATCGGTCGTGAAAGCATGCTGCAACTGACTGATGCGCAGCGCCGCGATGTTGAGATTCAAATCAGCGATGGCCAGCGTTCGGGGCAAACGATTCGCGGTGATTTCGTTGATTTCGTTTTTGATCGCAGTCATTCGGCGGATTGAAAAAATGTTGCCGCCGGCCATGATCACGAGAATAAAGCCGAAACCGATAGCCAGCTTGGCGCCTAATTTGAAATCCTTGAATTTCATGAAGCTATTTTTCTTTTTTCGCGACGACGGTGATGATCTTCACCTCGCCGGTGACTTTGACTTTGCCGACATATCCGATGGCCCCGCGCGTGGCCGCCACTTTTTTCACAACTTCTTCTTCCGATTCCAGCGCCGCCGGCGGCTCGCCTTCGCCCATCAGCAGCTTCTTCAGCCAAATGGATTTCATGCGCGAGGAGGTTTTGCCGAGAAGTTTGTAAAATAATTCGCGGGTTTCACCGACGGGCTTGAGATCAAACACCACCACCGGCACTTTGTTGCTCCACGATTTTATTTCGCCGCTGTAGAAATCCAACAACAGCGCCTGGCTGAGCGTGTCTTCCGGCACGGCTTTATGGGCGATGATAGCGATCTGCGCGAAAGCCATTCGTGTGCAAACGAACAGGCAGAAAGTCGTTAGTTGGATTATATGCTTGCTCATCATCATCTTTCGGATTGACTTGGGCGCCCTTTAAAAAACCACCGAGATCGCGAGGTAATAGTAATTCGCTCGGCCTTCGATTCCGGAGAGGGTCGAAGATTCAAAACGAACACGGCCATATTGCGCTTTGGCGGAAATCGTCTCATTGATACCATAGGCGGCGCCCGTCGTCAATGCGAAAAGATCCAGATCCTCCATCGGCAGGTTATTTTCGCGAATGACCCAGTAACCGGCGTAAACCAGAAATCGTTCGGTCCACTCATGCTCGAGGGTGCCGTAATAAAACTCTTTGTCCAAATCCAATACCGGATGATCGTCATCATAAATCACGCGAATGAACTCCGACTCCCACAGCCATTTTCCCGCATTCAGAGAAAAATCGCCGCCGAAGCGCAGGCGCGGCACTTTGCGAAATCCGGAAGGCTCATATCCCAGGCGCAACGCCCCGCGATAAAAATCGAGATGCTCCAATGTTGCGGAGACGCCCAATTTAAAAGTGTTGGTGCGAATGCCAAAACGCCCGCCGGCTAAAAAGAACTTTGTCGTATCGACGCCGGTTTGGCCCGCCTCAGGATCGCTGTTGATATTTGGGCTGTTGCCGACAAACACCGCGTAATCGAATTTCAACTTCCTGGCGGAGAGGAAGCCGTAAGCCTGGGCAAAAGCCTGCGTCGGCGCAAATTCGTCGAGCGCGATAATTTCATTGAATGAGGACTCGTAAGCCAATGGCCGGATGACATACGGCAACAGCGGCGTCTTGTTTTTTATTTCATTGAGATTGTTGAAAGTCGGAACCTGCAATCCCAATTTTAAATTGAATTGCTCGCTGCGGCGATAACTCACCCAGGCTTCTTCGAGATTTTGCGCGCCCCAGTTGCGAAAGGAAGAATAAGAATTCACGAATTCAAAATTGACAAAGGCCCGCCAGTTTGGCGTCAGATCCTTTTGCAGAAATAAGTTGAGTTGTTGCAAACTGAACGATTTCAATTCGACCGGCCGGTCAATGGCTTTCTCGCGCCCGAAGGACGCCTGGAAGTAACCGAAAACTTTGAGATTCAATCCGGCGGGCTGGGCGCCAAGCGGCGCGAGACCGCAGGACAACAACGCGGCAACCACACGGCTTCGGAAACGTAACATGATCATCATTCTCCGGATTAGAGAACGCGAGATGGTGATGAATCTTGACCGGCAATGAATTAGAATCCAGTCACGTGAAATAACACTGAAAAGATTTGATAATTTATTGGAAAAGTCAATTGTTTTTTCAAAGCAAGAATATCCTCGATCAATCGCGTGATTTCCGTTGGCATCACGCCGTTGTACACGCCGCGAAGGCGTTGCTGCCGATCAATCAGAAAAAAGTTTTCAGTGTGCAGAAACTCATTTTCATCGCGCTGACGGCCCAGATCTTCGTCGGCGAAATATGAATGGCGCGCCAGATCATAAATCATTTTGCGGTCGCCCGTCACCACGTGCCATTAGCCCGAAATGACGCCGTTCAGTGCCGCATAATTTTTCAGCACCGCGACCGAATCCAGCTCCGGCGTGACGCTGTGCGAGAGCAGCAACATCGCATTATCGCCTTTGAACGCCTCCTGCACTTTGCGCATGTTGCTCGTCATATTCGGACAAATGCCGCCGCAGGAAGTAAAAATAAAATCAACCACGTAAATTTTTCCCGCAAAATTTTTCTCGGTGATCGTGTCGCCGTTTTGATTGATCAATGTAAACGGCGAAATTTGTGGAATAGATTTTATGGCACTGGAATTACTGTCAATCCAGTGCGGCGTAAAATCGGCGCTCGCGTAATAGGGCAATGTTTCGGTTTTCGGCGCGTTAGAGTCGCAGGCCAACAGCAACAAGACCGCCGTTGCCAGCATAAATTTATTCTGAAAAACTACCAGGTCCACGAAAATTTTTTGCACCACAAAGGCACCAAGGACACAAAGTTTAGCGGTTTTTCTTTGTGCTCTTTGTGCCTTCGCGGTTAAAAAAATCTTCGAGGTCATAATAGTTTTCCGGAATAGTACTCTATATTAGCTTGCAATGCTTTGAAGGTGAATTTTGTAAATCCGGTTTCATTTATTCCCAATCCCGCTGAACCTCTTAGAGGGCATTTGAAAAGTCTATTCACGGCTCCGCAGCTTGGATTTTTGCGAGACGCCGTGTCATGACGTGAATCATGGCCAAATAAACCATGGCTT
>Ga0247727_10015738_pt1 | contig 12348 bp, 7 predicted proteins | sample WisWelCaveWW1625_FD_202498 | JGI IMG/M metagenome (GOLD analysis project Ga0247727, IMG submission 202498) | Biofilm microbial communities from Wishing Well Cave, Virginia, United States - WW16-25 | ecosystem: Environmental > Aquatic > Deep subsurface > Groundwater > Cave microbial mat | place... | reverse complement strand
TGAGCGACGTAGTTGCAAACTTTGACTTCAGGGATTTGGGTGCGAAAAAGGCTGTAATCAAAGCGTGAAATCCAAAATACAACAGTCGAGTCTTTAAGTCAAATTTTCCCCAAAACTCCGCGCAGTTCAAACGGTTGCGATCAAACTCATCTCCCCACGGGTATTCACGCCCGTCCGTGTGCCGCGCGGCGCGCTCCCACTCCTCTTCGGTGGGCAAGCGCACAAGGCGGCCCGACGCACCACTCAACCAGCGGCAGTACGCCTCGGCTTCAAACCAGCTCACCCCCACCACCGGCGCGAGCGGGTTATTCCACTTCAGGTCATGCCAGAAGAACGGCTCATCGCGCTTTGCCGGTGGGCGACCCTTGAGCCAGTCCTGATATTCCTTGGGCGCTTTGCTGTCATACGTGCCCGTCCGCCAGGTCCAGCCTTCTTCACTCCACAACTCACGCCGCTCATAACCCTTGGCTTCCACGAAGCGGCGATACTGAAGATTGGTCGCCGGATATTTGGCGACGGCATAGGGTTGTTGGATGACCTCCGGGCGCTTCTCATCGCCGTACAAGAACGGCCCGGCGGGGATGGTGATGAGCGCGTCCAGATCACTTGGCGCCCAGCCGGCGCGGCCCAGGATGAAGCCGGCGTCGCGTTGCACGGCCGGCGCGAGGGCGCGGTTGTGGGCGGCGGCCCGCAAGGCCTCGATCACTTCGTTGGCCGCCGTCCGGCCCAGGCCGCCCTCACCCACGTCTTCCAGGCAGGCGCCCGCCAGCAGGACATTCGCGCCCGCGTCATCGCCCGCGCGCTCCATCTTCAGCATCGCGCGCACCACTTCACCGGCCACCAGCTTTTGACCATGCAGCAAGCCCCACACGCCCACCGCGAGCAGGATCGTCTCACGCCAGGCCGGCGTCGTGAGATAGCGCTCGATATCGGCCAGGCTGTCGCTCAGTTTCAATTGCCCTTTGCTCACCAGCCCGTAGGCCGCCAGCGCTTCCTCGAAGGTCAGGTGGATGAAGCCGTATTGCTGTTCACCACGCTCCAACAGCAAGTTGGAGTAGCGGCGCACGCTGTCCAGAAACTCGCGCGCCTTCTCCTGCGCGGGGCCGGGCTTCAGGCCCCACTCCGGCCCGGCGTAGTAATCCGCCAGCCACTGAAGCAATTGGCGCTCCGGGATCAGGCCGGCGCGCGGGTTGACCTCGCGGATGTGGAGCGCCAGCGGCCCCAGCACGTTGAGGGTCTGGGTGTAATCCAGCGCCGGGCCGACGGCCTTTTTATCCAGCGTGCGCGCTTTGTTCCAGGCTTCAATCAATGTTTCGAGATAACGGTCGTATAGCTTGATGCGGCTCTTGGGCAAGTCCACGCCCTGGCGTTTGATGAGGGCCAGGATGGTGAGTAGGAGCGGGTTGCTGGCCAGGCGCGCCACGCCGGGGTTGGCCTCGATGGCCTCCACCAGGCTCTTCCGTTCCACTTCCGCGGCGGCGGCGGCCTCCGGCGTGTCCCCCAGGGTGCTCTTCTCGAAGGCCGGGCACCACTTGGCCGTGAAGTCCTTGATCTGCTCGTGATCAAAATCCAACAGCGTGTAGAGCGACCAGTCGGCGGTGTTGAGCGGCGCGTCCCGGTAGCCCACGATGCGGCTGGTGATGACGAGCTTGTTGCCGCGCGCGGCGGCCTCCCGCGCGAAGGCTTCGACTTTGCCGACGATGAACGGCCGGTCGGCTTGCACTTCGTCCAGGCCATCCAGCAGGATCACGGCCCGGCCCTGCGCCAAGGCCTCGTCAAACAGTGGGCCGAGCGCGGCGACGTTCTGGGCGCGCGTGCGGAAGTATTCCGGCAGATAGGCTTGCAGGCTGTAATTGGCGACGACCAGCGCGTAGGTGTTGAGCGGGATGAGGATGGGCAACGGCGCGTCCGGCTCCGTGGCCAGGCGCAGGGCCAGATGCTTGAGCAGGGTGGATTTGCCCGAGCCGGGATCGCCCAGCACCACCACGCGGCTCTGCTTGGCCAGCGCCTGCTCCACCTGAATGGGCGCGGCGCTCTCCAGCTTCAGGCGCGCGAGCGCTTCATCTGGCAGGGACTCGGCCTCCGTGAACTCGCGCCCCGCTAACCGCCGCTCCCAGGTTTCACCGGCGGGTGCTTCCGGGCGGGCCAACAGCGGCACGTACACGTCTTCCAGCATCAGCTCCGCCGGGAGGGTGCGCAGTTGCGGGATGCCTTTGAAGTCCAGAGCGCGGTAGGTGTGGCGCAAGTGGGTGAGATAGTCCACGCGCAGTTGGGCCAGGTTGGGCGGCGGCGTGAACGCGCCCATCTGCAGGATGAGCGTGATGTTGTTGATCTGGTCACGCCCGATGACGTGGCCCTGCACGGCGGCATCACCTTCGATCCGCACGCCGCCAGACATTTCTACCCTGGCCGGTTGAGTTTTCTTCTTTGTCATTTGAGCTTACGGTATGGGCAGACCCTCAGGGTCTGAGGCCTCCCGCCCCAACGTTCATCCATAAGCGGATTACCAGAGGGGGCGGGAGGCATTCTGTATTGGGCTGGACCCCACCCCCGGCCCCTCCCCTGATGCCAAGCATCAGGGGAGGGGAGAAAAGGATAGAGCCAGCCAGGGACGGGCAACGCTGTCTCTCAAGTGTAGCCTCGCCAGCGCCCGTGAGCAACTGGCTTTACCGGCCAAAGTTTGGGAGTCATGGGAAAGCACCCGAAACCCCACATTGTTGTTGAAGTTATCGGGTACGTTCCTGTTACGGTAGGCGCATCGGGCGTTCCTACGATTATTGTTCCAGGAGCCGCCTCGCACCACGCGCCGCTCTGCTGCCCGGCCCCGCTTCGCGTCACCCCCCACCCCTGTCCCCTCCCCCCTCTCCTGACCGCGCAGTTCGCGGTCAGGAGAGGGGGGAGGGGTGGCGCGCAGCGCCGGGGAGGGGGGGTGAGGTCCTCTGCCAGCCCCCCAACAGCTTGCCCATTTCCACAAGCATCCGGGCGGCGTGTTCGTATTGGCCCGGGCTGATCAGCGTCAGGTCGCGGCACAGGCGCATGTGTGTCCGCAGTTTATCCAGTTCGGCGTCGGCGGCCACCAGCCGCTCGCCCGGCTGGCGCTGATGCACGGCCTCGATCAGCAACTCCTGAAACCGCAAGGCGTCCCGCTGGAGCGCCGCCGCCAGCACAAAGCGTTGCTGGCGCGGAAACTTGACGGTGAGCGGGATCAGCCAGGCCACGAACTCGTACGTCTTGCTGAAGATGGGGGATTGTTTCATGGTCGGACCCCTCGCCCCCGGCCCCTCTCCCGGAGCAAAGCGCCCGAGGAGGGGAGTATGATGCCGCTCAACAACGCGCGCCGCAGGCCCCACGTGTCGCCGTGAGCGGCGTGCGCCACCCAGCCCTTCACCGTGGCATCCACTTTGTCCCAGCCGATGCGCCCGGCGCTGAAATCGGCCAACCGTTGAGTCAGCCGCCGCTGAAAGGCCACGCCGTTGCGCCGCTTGAGGCGCAGGTGCGTGGGATACACGCGCCAGCCCAGAAAGGGAATGCCCGTCTCCACCGGAAAGACGGCGGCCTGCGGCTCGTGCAGAGTCAGGCGCAAGGCGGCGGCGAACTCGATCACGGCTTGCCGCCAGCGGTGCAGGGTCGGCTTGTCGTCAGCGAAGAGCAGAAAATCATCAACGTAGCGCGCATAGCCCGCACACTTCAATTCGCGCTTGACGAAGTGATCCAGCGGGTTGAGATAGACGTTCGCCCAAAACTGGCTGGTCAGGTTGCCGATGGGCAAACCCGTGTGGCGATTCACAGCAAAGAGATCATCGCCGGGGAAGTACACGGGCGCGTCACGGGGTGGGTGAATGCCCGCGCCGCTGTTCAGGATTTGATCCGCCAGCCAGCGCGTGGGGCGGCAGGCGATGACGCGCGCCAACTGGGCGCGGAGCAGGGCGTGATCCATGCGCGGGAAGAAGTGCTCCAGATCGCACTTGAGCACGTGGCGGTAGCGGCGCGCGAAGTGCTGAGCGCGATGAAGGGCGGCGTGCGTGCCCTTGCCCACGCGGCAAGCGTAGGTATCGTGGACGAAGCGGCGCTCGAAGATCGGCTCGATCACCCGGCACAACGCGTGATGCACGACGCGATCGCGGAAGGGCGCGGCGGAGATCAGACGCGGCTTGGGGTCGTGGATGCGGAAGTTGAAGTACGGGCCGGGCTGATAGGTTTGGGCCTCCAGTTCCTGTTGAAGCTCGATCAGGTTGCGTTCGAGATCAAACTCAAAGGCGGCCACGTCCGGGCGGCCACGCTTGCCGCGCGCCGCGCTTTTGTAAGCCAGGTGCAGGTTGTCAAACGACGTGATCTGGGGGTAGAGGTGTTTGTAGGTTTTCAAGGGCGCTCCTGGGTGAATGATGATGATGGGTCCTCGTAGAGACGCGCCATGGCGCTCCGGGGTGAATGATGATGATGGGTCCTCGTAGAGACGCGCCATGGCGCTCCGGGGTGAATGATGATGATGGGTCCTCGTAGAGACGCGCCATGGCGCTCCGGGGTGAATTCTGATGATGGGTCCTCGTAGAGACGCGCCATGGCGCGTCTCTACATTGATCTGCCCAAGACCATCCGAGGTGAGAGGCAAAAAAATTTAACGCGATCCGCGCTTCGCGCGGCCAGAGGGGCGAAGCCCCTCTGGACTCCCCCCAGAAAAACAGCAGACCAGAAACCAGCACCCAGAAAGCAGAACCCAGAACTATGAGAGAACAGGGGAAAGCACCCGAAACCCCACAACGAAGTTGAAGTCACCGGGCACGTACCCGCTACGGAAGGCGCATCGGGCGTTCCTACGAGCATCGCCCCAGGAGCCGCCTCGCACCACGCGCTCGCCTTCGGCCTGTGGGTCTTCGCGTCCATCCTCCGGCTTATACCGATAATCTCGATATAGACTGCTCGTCCAGTTCCAGACATTGCCGGCTTGATCCTCGCCGCCAAAGGGGCCGACATTGCCGGCGGCGGTGTACGCGCCCACCGGCGAGGGCTTGAGCACGCGGCCTTCAATCGTGTTGGCACGGGCCGAGTCCCAGTCATTGCCCCACGGATAAATGCGAGCGCCGACCCCCATCCCCAACCCTTCCCCCTGAGAGGGGGAAGGGAGCGGGCCGCGGACGGCGGCTTCCCATTCGGCTTCGGTGGGCAGGCGATACGCATGACCAGTGACGGCGGACAGCCAGGCGCAATACGCATTCGCTTCAAACCACGTGACGCCGACGACGGGCTGGGAGGGATTGTTGCGGTCAGAGTCGTTCCACCATTGCGGCCGCTCACGAGACTTGCCCGCCACAGATTTCGTGACCCAGGCTTTGAAAGCAGCTTCATCGGCAAGAGTCTCAAAGACGGCATATGCCTCAATCTCGGAAGGCGAGATGCTTCCCCAACTCGTCATTTGCTCCCGCCAATCTTTAGTGGAGCGGATGAAATCCCACACCATACGCAAGCCACTCGCCTGGCCCCCCATCACATCTTCACCCTTCAGCCAGCGCTTCGCCAAATCGGTCGCCCACCATTGCTCGTCTTTGTAACCACCGGCATCCATGAAGCACGCATACTCGGCGTTGGTCACCGGCCACTTGCCCAGGGAGAAGGCAGGCAGTTCTACGGTGTGTTGCGGTTTCTCCTGCGAGAGAGCCTCCGGGTCATCCGCGCGACTGCCGATCAGATACGTTCCGGCCGGCACCGGGATCAGCGTCGGCACGATGACCTTCACGTCGTTGATCACCTGTGGCGCAAAGCGCGGGTCGCCAATCCTGCCCAGGGTGTAGCCCGCCTGCAAACGGGCGCGCAGGTGAACCTGCGGGTCGTACAGGTCGGCTGACAAATCCTGCTGAAGCTTCGGCTTCTGTTCGGCCTGCGCGGCCTCCGGCCATTCCACCCCGGCCTCCCGCCAACAGCGCGCGGCCAGGTGAGGGTAGTGGGCGCGCACCGTTTCCACGAACACCGCTGGGTCAGGCGCTAACCCACACGCCAGGATCGTCGTCTCTTCCCAGCCCGTGCCGGGCGGCTCCGGCAGGGCATCCCACTCGCCCACACTGGCGGGCGGCATTTCTTCCACAGAGCGTTTAGCGCGCCACAGGCGGCCCAGGTCTTCGGCTGAGTCGAACCGGCGCAGAAGCTCCCGGGCGGCGAAATATTCCTGGATGAGCTGGTGGTAGAAGCGAACGCTCGTCCTGGTTTGACCAGGATCCAAAAGCGTGGCCGCGCGGGCCAGGCGAAACAACTCGGCGGAGTCAACTTTGCACACTTCGTCATCCACTTCCACCGTTGCGGGCGTCAGCGTGCGCGCGGTCTTGAGATCAATCGTCAGGCTGGCGCCGGTGTCTTGCATGGCAAACGCCAAACGCGAGAGCGCCGGAACCAGAATCGGGGCGGTCGTGTCCCAGCCCCGGTGCGCCAGGTCGGCCTCCCGTTTGAGCAAAACGCCGGTGAATTGCCGCACCAGCCGGCCGCGGTTCGCCAATTGGCTGGCGTCGCTCCGGTACACCTGGGTCATCATCCACAGGTAGAAGGGATTGCGCGCCAAATCCAGCAGGCGGCGGCGCGGGTCATTCAGGTACGACGCCAGGCCCTCGGCCTGCCGCCGCCGCAGATAATCGGCGATGCGGGCCGGGTCCAGCGGTTCGACGCGGACATTCGGCAGGTTGAGCTGCCCGGCGTATTCGCCGCTCGCGCGGCTGGTGAAGACGAACTGATTCGAGTGAGCGTGCTGTTCCACGAACACGCGCCAATCCTTCAGCCGTTCGGCGCGCACATCGGGGTCACGCGGCAGTTCATTCAAGCCATCGGCCAGCACCAGCACGCGCCCTTCCGCCAGCGCATCCGCGAAGTCGGCGCCCGTATAGTGCCGCCACTCGGCTTCCAGGAATTCAAAGGGCGTCTTGGCATGTTGCTGGCTCAAGAGCACCGGGAGCGGGAGGCGGCCGGGCGCGCCCTTTAGTTGCGTCCGGGCCGCTTCGAAGGCGATTTTTCGCAACGTAGTTGTCTTGCCCGCGCCGGGCGCGCCGAGGACGACAAACGCGTCGTGCTTGTGCAGGGCCTCGGTGATGTCCTCAATCGACTCGCTGCGCGCCTGGGCCTCCGGGCCGGAACCGGGCGGCGGCGGCTCGGTGAGGGTATAGGGCAGCGGCAAGTCCAGGTCTTCGCGCCGGATATCCACGTTGGCCTGGAGCGGCACAAATTCCGTGGCCCACCGGCTGTAGCGCTGTTCCAGCGTGAGGCCCAGCAAGTAGGAGCGCTCGGTGCGGCGGCGTCCGCTGATGAGCTGCTGCACCGCGCCGGGTTGAAAGGTAAGCGCTTCGCCGTTCAACTCAGCGCGGTAAGCATCACGCTGAGGGCCGGTGGGCAGGAACACCGCGCCCGCTTCCAGGAACTCCAGCACTTTCTGGATCAGCTTCTCCAGGTGGGCCGGGGCGTAGTTGTAGGTGATGGTGGTTTTGTCGCGGCCAACGAAGTCCGCGCAGTTCAGGTTGCGGCCAACCGTAACGCGGACACCGCCAGCGGCGGGCCGTGAACGACGTGGCGCGGCTTTCCCGCGTGTCGAGGTCTTGCGGTTTCCAGTCTGGCGTGGTGTCTTTTGGGCTGCCATGCTCCCCCGCAGGAGAAGGTGTCGGGAAGGATTGCGCCGAGTATAAGGGCAAATGCGAGGCGGGGCAATTGCCGTCGGGTAAAGGATTGGATGGTCGTTGTTGGCTTGACTTCTGTAACTTTGTGAACCAGACAGCCTACGCCCCCAGCACCCGCTCGGGCGTCATGGGCAACCGCCGTAACCGCTTGCCGGTGGCGTTGAAGATGGCGTTGCCAATCGCAGCGGCCACCGGGCCAATGGGCGGCTCGCCCAGGCCATACGGGCCTTCGGCCTTATTCTCAATCAACCGGATCACCACGTCGGGCGCCTGCCGGATGGTCAGGAGGGGATAGCCGCCGAAGTTGGTCGCGCGCACTTTGCCGTCCACAATGGCGGCCTCTTCGATCAGCGCCGACGAGACGCCCCACATGATGTTGCCCTCGATCTGCGCTTCTACGCCGTCGGGGTTGATGATCAGGCCGCAGTCGAGGGCGCAGTACACGCGCCCCACTTTCACCTCACCCGTTTGGGGATTGACCGCCACCTCGGCCACTTGCGCGACCACGGTCCTGACATCCTCGCCACAGGCCAGGCCGCGGCCGACGAGCCAACCGTCACGGGCCGGGAGCGGCGCGCTCCACCCGGCCAGGTCGGCTGCGGTTTGCAGGACGCGCTTCATGCGTTTGCCGATCGAATCGTCGCCCAGGTGGCGCAAACGGAATTCGAGCGGGTTAGTGCTGGCGGCCTGAGCGAGTTCATCCACGAACGACTCCACCGCGAAGCCGTTGGGGAGCAGGCCCAGGCCACGCCACGGGCCGGTCCTGGCGACGATGTCTCTGTACCACGCGGTGGTGCGATGGTTGGGGAAGGCATAGGCCGGGATCGCGCCGCGGACCGCGCCAAAGTCGATGCCGATGAGCCACTGTAAGGGTGTTGGAACGGAGGCAAAGAGCACCAAGCCGCTGGACTGCTCGTGAGTCCACGCGACCACATTGCCATCGGCGTCCAACCCGGCGCGCAACTTGTGGCGGGTGGGCGGGCGCATGAACCCCTGCTGAAACTCTTCCGTCCGATCCCAGTTCACCCGCACCGGCAGGCCGCTGGCCTTGCTCAACCGCGCGGCTTCGCTCGAAGACTCCAACACAATTTTGCGCCCGAAGCCGCCGCCGAGGAAGTTGTTGTGTAGAATCACCTGCTCAGCCTTGAGGCCAATGGCGCCTGCAATCTGTCCCAGCGAGGCGGTAGGGAACTGCGTCGCGGTCCACACTTCGGCAATCCACCCCCCATTTTCCTGTCGCACGTAGGCCAGTGAGCCTTGCGGCTCGAGCGCGGCGTGAGCGGCGAGGGGGGAGGCGTAGTCGGCCTCAATCACGGTGGCGGCGTCCCGCAGCGCCGAATCGGCATTCCCCGCCTCGGCGATGGTTTCGCCCCCGAACCCGCCCGGGGTCAGCATTGAGTCAATATCACTTTGCTGCAGCAATGGTGAGCGCTCGTTCCACGTTGCGGCGATCAGATGGATGGCGATGTTGGCCGCCTCCTGCGTCTCGGCGATCACCCCCACGAAGTCGCCGTCGCGAACGATTTGCAACACGCCCGGGCTTTTCTCTGCGGCTGAAACCTCGACGTTCTTGAGCGTGGCTCCAAGGGTGGGGGGGCGCAACACTTTGCCAAACCCCATGCCTTCCATCCGCGCATCGTAGCCGTAGCGGGCGCTCCCGTTCACCTTGGCCGGGATGTCGACGCGCGGTTTGGGTTGGCCGATCACGGCGTGATCGGAAACGGCCTTGATCGGCACGGGTATATCGCCGGACTCGGCCACAATCTGCTTTCCGCCGATGAGGGAACCGTAGGTGTGTTCGGTGCGCCGGCCCTCCACGACGATGACGCCGTCTTGGACCGCGATGGTCTCAGGAGTCGTGTTCAGCCGCTTCGCCGCCTCGGCTTTCAATATCTCGCGCGCTCGCGCGGCGGCCATCCGTAGAACGGGATACATGGATGACACACTCGCGCTGCCCGCGGTGCCGAAATCAGCAGGCATCAAAGTCGTGTCGGGCATGATCACGTCTACACTCTCGAACGGCAAGAAGAGTTCATCGGCGACGATCTGCGCAAACGCCGTCTGTACGCCCTGGCCCATCTCGGCTTTGGCCATGATCAATTCAACCCGGTTTTCGGGCGTGATGCGCAACCATGCGTTGGGGTCGTCGATAACCGGAGGCAGAATGTTGTCGGCGTTCTCGATGTAGTAGCGCCGGCCCGCGCGGATGAGGATGTAGAGGCCGGCGCCCGCGACGCCCACCCCGGCCAAGGCCAGGAATTGGCGGCGCGTGAGTTTGGTCGTCATGGCCGCACCGCCTCCCGCACGTCATAAGCCATCCCCTCAGCCGCTCGCCTGATCGCGCGCTTGATGCGGTGATACGTGCCGCACCGGCAATAGTTGCCTTCCATGGCGGCCAGGAGGTCCTCGTCGCTCGGGTTTGGAGTCCTGTTCAACAGCGCGGCGGCCGTCATGATTTGCCCGCTCATGCACCAGCCGCACTGGGGTACCTGTTCATCAATGAACGCTTGCTGAACCGGATGAAGGCGATGGGGGTCATAGGTGGCGGCCAATCCTTCAATGGTCGTGACGGCCTGGCCGATCACACTGTCGGCGGGAGTGAGGCAACTGCGTGTGAGCTGACCCTCCACCCACACGGTGCAACTGCCGCAGAACCCGGCCCCACACCCAAAACGCGTGCCGGTGAGGCCGAGCGTATCGCGCAGGACATACACCAGCAGACGTCCCTTCAGCTCCCCGGCTTCCATGAGTTCGCCGTTGATATTCAGTTCCACGGCACGCGCTTCTTTATGTGAGAGATGATGGGTCTTTGGGAATTCCCGTGGTGGTCGCCAGATCATGCGAAAGCGCCGAACGGCGTGCATCAGCCGCGAGATCGCTCGAAGTTGGCAGAGCCGTGTGCGGCGCAGCGTCGGCTGCAGGCGCTTGTTCGGCGTCCTGCCGCCGAGTACCGGGTTGGCTAATCCGGTAAATCCAAGGCCACCCGCAACGCGTGATTGAGTTCCTCAATTTTTGATGGCGGCAACGTACCCATGAAGTTAGTGAGAGCAGCCTTGGGCAGGCTGACCAACTCGTCGCAGTGAATACTACTGTCGTGTTTCAAGCCTTCATCTGGCCCAACGGCCACCTGGGAGGCCAAACCATCATGAGTGGTGTAGATGGGCGCGCAGACGACGGTTGAAAACCGGGAGTCAAGCAGCGCCTGACGGCTGACAATCACAAAGACACGAAACTTCTTCGGGTCATGGCTGGGGTGAGCAACCCGATATAACTCGCCCCCTTTCACAGTGGAACCTGGTAGGCGAGTACGTCGTGAGCTTCGGCATTCAGCCGGTCGGCGTTACGGTTGATAAGCTCAATATCCCGCGCATTTTGCCGTTCGCGGATGATTTGACCGATGAACGCCCAGATGGCTGCTTCAATGAAATCGGAGCGGTTTTTATAGGATTTGCCATACTTATCGATGGCTCTGATGAGTTCGTCGGACAGTGTGATGGACGTTTTGACTTTCATACCGCGACTATACTCCGCTCCTGGTATAGTGTCAACCAACCAGACAATGCGGGGTCGTAGAAGAGAATGCCTGCCCAGAATAGCCGCCGAACGGTGTGCATCAGCCGCGAGATCGCTTGAAGTTGACTGAGCCGCGTGCGGCGCAGCGTCGGCTACAATCGACCCTGCCACCAAGCGGCATTCCTTAATGGACAGAATACTGACGCCGGAATGCCCATACATATAGTTGTCCAGATATATTTTTTCCGCGCCACTCTGTCAATGAATGCCCAACCGCTTCGCGTAAACGAATAGGCACTCGCGCCGCCATTCGTTTACGCGAAGCGGTTTCGTATTCGTTGACAGCCAGACTGGAAAAGACTTTTCTGGATACTTATACCTTGACGAGTGCTGGACAAGCGTGCAAACTTATCTCGGTGAACATGGTCTTGGGTAGCCCTTTCCTTGGTCGGATTAAGCATCTGACTCCTCGCGTGGGAATCACGCCCGACGTGTTGGATCAAATTTTCACGCCGGTCCACACCCCCAAGCCGGTGGGCAAAGGCTCCGGGCTGGGCCTTTCCATCGTCGAGCGCATCGTGCGCGCGCATGGCGGCGCGATCACGGCAACCAGCCCTGGGCTGGGGAGGGGCGCGACGTTCACCGTGACTTTGCCGGTCGCGTCGCAGAGGAGATGAGGCGTATCGTGCAATCGCCGTGGTCCGCCGTGCGCATGGCGTTGGCGCTGTGGGTGATGCTCCAAGTGGCCGGAGGGGCGGCCCACGCTCGCCCTGTTCAACTGGCGACGATGGAACCCGGCGCGTCATCCGTCGTCTTCGCCGTGATCGGCGACTACGGTGTGGCCGGTCAACCCGAAGCGGACGTGGCGACGCTCGTCAAAAGCTGGAACCCGGACTTCATCGTCACGGTCGGCGACAACAACTATCCGACCGGCGCAACGAGATCGATAGACGCGAACATCGGCCAGTATTATCACGACTACATTTACCCGTACACGGGCCGTTACGGCGCAGGCGCGACCACTAATCGCTTCTTCCCCAGTCTGGGCAACCATGATTGGATCACGTCCGGCGCAAAGCCGTACTTGAAGTATTTCACTCTACCTGGGAACGAACGCTATTACGATTTTGTGTGGGGGCCGGTGCACTGTTTCATCATTGACAGCGATTCGCACGAGCCGGATGGCGTTAAC
>Ga0247727_10015737_pt1 | contig 12348 bp, 11 predicted proteins | sample WisWelCaveWW1625_FD_202498 | JGI IMG/M metagenome (GOLD analysis project Ga0247727, IMG submission 202498) | Biofilm microbial communities from Wishing Well Cave, Virginia, United States - WW16-25 | ecosystem: Environmental > Aquatic > Deep subsurface > Groundwater > Cave microbial mat | place... | reverse complement strand
GAGCGCCTGGGGATTCTCGGTCGAGCGCCCGCGGCCCAGGAAGCGCATGCGGTCGCTCTCCCACTCGACGGGGCCCTGCGTCCGGCCCTCGAGGCTCAGGACGTGCACGGCCCAGAGCGCCTCTTCGTCGGACGCGCGTGGCCGACGCCGGCACAGGAGCGCCGTCCGCTCCGGCAGGTACTCCGTCTCCACGAACAGCTTGCCGAAGGCGGGATGGGCCAGGTCGTCCGCCGCCGGGCCCAGGACGATCTCGGCGTAGCTCGTGATCTCGATCTCGCGCGGGCGGTCGCTGTGATTGCTGACCGCCAGCCGCCGCACCTCGACGTCGTCCTCCGTCGAGACGGCGATGTCGAGGAGCGTGGCGATGCCGTCGTCGCGGCGGCTGAACGAGGCCTTCTCCGCGAGGAAGGTCACGAGGTAGTCCTCGGGCTCCCCTGCCACGGGATGGTGGGTGGCCGACCACACCCACCCGCTTCGGACGTCCCGCAGGTAGATGTACTGGCTGCCCGGGTCGCGGGTTGCGTCCTCGCGGTACCGCGTCACGACCCGGCCCCGGCAGAAGCTGGCGCCCCCGCCGGCATTCGTCACGACGGCGGTGTAGCTGCCGTTCGACAGGAACTGCGCGTGGGGCCAGGGGGTGTGCGGCGAGCGGAAACGGCGCAGCGCCAACGTGGTCGGCGGGCCCGAAACGCGCGTCTCCTCGACCGGTCGGGCTTGAGTGATCGGGGCGTGTCGCGGCACCCGCTCCTGCAGCAGCAGCTCCGTCGCCTGCACGCGCGGGTCGGCATGGAACCGCCTCACCATGGGATCCCCGCGCAGCACATTGGCGAGCGCGACCAGGATCATTCCCTGATGGTGGGCCATGAAGGCCCTGACGATCGTGCCGCGGGAAGGACCTGTGCTCTCGGGGGCCCCTATGGGCTCGTCGGCCGTCGCGTGCGTGTAGTCGACGGCTTCGTAGTAGCCGTAGCGACCGGCCATCCCGCGTTCGGACAGCCGCCGCAAGTTGCGAACGGCGAGCTGGGGCTCGATCATCGCGGCGAGGGCGGTCGCGTAAGGCGCCACCACCAGCTCGTCGCCCAGGCCCCGCTTCAAGCCGAGGCCGGGGACGCCGAAGGCCTTGTACTGATAGTTGTCGTGACGGTCCACGAGGTTGTAGGCGCACTCCGAGATGCCCCACGGCACGTCGCGCTCGGCCGCGTACTCGATCTGCCTGCGCACCGCCATGCGGCAGGTCTGGTCGAGGAGCGTCTCCGGGTAGCTCTTCATGACCAGCAGCGGCATCAGGTACTCGAAGAGCGTGGCGCCCCAGGCGAGCAGCGTCGGCGTTCCGTCGACGCTCGTGACGAGCCGTCCGAGGTGAAACCAGTGCGCCTCGGGAAGGTCGCCTCGGGCGATGGCGATGAAGCTCGCCAGGCGCGCCTCCGACGCCAGCAGGTCGTAGTAGGAGGGGTCCAGCCGGCCCGGGCCCTCGGTATCGGCGAGGCGATAGCCGATCGAGAGGATCCGGCGCTGCGGGTCGTAGAGGAAGCGGAAGCCCATGCCGTCCGCGAACGCGGCCGCCCGGCGGGCGAGATCCTCGAGGCCGGCCTCGCGCAAACCTCCGGCGAGCGTCATCAGCGCGCCGGCCAGGTTCCCGCTGTCGACGGTCGAGACGTACCGCGGTGGCAGGGGAGCCAGGCTCTGCGTGTCGTACCAGTTGAGCAGATGGCCTTCGAACCGCTCGAGACCCTCCATGGTGGTGAGGGTCGTGTCGATCCTCTCGGCCAGGACGTCCGTCGTGATGAAGCCGAGGTCGTGAGCGGCCAGCGTGGCGAGGAGCCCCATCCCGATGTTCGTGGGCGAGGTCCGATGGGCGACCCTCGGCTCGGGCGTCTCCTGGAAGTTGTCGGCGGGCAGACCGTGATGCTCGGGACCCATGAAGGCCTCGAAGTACCGCCACGTCTCGCGGGCGACCCGCTCGAGGAACGCGCGGCCTTCCGGGCGCAGCTGCCTTCGGCGCTCCGGCACGGGCTGGCTCAGCGCGTAGGCGATGAACGGCGCGGCGGCCCACAGCACCAGCACCGGGGCGGCCGCCGGGAGCGCGGCCGGACGGGCGAGCCCGGCGGCAGCGAGGCCGAGCAGGGCGATCACGGGGCTCGCGATCATCTCCGTCACGAACACCCGAGCGCCGGAAAAGCGCCGCCCCCGCTCGGCGCTGGCCGCCGCCGTCTCCCACTCCAGCAGGCGGCGCTGGGTCGCGGTGAGGCGGACCAGGGTCAGCCCGATCGCGTGCGCCCTCTGCCACGCCTCGTTGGCCAGGAAAGTGAGGTGCAGGCCCACCTGGGCGACCGCGGTGTTCGCGTCCTGCCTCGCGAGGCGAAGGAAGACGCGCCACGGCTGCTGCGGCCTCGGCCCAAAGGCGTTCTCGACGATCAGCGGATAGAGAGGGAAGGCGAGCGCAGCCAGTAGCGCGGCCGTCCAGACCGCCGGGCTTCCGGGCAGGGCCGTCCACGCGAGCAGGAGCAACGCCAACGTGGCGGGGGCCAGCAGGCTGCGTCTCAGGTTGTCGAAGATCTTCCAGCGCGAGATGAGCGGCAGGCGGTTGCGCTGCAGGCCGGAACGGGTGGGGACGAACGGGAACAGCCACCAGAGGATCTGCCAATCGCCCCTTACCCAGCGATGCTGGCGGCGCGCGCGGGCGAGGACGCTCGCGGGATAGTCGTCGACGACCTCGATGTCGGTGACGAGCGCGGTGCGGGCGTAGAGCCCCTCGAAGAGATCGTGGGACAAGAGGGCGTTCTCCGGCACGCGCCCCTCGAGCCGCTCGATGCTCAGAAGCTCGTCGCGGAGAGGCTTCTCAGGCTTCGCGATGCTGCGGAGACCGAGGCGCCGAAGCGCCGCGCGCAGCACCCGAGCCAGCGCCACGCTCCCCACCCCTTCCGCGAAAGCCCGTGGAGGGGTCGACACGACCCGCGCGGCTCAGTCCGGCGATGGTAGCACGCGGCCCGAAGGTTGCCCGGTCGATGCGATCGGTGTCGGCGGGATGGCGAGGTGGACGTCGCGCTCAAGGTGCTGTCCTCCGGCGAGGGCGCCGCCTTCGAGAGAGCGATCTGGGACGACTACGACCACATGCGGACTCGTCGAGCACGGCTTCGCAGTACGTGCTGCCCGGGATGTCCACGGCGCGCCTCACGATCGACGGCAAGGCGTACGAAAAGCCGGTCATCGTCCGTGTGGACCCGCTGGTCCGGACCACTCCCGCGGCGCTCCAGGCGCAGTTCGACATGGCCGGAGCGCTCCTCGCGATGAGGTCCGAGCTCAACCGCACGCTGCGCGGCCTCGATGCGACGAAGGCCCAGCTCGACGAGCGTCGCCGGCTGGCGAAGCAGCTCGGGCGCGGCGCGGACGGCGATCTCGAAGCGCAGCTCGCGAAGGCCGAGGGCCAGCTCAAGGACATCACCGGGACGCTGGCGCGCCCGGAGGACGTTCCTCGCTACGCTATGGGGTAACGGCTCTCGGAGCAGCTCCAGGGGCTCTCCGGCGACGTGGACGGCGCCTTCGCCGCACCCACCGCGCCGCAGCAACAGTTCTTCCAGGAGCTGCAGGAGCAGGTCCGCCAGGCGCTCACTCGCGTGGAGGCATTCCGGAAGGACGGCCTCGCCGATCTCAACGAAGCCCTCAGCCGCGGCAAGCTTCCGCCGGTCGTGGCCCTCAGCCCGCCCTGAGTCGAGACTGCGCTCGGGGCCCGACTACTCCGGCAGGCCGAAATACCAGCTCACGCCGACGCCTATGGCTTGGCCGTTGTGGGCGTCGCGGCCCCAGACGTACTTCGCGTAGGACGCGAAGACGTCGACCGGCCCCGCGTTCCACGCGAGGCCTCCCGCGAGCTGCATGTAGCGGACTTTCAGGAGCCGGTCACGCTCAGCGAGCCGCTGCGGAGTGTTGAACTCGCCGGGCTGGGGGAACGGGTTCCCGCTCGGCGACCCGAAGCGCAGCCCGCCGTGCGTGTGCTGCCACAGCCAGGCGGTGCGGACGTAGAGCCTGCGGCTCGCGGAGTAGCCGAGATCGACGAAGACGTTGCTGCGGTTGACCGAGACCTCGTCGAGAGCCTTCTCGACGAACGCGTACGTGTAGCCGCCCTGGACGGTCGCCTTGGGCAACAGCTCGACGAGCCGCAGGCCCGCAAGGACGCCGAACTGCAGCTCGGTGAGCTGCTTCCCCACGACGGCCTCGCCCTTGTAGGGATAAGCATGGCTCGGTTGGCCGAACCGCGCCACCGGCGTCACCGCCCAGGTCTCCCCCCCGAAGCGATAGCGCGCGCCCGCCGAGAAATCGGCGATCCCCGAGTTCCAGCATTGGCACGAGTCCACGGGAAGCCGGGACGGCGGCGGCAAGGCGCCCTGTACTTGGCGAAGACATAGGGGATCCCGGCCGCCACTGACAGCCGATCGGTGACCCCGTACTCGACGTCGAGAGCCAGGCTCGTCGTGGCGCTCTGACCCGACGGCCGGAAGTAGCCGTCGCTCAGCCGATGACCGGTGTTGTCGACGTACTGCCAAGCCAGAGTGACGGCGCCGACGCCCTTGGGCCGTGAAGGCCTGGGCGGCTGCGGGCGACGGGGCCGCGCCCAGAGCCGCTACGATCGCGCACGCGGCCAGACGCCCGCGGGCAACCCTCACGCTGAACCCTCTTATCCGCGGGCCTGCTGCGCCTTCTTCGCGTTCTTGTCGTGCTTCAAGACGGCCTTGTCGATCGCCTCGAGCAGCGAGCGCTCCTTCGGGGGAGCCTTCACGGTGCAGGGCGCGGTGGCTTCCGCCACCACGGGTTGCAGGCCGGTCGGCTTGATGCAGAACGCCACCAACACGGGCGCGTCCGCGGCTCCGCCGAGGAGCTTCTCGACGGCCGATACGACGGTGTTGGCCGCGAGCACTACGTCGAATCGGCCGCCCGCCAGGATGGCGGCGAGCTGATCGAGCGTCTCGACCGTCGTGGAGCGGTGTCCCTCGCGCTTCAGCAACGTGTCGACGGGCACGCTCTGGAGCGCCGCGGGGAGCCCCGAAGAAGGGTTCGCGTAGATCAGCACGTTGGCGGCGCGCGCGTTCTTCGGCCGCTGGTAGCGTGTCCCGCGGCCCGCCACGAGGAACTTGTCCCCGCATGCGAGCGCGTCCGCGCCCATGGACAAGGCCACGGCGGCCACGAGCCCCGCCAGGCGGATTCGGTCGCTCATCGGACCCCCTCTAGGCCAACTACAGGCCGACAATCGCGAAGTTGGTCATGGAGAGACTACCAGAACGGCGCTGGGCGGAGAAGGACCTTCTTTAGGGGATGCCCACGCGCCGGACGACGGCCGCAAACCGGGCGTCGTCAGCGGATCCGGTCCCACGCCCGATCCACCTTGAGGAACACCAGGCCCGAAGACCGTTCAGCGAGGGCGGCCTCGAGGCTCGTGAGGGCCTTCTCGCGATCGCCCGCCCGGGCCTGAAGCCGGGCCAGGTCGAGCGGGGAGACGTAGCGCTCGTGGGCGAGGGCTTCGAGAAAGCTGTGGGAAGATCCCGATCGAGTGACGGAAGGCGTCCGCGTCGAGAGCCCTTCAGCTTCGCAACGACTGGACGTGTGGCTCGACGTCGCCTGCCTCTTCAAGACACGCTCCCTGGCTCGGACGGCGTGCCTGGGCGGCAAGGTCGAGGTGAACGGTCGGGTGGCGCGGTCCGGCCGGCTGCTGCGCAAGGGCGACGAGCTGCGCATCACCCGCGGTGGCGGCCGGAGCCAGATCGTCGTGGTGCGGGACTTCGCCCATCGGCATGTCGCGAGGGCCGTGGCTCACGCTCTCTACGAGGACCGGACGCCGCCGCCCTCGCCCGAGGAGCTCGAGGAGCGGCGGCTGCGGCGGACCCTCGGCGTGCGAGCCCCATCCCGCCCCGTCAGCAAGCGCGACCGGCGAGCCTTGCGGCGGCTCAGGGAAGGCGGCTGACGCGATCGCCGACGTCGGCGAGCAGCGTGGCGCAGTCGCGAGGTTGACGAGCGCGACCTGCCGAGATCGCTCCCCTTCAGGGCAGGCCGAAGTACCAGGTCACGCCTGTCCCCAGGACGTAGCCGTTGTGCGCGTCGTAGCCCCAGACGTACTTGGTGAACGTCGCATAGAGATCGACCGGACCCGCGCTGAACGCGAGGCCGCCCGTGACCTGCATGTCGCGCACCTTCCGGATCCGGTCGGCCTCCAATCCAGCCCGGTCCGTCGTCGAGCTCGCCGGGCGGGAAGAAGGGGTCGCCGCTCGTGGAACCGCGGCGCTTCCCACCGTGGGTGTGCAGCCACAGCCAGGCCGCGCGCACGTACAGCCGCCGGTTGATGGCGTAGCCAAGGTCCACGAACACGTTGCTGCGATCGACCGGGATGTCGTCGATCGCCCTCTCGACGAAGGCGTACGTGTACCCCGCCTGGATCGTCGCCGCGGGAAGCAGCTCCACGAGACGCAGTCCCGTGAAGACGCCGACCAGCGCTTCCCTCAGCTGCTTCCCCACGACCGCTTCTCCCCGATACGGGTAGTCGTGGCTCGGCTGGCCGATGCGGACGACGGGGGTCACGGCCCAGGTCTCGCCCCCGAAGCGATAGCGGGCCGTGAGCGAGAAGTCCCCGAAAGCGGAGTTCCAGCAGCGGCACAGGTCGTGCGGCTGGCCCGAGAACGCCGGGACCGGCGGGCCCTGATACTTGGCGAAGGTGTAGGGCAGGCCGAGGCTGGCCGAAAACCGATCGGTGACGGCGTACTCCGTGTCGAGGAGCACGCTCGTCGTGACGCTGTCGGCCACGCCGCTGTCGAAGCCGTCGGTCTGCCTGTGGCCGGTGTTCTGGATCCACTGCCAGGCGAGCGTGACGGAGCCCACGCCCTTCGGCGCCGTGAACGCCTGGCCCGCGGCCGTCGCGGGGAGTGCGGCGAGGGCGAGCAGTGGGCCCGCGGTGCGAAGCGACCGCCTTCGGCGCATGCAACCGCCTCCCTGTCCATATACCCGTTGGGACGCCTCGGAGTTGGTGGGCAAGAGCTTACCAAAACGCTCGAGCGCGCGACAAGGTCAAGGGATCCCGACCCGCCGGACGAGGGCTGCGAAACGGGGGTCGTCGCGGACCTTGTCCCAGGCCCGGTCCGCCTTCAGGTAGATCAGGCCCGGCAATCGCTCGGAAAGCGCCGCCTCCAGGCCGGCGAGCGCGGTCTCGCGCTCGCCCGCCAGCGCCTGCTGCCGGGCGATCAGCAGCGGGGAGACGTAGTGGTCGCGCGCCGCTGCCTGAAGCTCGGCGAGCCGTGCCCGGGCCACAGCGACCTCGGCTCGCTCGTAGTCCCGCGCGGTCCGGGCAGAGGCGAGCGCCGCCGTGCCCGAAGGCTCGTCGTCGAGCTCGTAGGCCTTGCGCAGGGACTCGATCGCGGCCGCCATGTCTCCCCGGCGCTTGAGCGCGTCGGCCAGCCCGAAGTGCGCCGACGCGAGCGCCGGCTCGGCCTCCACCACCGCGCGGTACTGGGCGATCGCCTCGTCGAGACGCCCCGCGTGGGCCAGGAAGTCGGCCCGGTTGATCCTCGACTCGAGGCTGCCCGGGTTGACCCGTAGCGCGCGGTCGACGAGCGCCGCCGCGTCCGCGGCCCGCCCTCGCGCCCACAGGTACAGCGCGATCCCGCGGAAGTTCTCGCCGTTCAGAACGCGCGGATCGTCGACGAGCTCGGCGAACTCGCGCTCGGCGCCCGTCCAGTCCCAGTCGATCACTAAGCGGTGCATCGCCAGGGCGCAGCGCGCGCTCACGTTGCCCGGGTCGAGCGCCAGGACCTTCTGCAGCTCCGCCTCGGCCAGCGGCCAGACCTGCGCCGGCGGCACGAGGCCGCTCAACGCCGACTTCGCGTAGGTGTCCGCGATCGCCAGGTGGGCCTGGACGAAGTGCTCGTCCTTCTGCGTCGCGAGCAGGAACAGCCGCCGGGCTTCGAAGTCGTCCTCCTCGGTGTCCCGCGCGACGAGGTGGCGCCCCCTGAGGTAGAGCTCGTAGGCCTCGAGGCTCTGCGTCCCGTGCCGCGACAGCTCTCTCCGCTCCCCACTCGAGAGCCTGAGCCGGAGCCCGGAGGCGATGCCGGCCACCAGCCTCTCCTCGACGAGCATCAGCTCCGCGAGCGGCCGGTCGTAGCGCTCGCTCCACAGCCGGGCGCCCGTCGCGACGTCTACCAGCTCCGCGCCGATCGCAATGCGGTTGCCGCGCTGCGCGAAGCTGCCGGCGAGCACCGCCGCGACGCCCAGGCGGCGACCGGCCTCGCGAGCGTCGATCGTCGGCTCGAGCCGGAAGACGCTCGAGCGGGCCGTCACTCGCAATGACCGGACGCTCGACATGCGGTCGATCAGGTTCTCCGTCAGCCCGGCGCTCAGCGACTCGCCGCTCGGCTCCCCGCCGTTGTCGAACGGCAGCACCGCGAGGGACTCGATCGGGGCGGAAGCGACCAGCAGCCTCGACACCCCGTACGCGGCGAGCGCGAGCCCGAGAACGGCGCCGGCGATCAGGGCGGGACGGCGAAGCCGAGGCCTCGCGGGCTCGCGCGGCGTGGGGAGCGCCACGTCGGCCGTCGCGGGCGCCGGCGTCGACAGCGGAATCGCCGCGACCGATTCGAGCACGGACGAAAGCTCGCGGGTCGAGGCGAAGCGGTCTTCGGGGCGCTTGGCCAGGCACACCGCGACCGCGTCGTGGAGCGCCTTCGGGATGCCGGTTCGGAGCGAGGCGAGTGGCGCCGGGTCCTCGCGGATGATCGCCGCCAGCGTCTCGGGGGCCGTCGCACGCGCGAAAGCGCGCCGGCCCGAGAGCATCTCGTAGAGGATCAGCCCGAACGAGAACTGGTCGGAGCGAAAGTCCACCGGCCGGCCGGCGGCCTGCTCCGGCGACATGTAGCCCACGGTGCCGAGGATGGTCCCGGCACGGGTGGCGTCGGGCGGCGCCTCCATCGTCTCCAGCCGCGACATCTCCTCCTGCGGCGCGTCCTCCGCGGCGAGGAGTGCGAGGCCGAAGTCGAGGATCTTGGCCCGTCCCTCGGCCGTGACCATAACGTTCTCCGGCTTGAGGTCGCGGTGCACCACGCCCTTGGCGTGGGCGGCCGCGAGGCCCTCCGCGATCTGCCGCGCGAGCGACAGCGCGTCCCGGACCGGCAGCGGGCCGGGGCCGAGGAGCTGCCGCAGCGTGCGTCCCTCCACCCACTCCATGGCAATCCAGGAGACTCCTCCCGTCTCGCCGACGTCGTACACGGTGACGATCGAGGGATGGTTGAGCACCGACGCCGCGCGCGCCTCGAGCTCGAAGCGGCGCCTGAGCGATGCGTCTTCGACGCGCTTGGGCGAGATCACCTTGAGCGCGACGTCGCGGCCGAGCCGGGTGTCGCGGCCGCGGTAGACCTCGCCCATGCCCCCGACCCCGAGCAGGGCCTGGACCTCGTACGGCCCGAGACGATCGCCGGCCTGCAGCCCCATTGAAGCGCGTCCGCATGATCGCACGGGCTCGTCCGGCCGCACGACCACGGGGCCGTGTGAACGCCTCGAAGTAGCGCCACGTCTCGCGGGCGACACGCTCGAGGAACGCGCGGTCCTCCGGCCCCAGCTCCCGTCGGCGCTTCGGCACCGGCCGGCTCAGGGCGTAGGCGATGAACGGCGCCGCAGCCCATAGTGCGAGCACGGGCGCGCCACCGGCAGCGCGGAAGGGCGGGCGAGCGCGGTGGCACACAAGCCGAATAGGGCGGTCAGCGGGCTCGCGATCATCTCCGTCACGAACACCCGAGCACCGGAAAGGCGCCGCCCCCGCTCGGCGCTGGCCGCCGCTGTCTCCCACTCCAGCATGCGGCCCTGGGTCGCGGCGAGGCGGACGAGGGTCAACCCGATCGCGTGCGCCCGCTGCCACGCCTCGTTGGCCAGGAGAGTCAGGTGCAGGACCACCTGGGCGACCACGGTGTTCGCGTCCTGCCTCGCGAGGCGAAAGAAGACGCGCCACGGCTGCTGCGGCCTCGGCCCGAAGGCGGTTTCGACGATCAGCGGATAGAGAGGGAAGGCCAGCGCGAGAAGCAGCGTGGCCGTCCAGACCGCCGGGCTTCCGGGCAGGGCTGTCCACGCGAGCAGGAGCAACGCCAGCGTGGCGGGGGCCAGCAGGCTGCGTCTCAGGTTGTCGAAGATCTTCCAGCGCGAGATGAGCGGCAGGCGGTTGCGCTGCAGGCCGGAACGGGTGGGGACGAACGGGAACAGCCACCAGAGGATCTGCCAATCGCCCCTTACCCAGCGATGCTGGCGGCGCGCGCGGGCGAGGACGCTCGCGGGATAGTCGTCGACGACCTCGATGTCGGTGACGAGCGCGGTGCGGGCGTAGAGCCCCTCGAAGAGATCGTGGGACAAGAGGGCGTTCTCCGGCACGCGCCCCTCGAGCCGCTCGATGCTCAGAAGCTCGTCGCGGAGAGGCTTCTCAGGCTTCGCGATGCTGCGGAGACCGAGGCGCCGAAGCGCCGCGCGCAGCACCCGAGCCAGCGCCACGCTCCCCACCCCTTCCGCGAAAGCCCGTGGAGGGGTCGACACGACCCGCGCGGCTCAGGCCGGCGATGGTAGCACGCGACCCGAAGGTCGCCCGGTCGATGCGATCGGCGTCGGCGGGATGGGCTACTTCATCTCGATCACGATCAGATGGAGGGGCGTCTTGCCGGTGTTGACGGCGGAATGGGTGGCCGGCCCCGCGACCATGGCGGTGTTCTTCTTGAAGGTCAGCGTCTCCTTCTTGCCGGTTTTGTCGGTGACCTCCGCGGTCGCGTCGGTGAGGGACACGATCACGTGGTCTCCATGGGTGTGCTCGGGCACGGTACCGCCCGGCGGTGCGGTCATCTCGAAGGCGCGCACGGCCGCGTCGTCCGCGACCTGCATGTAGGGAGCCGGCAACGACGGGTTACGGCCCTTGCCGGCCGCCGGTCCGGGCTTCTTGAACTCGATCAGGATCGCCTGGGACGGTGTCGAGCCGACAGTCTCCGTCGCGTGGGATTCGGCCTTCATGAAGATCACTGTCCCCCGTTTCGCCTGGGGTGAAGTCTGGGACTTCCCGCCGGCCAGCGTGAACTTCGTGGTACCCGGTTCCAGAAACACCACGGCCAGGTCCGGATGCGCGTGCATCACCGCCTTGGCTCCGGCAGGCATGTTCACCTCAACGACGCGTATGCTCTCGTTCTCGGTGATGACCTTGTAGTGGTCGCCCGCCACCTTGGCAGGATCTTGGGCGGCCGCCGGCGCAGTCCCGAGCGCCAGCAGGCCGGCGGCTGAGAGCGAGGCAGCTCGGATGACGGTTCGGTACGGCTCCATAGGCACCTCCGTGCTTGGGATAGACGGGTGGAGCCTACCTTCTCAGCCGTCAACTGTCGACTACTCTCGGTAGCACGCGCTCCGAAGCCGGTTTCGAGACACTCGATGTGCTAAGGTCCTCCAGGTGACCCCCGTGCGGGCCCCCAGCTCCGTGGCGCGTTCCCGCCTCGTATCTGCGTACTGGTCCTGAGACCACGCGTCCTTCCCGCGCCGGGCCGAAGAGGCCGAGATGAACTTGCTGGGCAAGGTGTTTCAGATGCTGCGCGTCTGGGCAGGACTCGCAGATGCATCCGAGTCGCACATCACTCCGAGCCATGGCTGGCTGCTGGCCGCGCCGGTGGACGCACGCCGACAGCGCGAAGCCTTCTATGCAGACCGGGTCGCGCGCGGGCTCACGAAGAAGCTCCAGGCGTGAGCGCCGGCACGCTGGTCGCCCTGCCCGCGAACGATCCCACGGTCGGGCCTCTCGACAACCGCTTCCACGTCGTGTCCGTGGCCTGCCTGCGCGTGCTGCAGATCCGCAACGGGGCGCGGCTGCACCTGGACCCGCGCGGTCACAAGCCTTGTGTGGTGGCCGTAGCCGAGGTCGTCGCCGGTACCGTCCCGTACTACCTCTCGTAGCACCACTAGGGGTGCGGGCTGCGAGGACCGCTGCCCGCACCCTCCTGCCTCCCGTTTCGCGGAGGAGCGCATCCATCCGCCTGCTGCACCCAGAGACCTACGGAACACCTGCCGACGGCGGTCGGGCGCAGCCTTGCAGCCTTGCAGTTTTGGCTTGCGTTACCGAGCAAAGAGGCGTAGTCTGATGGCTGCGTAATCCGCTTTCCTGAGCGCTGTCGACGCAACCCATCCTCTGACAGCTCACCAAAGCAATCCTCTCGCGCTAAAGGAGTGCAGACCAATGAAGAAAGTACGCCCGCTTCACGATCGCCTGATGGTTCGCCGCATCGAGGAGAAGGAGACGGCCAAGGGAGGGATCATCATCCCCGACACGGCCAAGGAGAAGCCCCAGGAGGGCGAGGTGCTCGCCGTCGG
>Ga0247727_10015736_pt1 | contig 12348 bp, 9 predicted proteins | sample WisWelCaveWW1625_FD_202498 | JGI IMG/M metagenome (GOLD analysis project Ga0247727, IMG submission 202498) | Biofilm microbial communities from Wishing Well Cave, Virginia, United States - WW16-25 | ecosystem: Environmental > Aquatic > Deep subsurface > Groundwater > Cave microbial mat | place... | reverse complement strand
ATCTTTTATTTCAATATTTGAGAGATCCCATTTTCTAAAAAGTAAAAGATTAGCTGTTTCTGCCATATCTATCTCCTAGGTTTTTCTTTCTTTCCATATACAAGTTCTTTTAATGAAGTGCCATTTACTTTGAAGACTTTCCATCTCACGCCAGGAATATCTCCCATTGCGCCACCCATTGTTGCACCCATTCCTTCAACATGTACTTCGTCATGTTCGTCAACAAAATTCATTGCACCGTCTCTTGGTAAAAAGGCAGTAACTGTTTTTCCATTTTTTATGAGTTGAACACGAACACATTTTCTTACTGCGGAGTTTGGCTGTTTTGCTTCAATACCTACTTTTTCTAAAACAATCCCTCTTGCTTGTGGAGCACCACCTAATGGATCTGCTTTTTTGTTAAGACCGAGGTTTCTTCTTTTGTAAGTTCCTATAGACCATCGTTGTTTCTTTCTTTTATCTTTGAGAACTCTTCCTGAAAATAAGCCAAGTGGAGATTTTGCCATGCGTTGTCACTCCAATATTTTTTCTGGACTTTGTATCAGAACGCTGGAAATTTGGAAGTACCGCTTTGCTAGAAGACGTGCTTTTTCAGCGTTACGACCTTCTCGTCCAACTACTATGCCTTTCTTTTTTGAATCTACTACAACTATTGCTTGCATAGAACCATCCAATCTTTTGTTTATTTTAACTTCAGAAATCAGTTTTGGATTTAGTGTATTTTTCAGAAATTCTATTGGATCTTCTGCGTACTCTACTAGTTCTACATTTCTTTTTACTACATTTTGTAAGTTTCTGATAGTAGTTCCGCCTTTGCCAATTGCAAGACCCATCTTACCTTGATTAACAACAAATATCACTCTATCAAGTTTTTCATCTTCTATACAATCTCTTGCAGTTGCACCAGTCACATTTTGGAATAGCGACATTAGTTTAATTTGATCTGTAGTTAGTTTGATTGTTTCTGTCATGTCTACGTCTATTTTAAAGTCGATGCCTTGTGTGGCTCATTTAAAGCTTGATAAACAATTGTTAAAAAATAAGACATTTATTCTTAAGTCTCCTGTTCCGCTTCCTTTAAAATTGATTTGAGGTTTGTATCACTCAAAGTTTTTAGTGAAAGGGCTGAGATTCTAAATTGTGTGCCACAAAGTCTTCCAAGTGCTACAGATGAACCCTTGAAATTTATAGTTGGCACTTTAGAATTTTTAGCAGTTTCATGTATTTTTTGAAGTATGTTTTTTGGAATAGAGTCAGATAAAATTACAAGTTTGGAATTTTTTATTGAAGTTACTACTTCCTTTGTACCAAGAGAACATTCGTTGTCCTCCATTACTTCTTTGATTACTTTTTCTAAAAGTTTAGTCATTTTTTATCACTTTCATGTAAAGATCTACAGTACCTGTTCCTACAGGAATATTGGCACCTACTATAACATTTTCTGTTACGCCTTTGAGTTGTTCAACTTCACCTGCTAGTGCAGCCTCTGCAATTGTAGGAACCGTGATTTCAAATGCAGCTCTTGCAAGCACACTAGTCTTTGTTCCAGCAATTCCATGTCTACCAATTTGTTGCATGTATCCTCTAGAACACATCAAATCTGCTACAAGCATGATGTATCGAATATCTACTTCGAGACCTTGATCTTCAAGTGTTGTACTAAGTTCGTTTATTAACGCATTACGTGCAGCTTCAATTCCAAGAGTATTTGCAATTTCAAAGACGTTGTTTGTGCGAATGTCTTTTTTATCAATGCCTTCAATTTCGAACACCTTGGCAATGTTAGAACCAGATGTTTGTATAACCCATTCATCATCCTGTTGTACAATTGTAACTCTTTCCACATCAGCTACACCTTTTACTTTTGTTCCGAGAATTTTGTTTCTAAGAGCAAGTATTGTTTGGGCATCAGATTCCTCAGCAAGAGTGAGTGTAATAGAATTACCACTTGTTCCTATTTCAAATTTCTTTTTTGACGACTGTAGTGCTTCTTCTACATCAGTAATGGTACATGCTCTCTCTTTCAGTTTATCTGGATTCAGATTTAGTTTTATCTTTGTTGAATAATCAGTCTCTGTGCTAGATATCAATGCGATAATTTTTGTATGTAAAATCTCACGAGCGACTTGGATTGCTTTTTCCTTTGACTTTTTAAATTTCGGTTCAAGGTAAATGTCCATTGTTGGTGTCAGTGGTTTTTTACGTGCATCAACAAGCTCAATTAGTCTTGGAAGACCCAAAGTTACGTTTCTTTCTCTAATTCCTGCAAAATGAAATGTTCTAAGTGTCATTTGTGTACCTGGTTCGCCTATTGATTGTGCTGTAACTATACCAACTGCTTGACCTGGTTCTACCTTGGCCTTTTCATACAATTCAAGTGCTTTCTTACACACTTTTTCTATTCCTTCTTTACTTAATTTTGCTTCGAGTAATGCGTCTTGAACTATTTTTGTAAGTCTTGGGTTGAATGTCTTTGTGTATTTTTTAGCAAACTCTGCAATATCTTCTTTTGTTGCTTTTTTACCAGAATCAACTATAGTTTCAGATTCTATCAATCTTTCAATTCTAAATGCTTCACCATGATCACTTTTTGCAACATCAGTTCCATCCTCTCCATACAAGAATTGTATTATATGACCATGTGGATCTCTGACGGTTCCGTCGTATTCTAGCTTAAGGTGTTCAAGTGCATTAATCAATCTTCTCTGCATGTAACCACTTTGTTGTGTTCTTACTGCAGTATCTACAAGTCCTTCACGTCCTCCCATTGCATGAAAGAAAAATTCCAAAGTGGAAAGACCTTCTCGGTAGTTTGATTTTACAAATCCTCTAGCGTCAGGATTGGTATCGTTTTCTTTGTAGTGTGGTAGAGCTCTGTTAGTGTATCCTTTGTGAATTCTTTTTCCACGAATTGATTGTTGACCTAACGCTCCTGCCATTTGTCCTATGTTTAATGATGAACCTCTAGCACCAGTGGTTGCCATTATTCTACCGGAATTTGTTTCATCAAATGATTTATCGGCGGTACTACCAGCCTTGTCTCTTGCTTTTGAAAGCTCATTTACAATGTATGCCTCTAATGCCTCTTCTGCAGAGAGTCCTCTGCTAAGCTGTAATGTTCCTTTCTTTGCTTGAGATATTAGATCGTAAACTTTGTCATATGTTTCGTGTATTCCGGTAACAATGTTTTCTTTTGTTTTTTGTGAAAGTTCGAGATCAGAATATCCGTAGCTGAATCCATAATGAGTGATAAATTGTTTTAACATCACCAGTATAGAGTTTAGGAATTTTTTTGCTTCATCGTTGCCATAATCCTTTGTTATTCTGTGTAACACACTATCTGGTTCTTCAGCACCAATTGCCGCCTTGTCAATTACACCGCTGAGTAACTGCCCATTTTTAATTACAACATCTTTTGAAGGACCTTTTGTGCCTTTAGACCATTTTGATGTAATAACATAATTGAAATCTTTTGGCATGAAAAGAGAAAACAGTTGTTTTCCTGTGTAAAGTCCACCACTCTTATTTTTGATTGCAGATTCTGGGAACGTTCCTTTATAGTTAGCAATCATCGCAAGGTTTGCAAACTCTTGAGGTGTGAGGGTTGTTCCATCTTTTGTTAACAAGTAAGCTCCAGTAATAAAGTCACGTAGAGCCCCAATTATTGGGCCGCCATATCTTGGAGAAATTAATTGATCTTGAACTCGCATCAATAGAATTGCTTCTGCTCTAGCTTCCTCACTTTGTGGAACATGTAAATTCATTTCATCCCCATCAAAGTCAGCATTGTATGGAGGACATACAGATGGATGCAATCTGAAAGTTTTTCCTGGTAAAACTTTCACATAGTGAGCCATGATTGACATTTGATGCAAAGATGGTTGTCTGTTAAACATTACTATGTCACCATCTGAAAGATGTCGTTCAATTAGGTAACCAATCTCAATGTTGTTTGCTATAGTTTCTCTGTCTTCTACAAAGTCAAGTCTGATTTTAACTCCATCTGGTCTAACAATATAATTAGCACCTGGAAATTTGATTGGTCCGTTAATGACAAGTTTCTTTAATCTTTCAATGTTCCATTCTGTCACTACCTCTGGTATTGTGAGTTTGATTGCTACAGATTCTGGAACACCAACTTCGGAGAGATCAAGGTTAGGATCTGGAGAGATCACAGTTCTGCTGGAAAAGTCAACTCTTTTTCCTGAAAGTGAACCTCTGAATCTGCCTTCTTTTCCTTTTAATCTTTGTGTTAGAGTTTTTAGTGGTCTGCCTGATCTATGGTGAGCTTGTGGAATGCCAGAAACCTCGTTATCAAAATATGTGGTTGTGTGATATTGTAACAAATCAACAAGATCCTGTACAATAAGAGGCGGAGTTCCTGCGTCTTTGCTTTCTTTCAGTCTTTGATTTACTCTGATTATGTCCACAAGTTTGTGTGTTAAATCATCTTCAGATCGTATTCCTGTTTCCAATATAATGGATGGTCTTACAGTAACAGGCGGAACCGGTAAGACTTGTAGTATAAACCATTCTGGTCGTGCAGTCGTAGGATCATATCCCAAAAGTTTCAGGTCATCGTCAATCATATGTGAGAATCTTTCTCTAATTGTGATTGGAAGTAATCTATTTTCGCCAAGCTCAGTCTTTTCTATAAAGATTGTTGGTTTTGTAAATATCATATCGTATTGAGATTTACCACAGTGCGGACAGGTTTTTTCTTTTTTTGCTTTTTCAATTATTTCATCAGGAATGTGTTTTATTGAAATTACGGTATATGCGGCTTCTTTGCTTTTTATTCTGTGATATTCTTCAAGGTCTTCTTGTGAAATTTTGAGTCGAGCACATGATCTGCAAGTAGTCAGGAGAAGTTTGTAGATATTATCGATAAATGCAATATGTAAAACTGGTTCAGCAAGTTCTATGTGACCGAAATGTCCAGGACATCTTGCTGCGGTGTTTCCACAAGTTACACATTTTTGTCCTGGCTCCAAAGTTCCAAGTCTTCCATCCATCAATCCACCTTGTACTGCCATACCATCTTCATCGTAGGTTTCGGGAGCCGTGATTTCAGCAACTGAATATTTCCTTATTTCAGTAGGTGACCATACAGAGAATCTGATTCCATCAATCACTTTGATTGTTTCAAGTGCCATTATACTCTCTCCCTAATCAAAAGTCTCGGAGCAACATCCAAGCTCATCATCTCTTGCAATAATAATTTGAATGCGTATGCAACTGAAATTGAAGTCACTTTTGCCTTATCACCACACACCCGACAAACAAATTTTCTTTGTTTTATATCATAATATGACACGAGTCCGCATCTCTCACAGATGTAAATGTCAGCCTTGTCAGATTCATCAAGCAATCTGTCTTTTAACATCATTGAAGCACCATATGCAATCAGACAATCTCTTTCCATCTCTCCAAATCTCAATCCACCACCACGTGCACGTCCTTCTGTTGGTTGTTTTGTTAACATTTGGACTTGTCCTCTAGCTCTAGCATGTATCTTGTCAGCAACCATATGATGGAGTTTTTGATAATATACTACACCAATGAAAACTTCTGCTTCGAATGCTTTTCCGGTTCTTCCATCATACATCATTTCTTTCCCAGAATATTTGAATCCGGCAGACTCTAGTACACCTTTTACGTCGTCTAATTTTTCACCAACAAATGCAGAGCCATCCATTTTTGTTCCACGTAAAGCTGCGGCCTTGCCTGTTACAGATTCAAGAAACATCCCCACTGTCATTCTAGATGGGAATGCATGAGGATTAATCAAAACATCTGGAACAACACCATTGGCAGTATATGGCAAATCTTCGTGGTTGACTAACATACCAATAACACCTTTCTGACCATGCCTTGATGCAAATTTATCACCAATTTCAGGAATTCTTGTATCTCTTACTCGTATTTTGTACATCTTTCCACCATCGTGTGATTGAGTCATCACTACATTATCTACAACTCCGTTTTCAGATGGTCTTACGCCAATAGATGTGTCTCTTCGATAAGGGCCTTTTACTTCAAATTCTCTGTACTCTTCCATAAATCGTGGTGGACTTGTTTTTCCTATCAGAATGTCGCCTCCTTGAACCATAGATTCTGTTGCAATTACACCGTCTTCTTCTAATAATCGGTAAGCCTTGTCTCCTCTAAATCCACGTATGTTTCCTTCTGCGTTGGGAATTTCAAAGTTATCACGCATGCCTCCAGGATATTGTTTTGCTTCTGCTTCATAGATTCTATAAAAGAAAGTTCGTCCTAGTCCTCGCTCTACTGATGATTTGCTAAGAACTATAGCGTCTTCTATATTATATCCATCAAAAGGTAATACAGCTACAATACAATTTTGTCCTGCAGGTCTATCCTCAAGTCCCAAAAGTCCCATAGCTTTTGTTGTAACAATTGGGGTTTGTGGATATAGCATAAAGTGTTGTCTTACATACGTACTTGCATTCATCAGTGGTGTTGAAAATCCAAGACTCTGTTTTGCCATAGCAGATTCGTATGTATTTCGTGGAGACTGATTATGTTCTGGATAAGGTATGATTGATGCGCCAGCACCCAATATTGCCGATGGGAAAATTTCCATGTGAGTGTGCTTTTTGATATTTTCTTCATCCATAGTGATGTAACAGTTTTCTTCCTCATTTGCATCTACTAGTTCAATTATTCCCATGTGGAGAAGATCGTTCCACGAAAGGAATTTTTTACTGACTTTATCTATTAGTTCTTGTGTTAAAAGTGACTTGTTGTCTTTTATGACAATCAACGGACGCAAGACTCTTCCTGCATTACAATTGACATAGAGTCTTTTTGTAGAACCCTCAATGTTAGACTGATACAAAAATATACCAATATGTGGATGAATTTTAAAGTTACGTCTAAGTTCGCGTAATGAATCTGCAAGCTTCTGTCCATCTTTATAATAGCCAATTAATCTTCCATCTACAAAGATTCTGGCCCCTTCTTTTTTCAGTTCATCTTTTGCTTCTGAAACATAAGTTACACCCAGATCATAGAGTTTTTCAATTATATCTTCAGATGGAACATTCACCGATATGATTGCAGAAAGTGCAAGATTCTTTACCAATCCACAGTTTGATCCTTCAGGAGTTTCACTTGGACAAATTCTGCCAAAATGAGTTGCATGTAAATCTCTTGCTTCAAAGTTTGGTTGGCTTCGGCTGAGTGGCGATTGAATTCTTCTAAGATGACTTATTGTAGAAAGATAATTAGTCCTATCCAAAAGCTGTGTTACTCCTACTCTGCCTCTTCCCCAGTTTCCAGTTGCAATTGCGTTGTTTAGTTTATCAGTTACTATACCTGGTCTTACAGCTGCAGCTACAGCATTGATTCCTCTTTTTTGGCCTGATCTTTCTAGTTGGTATTTCATATCACGTACCAAGTTTCTAAAAGCTGTTCTGAATAGATCTGCAAGCATTTGACCTGCAAACTTTATGACTTTATTTCCATAATGGTCCTTATCATCTGGAGTAAGCCAACCAAGTTTTAATTCAATTAATTTACAAGCTGCTTCGCCCAAAAACTGTGATTTTTCTTTTCTATTATCAGGATGCTTGCCAAGGTGTGGCAATAAACCCCAATCAAGTAAAGTCTCTGCTCTCTTTATTTGGAATTCTTCAAGCATTCCAGGAGCAATTCTTTTGCTAATGTACACTATAGCATCTTTAGCAGTTGGTACGTCTCCTGATTTTTCAAAAGATGCCTCTAGTTCATCTTGAATTTCGTCAACAAGTGAAACTGCAGCTGCAATTTCTCTATCTGATTCAAGTCCAAGTGCTCGCATCAATGTAACTACAGGTATATCAACTGGCGATCCTGGAATTTTTGCAACAATCAATCCATCATTTTTCATAATAAGTTCTAGCTTTGCGCGATAACCAACAATTGATGAATATACTTTTGCTTTGAATACAATGTTTCCACCAATAATTTCTTTGTCGACAATAATTTTATTATAAGAAAGATCTTCCAGACCGACAATTACTCGTTCTGAACCATTTATGATGAAATATCCACCAGGATCGTTTGGATCTTCACCATGCTCAACTAATTTTTGTTCAGAAAGATTGTGTAAGACACAAGCGTTTGATCTTATCATCAATGGCATGTCGCCAATATGAACAAATCTGGATTCCAGAATTTTTCCATCCTCCACCACACTTGCTTCAAGCATTACTGGTGATGCATATGTAACATTTCTCAGTCTTGCTTCCATTGGAGCAATATGTGTTATAGAACCATCAAGCTCCATCATTCTTGCCTGTTGAAGTTTTAATTTACCAAGTTGAATTTTGTATGGATATTCTGCACTTTCAATTTCAATTTGTCCCACTTCGTCAATTATACTTTGAAGCCCCCGTTCTAAAAATTCGTCATAGGAGTTAAGGTGTTGTCTTGCAATTCCTTCTCGTTTTAATATATCTTGGACTATTGGCCAGCGTTTATTTGAAATGTTTACCATTATTCTTCTACCACATATCTATAATAGATGCTTTCACCTGCTGTTGCACTTTTCCTTGTTATTTTTATCATATCACCCGGCTTGACTCCTAATCCCTTTATTGCAGGATCATTCACGTAGATAAGTGGCATTTCAGTAGGTTTAGTATGAAACTTTTCTAAGACTTCTTCTGCTTCCTTTTTTGACATGATTTCATGCTTTGGAACATAAACATGATCTGGTACCAGTATGTGATCTTTTTTAGTCAGCAAATTAAAGATCTCCTTTGAATAACATTAGCTGTAAATGTATCATTAATCCACAAACTACGAAATTTCCACCGAGAGGTTAATATATATGTAATCTAGACGTCATCGTTAAATTCTGTTTTTTGTCAATATTTTTTTCCGTAACCTTAAATAGTTAAAAGAGAAGACTCCAAGCAAGATGAGTACTCGTTTTAAGGGATTTGCATTGCTTGCAATTCTGGCTGCAGCTGTAGTAGCTATTCCAGCTTTTGCACAACAAGAAAGTCCTTTTGATACAGTACCAATAACTGTCATGACAGATCAAGAGTCATATGCAGATGGAGAAACCATTGTCATCTCTGGTGAATCAAAAGATTTCATCTCTGGAGTACAGGTTAGCATTGTTGTTCGAAATCCCATTGGTAATGTGGTAACAGTTCAACAATTAGATCTGGAAACTGACAAAACATATTCTACTTCAATTACTGCAGGTGGCGGTTTGTGGAAAGCTGCTGGCACATATACAGTAGAAGTACAATATGGAAGCGACAATAGATCAAACGAGACAACGTTTGAATTTAGTGGTTCTTCTGGAACACCTTCAGGAAAGAAGATTCGTGTAGAAGGTACTGACTTTGACGTCAGCTACAGTATCACTGGAGGCAAAGTTCTTGGAATCATAGCCGATATAGAAGCCAAATCTCTTATCGTATCTATAGAAACGACAAGTGATGGAACGTTAATCATTACTCTACCAAGAGAATTGATTAAGGCTGAGATAAATGATGAAGATGACAGTTTCTTTGTCCTAATAGATGGTGAAGAAGTAGAGTTTGAAGAAGAATCAACAGATATCGACAGGACTCTAACAATTAACTTCCAAGACGGAGCTGAAGAGATAGAGATAATTGGTACTTGGATAATTCCAGAGTTTGGTGCAATAGCAGCTTTGGTACTTGCAGTTGCAATTATATCAATAATTGCTGTTTCTGCAAAGACAAGGCTAAGACTGATGCCAAAATACTAGGAATTTCAACTTTTTTCTTTTTAAGATTTTGTAAAGTTTTGGTGATCTAAACTTTAAGAATTTTCTTTGCAATTAATGATTTAGTTGGATTATTCTTTATAGATAATAGATCATTGCCGGTAGTTTTGGTGGAACCTTTATAACCGAAATAGTCAGATTTGCTTTGTTCCTTCTTTTCCAAAAAACTGATCAGTGATTCCATATTCTGCGTAATTTTTCAGCATCTAACAGGTGCGATATGAATCTGTAAGCGAAATAATTACAGCCATAAGTTATGAAACAAATGCGATAATAAGTAAAATTAGAAAAACATCACAGTATTCGTAATTTACCCAGATCGCAATCAATCGAAAAATTATAGGATAAAGAACGTCGTAGATTTGACAAAATCCTTTTTAAATATATATAAATAGTGTTTCATCTTATCCGAAGCAATATGAGTACACATAAAGAATATGCGCTGATCGCTATTCTTGCTACAGCAGCAGCTATGGGAGCCATTCCAGCTTTTGCAGCTGATGAACTGGCGTGTCCAGATTGTGTTGGTAGAGAAGATTCAGAATATCTAATACCAGTTTCAGTATGGACAGACAAGGCAGTGTATAACCAACCAGGTATGATTCAAGTTGGTGGCCATGTCAAGGATCCAAACCCCAACTTTGATCTCACACTCAAAGTAGTTGGTCCCACAGGAAATGTTGTAAAAGTTGATCAAATCATGATTGACGACAATGGTGATTTTGAAACTACATTGATCACTGCAAGTCCATTATGGACAAAAAGTGGAGTCTATACAATCTCGGTTCAATATGGAAAGGTTGGTAGATCAAACGAAATCCAAGTAGAGATTTTTACAGGTGGAGTTTGCCGAGAATCAGAACTTGCTGCTAAAGCAGGCATAGAGACATACTGCATACCATATAGTGTCATCGGTGCTACCGTAAAAGGTGGAACACTTGATATGAAATCCAAATCCCTGATAGTACAAATCGATTCAAGTAGTGATGGAGATCTTACTCTGAACATACCAAGATCAGTACTAGATTCAAAATCAGGAAATAAGGATAGCAGATTCTTTGTCTTAGTAAATGGCGAAGAAGATGACATATACAGTGAAGAAAAAACTGAGGATGCAAGATCCGTAACAATTCAATTCGAAAGTGGAGTTGAGGAGATAGAGATCATTGGTACACAGATAGTTCCAGAGTTTGGTGCAATAGCAGCTTTGGTACTTGCAGTTGCAATTATATCAATAATTGCTGTTTCTGCAAAGACAAGGCTAAGACTGATGCCAAAATACTAGGAATTTCAACTTTTTTCATTTTTTTGTATCAATCCATAGTAAAGGAAATATACGACTTAAGATCAGTTTTTCCCATGCACTATTTTTTATTAGTTATTACAATTTCTATTTTATTATTAAGTATAATTCCAAGTTTTGCACAAGTTGCAGAACCTCTTATCACTACTTCTACAGACAAATTATCATATAAAGATGGTGACATGATTGTAATTTCAGGGTCAGTAAAAGCTGTTGTAGAGGGCACACCTTTAACGATTCAGATTTTAGATCCTAATCAAAATATAGTTCAGGTAGCTCAAATAGATGTTGCACAAGATGGAAAATATACAACAACTGCAAAAGCCAGCGGGGCGCTGTGGAAAAAAGATGGAATGTATACAGTGAAAGTTCAGTACGGACCACCAAATGTTGTTGCTGAAACAAATTTTGAATTTGCAAGTGCTACTTCAACAGCTGCTATGGAGATCTTTGAGGTGAATGCTGGAAATGAGGGGACTTTTGATGTGGAATACAACATAAGAGGCGGAGCGGTAAAAGATATGATTATTGATTTTGAAGGTCTTGCTTTGATTGTATCTATCGAATCTGCAAGTGACGGTTCAATCACATTAAAGATTCCAAGAACACTAATAGACGCAAAAACAACTGGCGGAGAAGACGATATGTTCATAATTCTAATAGATGGCGCAGAAGTGGATGCACTGCAGATAGAAACAACAAGTTCCAGGACTCTCACAATAAACTTCTTAGAAGGAGATTCTGACATAGAGATAATTGGTACACAGATAGTTCCAGAGTTTGGTGCAATAGCAGCTTTGGTACTTGCAGTTGCAATTATATCAATAATTGCTGTTTCTGCAAAGACAAGGCTAAGACTGATGCCAAAATACTAGAACTTGGAGTCAACTTTTCTTTTATTAATACATAAATACTCATTATCCTTGATATTTTCCTAGTTAACATGGCTTTACGATATGTAGCTTATGCACTTGCAGTCGTTTTAATTTCTTCAATTGGTATCACCATTCCAGTATTTGGATCTAGTCACAACATTCCACCACTTAGTGTACAGACAGATAGTGATTATTATGATCAAGGAGACACAATAGTTGTAACTGGTCTTGTAAAGAATCCAGTAGAGGGTATACCTATTACTTTAAGAATATTAGATGCAAATAGTAAGCTAGTTCAAATTGATCAATTTACTCCTAAAGCAGATGGAAGTTTTTCAAAAGAATATTTAGCAACTGGTCCACTATGGAAGGCTGCAGGAAATTATACCATAATA